>Ga0209831_1002994_pt1 | contig 14298 bp, 17 predicted proteins | sample Maine_Asex4_meta_FD_187451 | JGI IMG/M metagenome (GOLD analysis project Ga0209831, IMG submission 187451) | Marine algal microbial communities from Maine, USA - Maine_Asex4_metaG (SPAdes) (version 2) | ecosystem: Host-associated > Algae > Red algae > Unclassified | place: Maine, USA | collected...
ATTAAAGTCACAGACAAAGAACTTAATAACATTGCTATTGAGCGAGATACTTTTCATGGTGAGTGGAACTATAATGTTAAACCCAAAATTACGCTCTAATTGTTCAAGTTATTTTTACATGACTCCTTAGCTACAGCGACAGAATCTTAGCTTGCTTCTGTCGCGCTCAACGCTGTTAGATCGAGTTGAGCCAGCTTTTCTGTCGCCCGATCGATGTATCCTTTGCCTCTTAGATAGCCCGTGTTTGCCCCAGGCAGAATATATTCTAGGCTGCTGGCATCAAAGCGATCGCGTAGTTGAGCGATACTGTTTAACTGTCGTCCCCAGTGAAACGTTTTAGGAGTACGCAGGGGAACAATTTCTGTCTGAGATTTTGGTAATAAGTGTCTGCCTGTAAACAACATTCCTCCGTGGTTTTTAGTATGCAGACAGCTAGATCCAGGAGAATGTCCAGGAGTCCAAAATAATTCTAAATCGGGGCTAATTGTCAGGCGATCGCTAAAAGAAATTACCTCCACCTCTGGTAGAAGATAAGCCTCTTGCTCCTGCATAATTACCTGGCAATTTAAAGTCTGCTGCATTTCCAAAACGTTTTTGCCAATTCCGCCTCTATGACTAATAATTAGAGACTCTATTCCTCCTTGAGACTGAATAAATTGTTGATTGACTTCATTCCATGCGGGACAATCGAAGAGAAAATTGCCAATTTTATCTACAATTAAATAAGATGTAGCACCCAAAGTATCTCTATTGGGCGTAAACGCAAATATTCCTGGCATAATCTGGCGGGGAGCTTTGATGTTACCAGGGCTGGCAGTGATTTCTGTCGAGTGTTGGGGCATTCTATAAGAGAAAGATACGTTAAATGTTTCTTTAATTACACTTTCATTTTATATTCATATACTTAACTTACAGTCCAAAATAGTGATAAAAAAGGAATCTTTGAAGCAGATTCGGAACATTTGTTTATGAAACTCTGGTTAGTTTTAGTTTTTTTAGCTCCCATTGCCTATTTCTTCGTCGATCGCAGCGTTAAGGATAAAACCAGTACGCCAGTGTGGTTGTGCTGGCTAGTAATTATGATGCCGTCCTTTATTTGGACTGTCTGGACTCAAATTTTTGGTGACGAACAGCCTTTACCTTTACCAGTGTATCTATTACCCCTTATTGTCTGCCCTTTGCTATATGGCTGGCTGATTCAACGAGGCAAAACTGTCCCCAAAGAGCAGCTCGACAAGAAAGATGTTGTCAAGCCAGAAATCCTCAAGCCGTTAGTGAAGGCTGCGCCACCTCGTCCAATTGATAGTCAGGAAGAAAAGACTTTACGGGACTGTTTTTCCTGGAATACCTACTATCTACAAAATATTGATTATCGTCCCCAGGCAATTTTTTGTCGTGGCAAGCTCAAAACCGTTCCTGAGAAAGCTTACGATGAGATTAAAAAAAATGTCGAGAGGGCTTTTGGCGATCGCTTTTTCCTGATTTTTCAAGAAAGTTTCAAAGGCAAGCCGTTTTTTGCCCTCGTTCCCAATCCCGAAGCGAAGGCGAAGAAACAGGGTATAGAACAGAGCGATCTGCGTATCGGCTTTGCTCTAATTATGTTTTTAATCACCTTTCTGACAACCACCGTAGCAGGGGTAACAATTGACGGCACGTCTTCGAACGATTTAATTGGCAATCCAGAGTTATTTATTCGTGGATTAAGCTATAGCCTACCTCTACTATTAATTATTGCTATCCAGAAGTTCAGCCACTATTTTGTTGCCATTCACTACAAAATTCGGACAACTCTGCCCTATTTCATTCCTTTTCCTTTCCTATTAGACAGCTTTTCTTTAGGTACTTTGGGAGCAATTTTACAACGAAGATCTCCTATCCCCCACCGCAAAGCTTTATTCGACACCGCGATTGTCGGCTGTCTGGCTGGACTACTAATTATTATTCCCGTGCTGTTTTGGGGACTATCAATTTCTGAGGTTGTTCCCTTAGGAGACTCCGCATTCAACATTCAAGCTCAAGATCCGCGACTCTCTTTATTCCTCAGTCTGATTGCCAAGTTAGCCCTAGGTGGAGCATTGACTGCAGAGATGGGTATTAAGCTTCATCCTTTAGCAACTGCAGGATGCGTCGGCTTGTTTATTACTGCTATTAACCTAATGCCGATCGGACAACTAGACGGAGGACACATTATCCATGCCGTATTTGGACAGAAAATGGCGATCGCTATTGGGCAAATTACTCGTATTTTAGCTTTACTGTTTGCTCTTATTCATCCCTACTTCTGGGTTTGGACAATCATTATGTGGCTAATCCCCCTAATCGATCAGCCCGCCCTCAATGATGTCACAGAACTAGACAATAAGCGCGATGTTTTAGGCTTAATGGCTTTGGCTCTATTGATTATCATTGTTCTTCCTCTACCTGCTGCGGTTGGCAATTTATTAGGAGTATAGATACAAAAAAAGATGAAGGCAACTAGCTGCTGTACTTCATCTGCGATCGCCAACTTTACTTAAAGATAATCAGAATAAGCTTGGCGGTTATCTCACTGCACTTTCTTATTCAAGCTGAGAGCGATCGAAATCGCTATCTGTCATTGCTTCAAGCTGATCCTGTTCGACTACTGGTTCAGAGAAGAAGGTGTGATACACGAATCCGGCTAACACAGCTCCTATAATGGGAGCCAGCCAAAATAGCCAGACTTGGGCAAACAATGCCTTATCTCCTAATATAGCTACCCATAAAGCTACTCCTGTACTGCGAGCAGGGTTAACAGAAGTGTTGGTTACAGGAATGCTAATCAGATGAACTAAAGTTAGACCCAATCCAATCGCAATCGGTCCAAATCCAGCAGGCGCCCGTAAATCCGTTGCACCCAAAATAATGAACATAAACATAAAAGTCATGACGACTTCGACAATAAAGCAGGTAAGCAAATTATAGCCACCAGGAGAATGAGCGCCATAGCCGTTAGTTGCCAAAGGATTAGAACCATTAAGGGAAAAAAGACCATTACCACTAGCGATTAGATAAATAAAACCTCCCGCCAGCACCGCACCAATTACCTGAGCTACAATGTAGGGCAATAACTCCTTGCCACTAAAGCGTTTTCCAGCCCATAGACCAAAAGACACAGCAGGATTAAGATGACACCCCGAAAGATGCCCGATTGCATAAGCCATAGTCAATACAGTTAACCCAAAGGCTAGGGATACCCCTAAAAATCCCAAACCAATGTTAAAAAAACCAATATCTTCCGTGCTTCCAGTATAAGCAGCAGCCAAAACCGCACTACCACAACCACCAAGAACCAGCCAAAACGTACCAATTAATTCGGCTAAATATTTTTTCATTTGTAAATTTTAATATTTGAAACAATTAATCAAGCTGAAGCTTAAAATTCAAGCTAAGCAATTCATCATACTATTTAATGTAAATAATGCTGTAAATGCATCGGCATAATTACTGAATTCTATCGTAATAATTCAATCTAACTAAGCCATTTGTATTAAAATAAATTTCCGCATTTATATTTATCGAAGCACTTAGTCCGAGCAAAGAAATTCAAATTGATTGAGTAATCATACCAGTCAAGTATGCGAAAAAAGCATCAAAAATGTTTAAGAATAAAGTAATAAACTAGCCAAAGAGAAGTTGATAACCAATAATGGCGATCGCAATATCTGTCAAAATATGACTGATGTAGCCAGGGGTAATAGATCGATAGTGACTGTAGCACCATGCCCAAACTATCCCCGCCACAAATACACCCAGAGAACCTAAAATCACAATTAGCCAGTTGTGAGTATAGCCGTAAAGAGCAAGGCTGTGGTGAGCCGTAAAAAATAAGGCTGCAAGCAATACCGCAACCTTCGGAGCAACCAATACCTTGCATTGAGATACAACGAATCCACGCCAGGTTAATTCTTCAACCAGTGAATTAATAAAGCTCCAATAGACGCAGCCTGCCAGATATAAGTAGGGGCTTGTAATGCCTACTTCAAAAGCTTTGGCTCTAATATCGGGAATGTCGATCGCCTGGTGTCCAATTGAATAATATGCTAATAAGATCGCCCCAAACATAATAATTCCCAAGCCCAAGCCCACTTTGAGTTCCAACCACTTAAACTTGGGTAAGCGCAGCGCTGAAGATTTAGTCCTCATAACCCAAAACAAGGGGAAAGCAATACCCCAAATTTTTACTGCGGTAAAAATGCTGTTGCCAACAAATCCAGGGGCGACAAACAAGGACATTGCCACCCCAACACTGAACGCAGGTACAAATAAAAATAGAGCAAAGAGCGCAGAAATTTTAGACATAAAAAGCGATCGTAGTTAAACGCTAAATAAAATAGTTTTTACATTATTGCCTAGGAAAAAATAAACAGTAAGGTACTGGGCGATCGTCAATTACAAGACTTTGATGACTGGGTAAGAAAAAGTCAAACAATTAACCAAAAATAAATTTTACTTAAGTACATATTTTTTGCTATATTTATAATCGTATTGAATATGTCAGAGTAGCTCAGTTGGTTAGAGCATCGGACTCATAAGCCGAGGGTCGGGAGTTCAAGTCTCCCCTCTGACACTTTATAAACCAAAGCCTAGAGCTAATAGTAGCAATGCTCATGTGTTTTTTACAGTGTTGTAGAAACGTCTAAAACACCTCAATCACTTTCAAAAAAGCTATAAAATTAGATCAAAATTAGATCGGTTTTATAGCTTGGATAAACTCGAAAAACTTCTGGTGAAAGCCAACCACAGGCTCAAAACCTCAAATTCTGGAATCAAGATATTTAAGCGAGGGCAGAAATTATCTTTAAGAGGAATGCTCCCTCCAAAGAAAGGTAAAGATAAGGCTTCTCAGCAGGTTGTTAGTCTAGGAATTTATTGCAATGCTGCGGGAATTCAAAGCGCAGAGAAACAAGCCCAAAAGCTGGCTAGTCAATTAGCTTTAAGAGAGTTTGATTGGCATAAATGGGGAAAGCAATCTAAAACCTCTGATAATTTTAGCTATTGGGTGAAAGAGTTTGAAGTAGATTACTTTAACCGCCGAGAAAGAAACAAACAAAGTCAAACTACCTGGAATACAGACTATAATCACATTTTCAAAAGAATTGACTCCAAAGAAAAGTTAACAGAGGAAACGCTAATCCAGCTAGTTTTAACTACTGAGCCAGATACTAGACAGCGACAAAGAGCAGTAATGGCAGCAAGCAGCCTTGCTAAGTTTGCTGAAGTAGAAGTCGATTTAGGAAGGTATAAAGGGAATTACACTTATTTAAAAAATAGCGATCGGGTATTACCCACTGAAGAGGAAATAGTTAAATTTTACTGGTCAATACCGAACCCACGTTGACAACGTGCTTTTGGGCTTATGGCTGCTTATGGTATATCTAATCATGAATTATTTCATGTAGATTTGAGTAGTTTGCAAGATTTCCCTGGACATCTAGTATCTGCTTACAGAAAAAATCATTATGGTATTCGTAGAATTTACTGCTTATATCCTGAATGGTACAAAGAATGGGAGTTGCATAAACATATAGATTTACCCCAAGTAACTGGTCAAAATAATCGCGATTTGGGACATAGGGTAAGCACAGCATTCAGAAGATATGGTTTGTGTAAACCTGGAGATTTACGCCACTGTTGGGCAATTAGAGCTATGGGTTTTATTCCTGATTCAATGGCAGCAAGGATGATGGCTCATGAAACCCAAGTACATAACAAGACTTATAAAAGATGGATCGACGAGAATGATGAGGATAGATTTTACCAATTGCTAATCAATAGGTCTGATAGACCCAAACCCCCAACAGTCTAAATTCTGTACCGATCAGAGTAATTTTTAAGGATATGAAAGTAAATTTAGTTCTGAAATGAAGCGATAATCGCGTTGATTTTTGCTTAGTAAAGGCGCATTAGCTACAATAGCTGTTGCTGCAATTAATCCATCTGGAATCATCAAACCATGACTTAGACGATACAAAGTCAAAAGTTCAATTGCCTTGTCAGAGACAAATTCATTAACTTTGATAATTGCATAATGTCGCAAAAACTTTTCAAGATTTTGTAATTCTGTTTTGTTACGACAGCCAACCATTAATTCCATTTGAGTAATAGTACTAATGGCTAAAATTGAGTTATTTGCTTCCGATTTAAGACGATGAATGGCAATAGGGATTCCTCTGCTAACGTCGATTAGAATATCTGTATCAATTAAAAGCTTTTGTTTCACTTCAATTTGTCCATTCTTGCTGTCTTACTTGATGTACCCACTGACTACTATCTTCCATATCCTCACGATCTTTCCACATGCCCACAAAAGGTTCATCTTGGATGTTAGATAGGTTCATTTCTGTAGATAAAGTTTCAACTTGTAGCCTCTGTTCTAAATTTTTTCTCTCTTCTATTGTCAAAGAACTAATTATCTGTACTAGAGAATCAATTAATTTTGCGTTCATTATTCCTTCTCACTTATCGAAGCTTACTTAATCCATTGTATTAATTAAAATCAGCAACTTCTCAATTACGTTTAATGTGAACTAAGAAGTTGCTGATAGATTTATTCAAACCTCAACTGTCTATGCTCTTTTTTCTGGTGGAGTATTCAACCGTTTTAGACAGGCTGGAATACTGAAGTAATATAGGCAATTTTGACTTTCAGGAGAACGTCTATCCTGCACCTCAAATCCTATTCGTAAAGTTCCGTTAGCAACTGCTTTTCTCAAACTATCTTGAGAGGGATAATTTAGTTTTCTGCGAGCTTCTGAAGTTGGCAGCCATTCAATATTTCGAGGTTCTACAACAGTTCCCACCATTCTACGCATTTCGTCTTTAAATATCGCTCTGGCTTCTTGTTCGGTAATATATCTGTTCATTGAATTCTCTGTTTTGCTGTTAATTACATTGGTTTGACTTTTAAATCTTTCAGCGACTTCTGTATTCAAAAGGATCTTTCATAAGTTGTGGAAGTCTTTGAAAATAGTTTTGTAGTTTAGGGCGGTCAGTTTAGATAATTGCTGCTCTAAACTACAACTAAGCAAATTCTTTAAGAGAACGAATCATCCCACAAGACTTATCAAACAGCACTTCTACCGTCCCCGTATCTCCATGTCTTGCTTTAGCCAAAATCAACTCTAGAATCCCAGGTTGAGAAGTATTCGCATCGTAATATTCATCCCGATAAGCAAAGATAATATTATCTGCTACCATTTCCAGAATCCCTGACTGAGATAGATCTGACATCATGGGACGCTTATTCTGTCTTGCTTCTACCCCTCTACTGACTTGAGATAGAGCTAAGACTGGGACTTCTAATTCTCCAGCTAATTGATATAAACCTCTAGCAACGTCACCCAATTCATAACTACAATTGCCACCACTATCAGACGCCATCATTTGCAAATAATCCACAATGACTAAACCTAATTTTCCTTCTCTAGCTTTAACTTGACGAGCCTCAGAAGCAATTCCCGCTACATTGATTCCTCGATTTTCATTCATGTAAAGGGGCAAATCGACAGCAATTTTGATAATCTTTGCAATGCTTTCCATTTCTTGCTCGCTTAGAGAAGATAATTTCGCTCTATGCTTACGAATGCGATCGCCATTAATGGCAGTTAAACCTAAATGCTGATAGCAATCCATGCGACTCATCAAACTCCAAAGTCGATACTCCATCTGAGTTTTCGTCATTTCCAAAGAATAAATAGCAACAGGTAGATCGTGTTTAATCATTTGTTGCAAAGCCAGATAAAGAGCGATCGCACTCTTGCCCATTGATGGTCTAGCAGCCAAGAGAGTAAGTGTTCCTGGTTCAAATCCCATCATTAATCGATCGAGTTCTTGAATATCAGTAGGATAAATCGGATTTTTTTCATCAAGCTGATTAAAAGCAGACATAGCAATCTCGCTATTGTGGTCTGTCTGGGATCTTATCCTTTGTTGAGTAACGCTGAATATTTCCTGCTCTGAATTATTCAAAAGATTTTCTAATTCAAGAGTGGAATCATAGCCGAAATCAACAATTTTATGACCAACTTCAATTATCCTCCGCCGATGAAATTTATCCATCACCAAATCGACATAACGATCGATATTAGCTGCTGAGATTGTTTGATTCAACAATTGAGCTAATTTAGCTGTTCCACCTACTTTTTCTAATCTGTCTCTATCTGCAAGATAGGTACTGATAGCCATAAAATCTGTTGGATTGCTCTGATAGTAAAGTTTTAAAGCAGTCTGATAAATTTCTTGATGAGCCGAAACGTAGAAAGCATTAGGAACTAAAGAACCTTCAACACAAGATATTGCTTGAGGATCGAATAAAATTCCGCCTAAAATTGCCTCTTCAGCTTCAATGTTGGCGGGAGGTAAATTTGGCTCTTTCACGCCATACCTCCTTGAATTGATTCATTATCAAAAAAGCTCTTCATTCTCAGGTTACGCAAATGTTCGCAGCCTTCAGAAACGTATTTGCCTAATGGTTTAGAAATCAGTTTTGATTGACTTTTCAGTTTGTCGATTCTTTTAATTTGGTATTCGGGATTATCCAATAGTTGATTGAATTTTGATGCAGATGTTTCATGATCAGTTTTTTCATGACCATTTTTTTCCTGGTTTAATTGTTTTTGATAGTTGGAGATCGCTTTTTGTTTGATTGATTCTGAAACCGAATTCGACTCTGGTTTGGGCTTACGAACCTTTTGACTTGATTGATATTTCTGGAAATAAACTTCCCAACGATTTTGTCCAGCTTTGGTTTTACTAGCTAGCCAAGCTTCTAAATCGTGTATTGGTTGTTGAAAGTTTCTAATTGATTCTTTGACAAACTCAAAAAAATTCTCGCTCTCCTCTTCTGAGAGAGTCTTTTTAAAGTCTAAATAAGTCTTAGAGATCTTAGGAGATTGAAACCTTTGCTCTGACTTGCTTTTGGCTTGCGATTGTTGCGTGGGCGCACTTTCTGTTGCCTGGCTGCACTCTAAGTTGTGTTCTGGCACATCAAGTTCCGCTGTCGCAACGTGTACTGTCTGCTCACAACTTGGCTGTGTAACAGCAACATCTTCCATTTCTACTTGTGGCAAAAAACCTTTGGGATTAACTTGAATCCGAACTTGGATAAGTTCCATTTGAATAAAACCTTTACTATCTAGAGATTTCAAAGCTCTACCAACAGTAGAACGGTGCATTTTAGATTTCTCTGTAGATAAATCTTTAGCAATCTGTGCAGGAGTTAAAGAAATACCTTTGTTGTATGGATCTAAATAACGTACATAATAGAGCCTTTTTATCTTTCTTCTGGCAGTTTTTCCAAGAAAAACCCGTTCTCTCCGAAACTTCCAAACTTCATCATGTTAGCCAGCCAATAATTGTTGCCACTGCTTCAGCTCCTCCAGAATTGACACCAGCCATTCTTGGAGGAAAACCAATTAATGTTCTTTATGTTACTCAGCCCGAAGATACTGTTTTAGTACGTTGCTATCCTGGCTACGAACCAACGCTAAAAGTGCGAGCAATGGGCAGCGATCCTAATTCTAGCGATGCACAGAAAGAAGGTGTGATGATTTGCCGTCCTCCTAAATAAAAGATATTGTTTTCTTAACTTATCTAGCTCAAGAAGAAAATTCCCAGACTACTCCAGATTGAATACAAATTACTTAGAAGAAGCAGGTAAAGACCAAATCTGACTATCCCCATCTGTAGTGGCATAAGGACCTGAAATTATCGCCTGCTTAAAGCCTGCCGTTTGTACATCGAATATTTCGTCTACTCCCGTTTTAAATTCCAAACAGCTAATCATCTGCCTCTCTTGGAGATCGACTACCGCCACCCCACACTTAAGCTCGTCAAAGCGATCGCCAATTGGTAAATTACCAAAAATAGCCGTCTCGCGAATTTTGGACAAGCCGATGAAAGCATAGCGATCGACTATTGCCATGCCCCTTGTATATCCAGGTAGGGCGATAATAGTCTCCTGATCGCCAGAGTTAGGATCGACGCTGGTTAGTTCACCTCTCCCCGAATTGAGTACCCAAAGGCGATTTTGATACATTCTCGGCGAATGGGGCATCGATAAGCCTTCTGTAACTACTCTGCTATTAGGAACCTCTAAAATGCAGCCTCCATCGGCTTTGCGATCGCGCCACCCTCCTGCCGTATCTGTTTTGCCGAGAACCGTAACGTATTTGGGCATCCCGTCTACCATCGCCATACCGTTGAGATGACAGCGATCTTCGGGTACTAGCTCACTAACAAAATCTGGTCGCCACTGGGGTAAAAAGTTGTAGTTGTTGCTCAGGGTACAAAGACAAGAAAACCGAGTATTGACGATCCAGAGTTCATTTCCTCCCCAGGCTAAATCATGAATAGAAATATCTCCCGTATACTGTCCGCTTTTGGTCAAAAAACAAGCATCATGACTGCCCGCAGGTTCAATTTGGGCTGCAATATTGCGATCGTTTTTAAGGAAGTAAACCCAGTCTTTCCCGCCGACTGCCATACGCCCAGGGCTAACGGCGATACCCATCGCTCGTTCAAAATTATGAAAGGCGATATCAAGAGCATTATTTTTAACAGTTACGACTCCTAATTTACCCGCCTGATAGGTAGAGAAAAAGAGGGAAATTTGCAGATGCTTGAGGATTTTGTCAAAGTTATTGCTATATTCATAGCTGACCTCTCGCAGTTTCTCTTTGGCATTAGTGCTAGCTTCGTTTTCAGACTGAACCATAGATAAATTTTGCTTATAAGTTATAGGTTATAAATCATCCCCGATCGCGTTCGATGTCGTAGATAGCTTTTTCCCAATACCAGGTATCTGTTTCTCCTGGATGGCGCAACATTAGTTTTTCCACTAGGCTTTGAGCAATTTTCCAGTTACCCACCAGGACATAAAGCCGATTTTGAATTGCATTTTGGGGATGTGGTGTACGGACTAACTTAGGAGTTTTTGACTGAGTTTGCTGATAGACATCGGCTAGCTGCAGTTCGAGACAGCGTTTTTCTAGCCTCTCGGATGCGCTAAGATCTCCCTGGGTACGAAAGCATTTTGCAGCCTGATAGAAGTCCTGTTTTGCCTGCTGCTGTTCTCCTAGTTTAATGCTAATGTCGCCCCGACACTGATAGGCTTCGGCATCATAAGGATCTAGCTGCAAGAGCCAGTTACAGTCTCGGAAAGCTTCTCCTAAATTTCCCTGGCTAACTTTTTGCTGTATCTGTCGCAGAAATGCCTGATTGGTCACGCCACCCTGTTCGGCAATCTTTTGCTGTTCAATTTGGCGAATGCGGGCAATACAAAAACGGCAGCTTTCTTTATCCTGACGATCGAGATAAATTTTTCCCGCCTGTTTGAGATATTCGATCGCACGCTCGTATTCTTTGAGGCGAATGCAGACATTTGCCCGTAGCTTATAAGCTCTATCGCAGTTGGGATCGAGGCTAAATATAGTTTGCAGATCGATAATCGAATTTTGAATCTTGTTTTGTGCCAGAAACGCCGTGGCGCGACTGAGATAGACGTTTATTTGTTGGGCATCGAGGTTGAGACTTCGATCGTAATCGGCGATCGCCCGATCGACTTGAGTCAGTTCAAAATATGCCAATCCTCTTTGATAATATGCTTCGGTAAACTCTAGGTTGTCTGAAATTGCCCGATCTAAAGTTGCGATCGCCTCCTCGTAATTCCCTTCTTTTGCCTGAGTAATCCCCTGCTGCAATAGATCTTCCATGAGCCTAATTTCTCTACCCTGTATTTCAAACCTCGTCTATATAGAAAACCATAGTTTTTAGAACGGTTGCAAAGCAAAATTAAAAGATAACTTTTATCCACTAATTACTATCTACTACTTACAACCCCAACACAAACTTTTCAATTGCTGATAAATAAGAATATTCTGGTTTGTATAGGCGAAGATGTTCCCCCCCAGGAATATAGAATAGCGTTTTTGGTTCGGGAGCAGCATTATATAATTCTCCACTCATTTTAGACCTAACAATTTTATCTGCCGTACCGTGAATAAACAGAACGGGCATTGATAGTTGCGATACTTTTTCAATCGAGGCAAAACGCTGGTGCAAAATCGAGTTTAGAGGAAAAATACTCAAGATAGGGTAAAGCTGTCTTATTTGAGTCGCCATTGAGGTAAAAGAACTCTGGACAATTAAACCTGCTGCATCGGTTTGTTTTGTTGCCAAGTCTATCGCTACTGCACCCCCCAAGGATTCGCCGTAAATAAGGATATCTTCTGGCTTAATTTGGCGATCGCTAGTTAGATATTTCCAAGCAGCCTGACTGTCCTCAGAAAGTCTAGTTTCGTTTGGTAATTGACCTTCACTCAAGCCATAACCTCGATAGTCGATCGCCAGTACCGAAAATCCTAGCTGCTGAAAGCCTTTGATGCGGGCAAGATTATTGTAGTGAGTTTTGCTACCTCCCCTACCGCACAGGTAAAGCATCGTTTTGGGAGTAGGGAGAATATCAATCGGCTCATTAGCAACAGCGACGATTGGCTGAGTCGGCGCAGCAAACCACCAGCCGTGTATTTGAGCGGGAGAATTATCTACATCCAGCCAGACATTCTGATAGCTTAATTGAAAATCTTGAGGCGTTGACAGAGGGATGTTGTGATTGGGCTGATAAAGTATGCTCGATTGACGCAGATATAGCCAAGTACAGCCAGCGCTATAGGCGATCGCAAAAACTAGCAGAAAACTCTTTAAATATCTAAAATTACTGCTTCTCTGGTTAAGAACCAAATACCTCACCTTCTATTCCTTTCCACCACTCTCCCAGTTTTAACAGATCCGCCTGAATATCTTCTAGCTCCTGCATATATTCTTGAGGTGGCATTTGCTCTTTTCGCTCCTGCAGTTTGCTCAATCTCAACTGGACTAACAGCCAGGGTTTTGAGATTCCGTCTGTCTCTTCGATATATCGGGCTAATTCTTTGCTATCCATAGTTGATTACAAACTCTTTACTGTTTATCTATCTAATTATCGTGCCACGGATTGCTAATCTCAGATCGCTTCGAGCCTGAAATGAATAACTGAGCGAGCGAGCGAGTTTATTGCCAGGATTATTAGATTAAGTCCCCAAAAAACAATTCCCAGCAGGAAGACAGTTTGCACGATCTGCTTTCTTCTACCAAACTTCTCTAGTTCGCTTGCATAGGCATTGTAAAGGCAAAGCTGCCAGAGACGATAGCTGGTGTAGACAAAACTAATTATGTAATTCATACCAGTAAAGCCTAGCCGAGAAAACGTCGATTCGGTAACGATCTGCATAAATAGTACGGCGATATATAGCAACAGCATACGTCGCCAAGTCGATTGACTCCAGCAAGCTGCTAGAGCGAGAATTGGCAGTATTAAACCAAAGACAATTGCTAACTGCATCCATAGCGCGATCGGCAGAAAAACACTCTAGGGAGAATAGCGCCGAGATAGAGAAGCTTCAGTCATTGAGGGAATAAATTGTCCCTACATTAGGCAAGCAATCTAAGCTAGGAGTAAGGTAGCTAGAATTATGAAGACAAGATTGGTGCTAATTTCAAGCGGATCGAATCGCTGATTTAACCGTGAAAAACTAGCCATATACAAAATTCACAGCATAGCTCGATCGGTAATCGATCCTGTCAATTATCAATGATAGCGAGAAAATGTGGTGTGGCGATCGCATCTTTAACAATTGAGATTGACTGAAATACTAAAAATAAATTTAGATTAGCGTATTAGATTTCGCAGAAATAATTACGCAACTTTTTTTTACATCGCTGGATTTCGACAAGCTGTTACTGCAAAAGCAAGTAAATAGAACATGAATGCTTTACCGCCATTGAGGTTCAGGGTTAAGATCTCAGGCTTTATTAGTTAGACAATCACAGGTTATATGTTAAGAAATCCAAGTTAGCTATTTGGCATTAACCTATTTAGGTCATGCCAGCAATAACTAAATAGCAGAAAAGACGATTGAAAATATATTTAAGCAAACGGAGTATTAGAAAATAGTCCTCGATCGTCATTGATATTTTTGACTATTTTATGACACATATTAGCAAATACAATCATCCACTGCCTAATATGTTCAGCTTCGACATAGCTAAAAGATTCAATCCTGTCTTCTTTAAAAACTATTTGGCTTTTGTCATTAGTTTTTAACTTGTTTAACCCTGATTGCCTGACACAAGTACCTGAAAGTATTGAAATTCGGTAGAAAGTAAGAAAAGGTAGAGCATTCATGGGAAGCTGAAAATGAATAGTTTTAAGCTTAAATTCCATGCCAAAATCTACCCCCC
>Ga0209831_1002995_pt1 | contig 14298 bp, 9 predicted proteins | sample Maine_Asex4_meta_FD_187451 | JGI IMG/M metagenome (GOLD analysis project Ga0209831, IMG submission 187451) | Marine algal microbial communities from Maine, USA - Maine_Asex4_metaG (SPAdes) (version 2) | ecosystem: Host-associated > Algae > Red algae > Unclassified | place: Maine, USA | collected...
AATGTTAGACGTTATTTTAAAGGAAATGCAAACTAAGGCATCAACAGCTGATCCAATTGGCAATAGTTTGAAATTTGATTTAGGCGATAATTACATCCATATAGATGGAACAGGAGATAGTAATATCGTCACAGGTGAAGATAAAGAGGCAGATTGCACCATTAAAGTGTCTATGGAAGATTTGGTAGCTTTATCTAAAGGCGAGCTGAATCCAATGATGGCTTTTATGGGTGGTAAGATTAAGATAGACGGAGATATGAGCGTGGCGATGAAATTACAAACGCTGTTAGGCTAAAAATCGAAAAATATTTAATGGAGAATAGCCTATGTGATAAATTTAGGCTATTCTTCATTTTTATACATTTTATTGTTCAGCAAATAGTCTTTTTCATTTCTTATACGCCTTCTTCATTTCTTCCACTTCTTCTATAATTTCCTCTACGGTCTCTTTTAATTCTGCGCCCATTCTTAGGTATTCGTTGGGGTATTTGTCTTGTTGATAATACATTAATGCGTAATAGATAGGTTGTAATTTAGTTTTTAACCTAGATTCTTTATCATTAAAAAAGGTTAAAATTTGATTATACTTCTCTCTATGTAATAAATAAATAAATGCTTTCGTAAGTTCTTCTAAATTCTCTTCTATATCATCTTTATCTTCTAGTATTATCTCAATGGCTTTAATAAAATTCTTTTCAGCTTTTTCATGTTTTTCTAATTCTTTTGCATTGATAGCTCCTAAAGATAGATTTGCATTTATACTAGAAGAAGCTACCTTTTCAAGATAGGTGATAGCTTCATTAATATTATTATTTCTATAATAAAAATTACCTAAACAAGAATTAGCACCTTCGTCACCAAATTTAATTGCTTTTTTGAAAAGTTTTTCTATTTTCTCTGTTTCTTCTTCTTTATATTCATCATAGAAATGAGCTAATTCATGTGCAGCCTCTGGAATTTTATTCTTAACACCTAATTTATAATATTTCTCCGATTTTTTTAAATCATCTAGGTTATTTTGATAAAGTCTGGCTAATGGAACAATCACAGTTTCATCTCCTTTTTTAATAGCTTTTAGAAAACATTTTTCTGCAATTTCATAATTTCTAAGTTCTTTATTCACAAAACCTAGCATAGAAATGGCATCATCAAAACCAGTTTTTGCTGCAATTTCAAAATATTTTCGTGCTTTTTTAAAATTTTCAAATTCAATAAAATACAAAAAGCCAAGACGCATAGCTGCCTCTTTATCCTTAGTATCATGTGCTGCTAAGAAGTATTTTTCTGCTTTTTTAAACTTACCTTTATTTTGATAGATTACCCCTAGTCGATTTAAAGCTTTGCCAGATTCTGTTGTTTTTAATGCCAGCAAATAGTGTTTTTCTGCTTGATCTAAATCCTTAATTTCATTTTCATATAACATTCCTAGTAAATAATATTTAATCTCATTTTTTAATTGAAGATGATATGTAATTAAACTGGGGAAATCTTTACTTTCATAAGCATCTTCTATTTTAGCCATTAATTCAAGATCCGATGAACTTAGTGATTTTAAAAGACTACTATTCTTTTCTTTTAAAAAATTTCTAGTAGTCTGAAGTAACTCATCTTGTTTATTGGGAGGCAAATGCCCGACTGCTGCCAAAGCTTCTGTCACATAATAAGCCGCCTTAGTATCATATTTTCCAGTTTTTAAATGATTAATATGTTTTTGTACACGGTCCACTATATCTTTTTCATTTCTACACCATAATTCAAAGAATTTCACCAACCAGATTACTTCTTTTTTATCACCTTTTCTACCACAACGCATTAAATACCAGATGTTAAAAAAGCGTTCATTGATTTGATAAAGGTGATTTTTAGTAGTGGTCGGAATCCGATTAATCACCCCATTTTTGACTAGATGCGTCAATTGAGCAGAAATCATCTTACTTTCCATTCTTGTCTTCTGCCTAATTTCTTTCACATTAACAGCGGACCAGCCTAGTGCAATAGACTCAACTATTTCTTGTTGTTGTTTAGGCAAATCATCCATTCTGTGCTTGTACAGAGGTGTTACCCTATCCAAAATTCCTTCTAAATCTGTAAATGCGGAGCCTTTCTGTTCATCAATGAATATTTCAAAAAGCAATACGATTGTACGTATAACACCGCCTGTCAATCTTCGCAAAGCCTCTATCCTACCCTTTTGACTTTTAATAATATCGTGAATTGTATCTTTATAACCATAGAGTTCCCCTAATTTTATCAATAAACTTTCCGTCTCTTTTTGATTGAGTCCTTTTAATTCTGTTACTTTAAAAAACTCATAAAAGGGATGTTTATATTCAAAAAAAGACTCGATATATTTAGAGGAGGCTGCAAAAATTCTAATGTCTGTAGAAGTTTGTAATATTTTTCTTAAACGATGTGCTTCTAAATCGGTAAACTTCGTGAACATATCTCCTACATTATCTATAAATAGGATTATCTTTTTACTATGCTCTTTTAAACGCTTAGACAACAGTTCAAAAATCGCTTTCTCATAAACAGCATCATCAGAATACTGCTCTGACAGCTTGTCCATTTCTTGAGGCAGCCCATAAAACAAATCTTCTTTTTCCTCTAATAATTCAGCAATTCTAATCCAAAACTTATACAATTTACGAATACTATATTCTTCTTCATTAAAAACAACTGGAATAAGCCAAGTATTTAAGGTTGGTGTCTGTTCTACTTCATAGGCCAATCTTAATAAAAGTGTGGTTTTTCCTAAGCCTCTTTTTCCAATTACTAGGTGATGCTGTTCTGGCACTTCCATTTTAGCTTCTTCAATCTCTTTAAAAAGCTTATTAAAAGTTCTTATTCGAACGACAAAGCTGTCTATCAATCGTTCTTTAGTTTGATTTTGTGGATTGTAGATACTGGCAACTAAAGGCATCTTACTCATAACAGGTAATTTTAGATTTGTAAATGGGATTAATTTTTGGCGTGTTTCTTCCACCAATCTCTCAGTATTGGCGAATTAAAGCGATAAGTACTTGACTGGGAGTTAATATAACCATCTAACTCAAGCATTTCCAAAACACTCGTAGCACCTTTCAAATGTTTAAAAGTATCACTTGGAACTTCATTTTTAGAAGCAATTTCCATTAAAATGCGTTTAGCAGTTGCCGACTCTTTAACAGGAAGCGATTTATCCAAACGAGTTAGGTAGTTATCGAAATATAGATTACTTCTGTGCGTGCTAGATTTTAGCATTGCTCTATCTACGGAACTAATTTCCAATGCGATATTTCTTTCATCAAATTCATCTATCATAACCTGAATCACTAGTTGAATGAAAAAAGGCATCAACCACTGCAATTTTGCTAACATATATGGAATAACTTCCTCATCATATCTAACTTGGTAAGTATCTAGAATTTGCTTAGAAAAAGTACTAGCTTCTTCTATAGATAAAGGGGGAATTTCTAGCGTATTTAAATCGTTTAGGGTAGCAGTAGCTTTTAATCTGCTCGCTATTGTTGGCAATCCTATAGAACCTGTGTAAATAAATTGAATTCCTTGATTGGCTTGTTGCCGAATACTCCGATTTATGTGTAGGAAATTAACTGCCTCCCTTTCACTTTTTACTTTTTTAATATTTTCAATAGTAACAGGAAACTCATCTAACATAATGACAATCTTGAAAGATTCTGTATGGAGTTTTCTCATTAAATTTTCTAGCTCATCTTTATATTTGGGCGGCTGTCCTTTGTTTAATTGCACTTCGAAGTTCCATATCTTTATCTTGCTTATATTCTCCGCAAACTGCCTAAAAATACTTTTAGAACCTTCAGAGACTTTAGTCATCTTTTCAATAGCTGAACTATTCAATAATTCATTCGCTATCAATTTAAAAAATTCTTCTCCATCAGCAATATCCTCTGTATTAATATAAATGAAAGCATATCCTTCTTTAGGAAAATCCTCTAAATAACGCATAATAGAAGTTTTACCCGCTCTTCTAGGTGCAGATAAAAACAAATGATTCCCTGCGTCTAACCTCCGATAAATTTTCTTAATAATGTAATCTCTTTTAAAAAAATCATCCCCTCTTGGTGTTTGACCTACTATGTTTTTCATTGGTCGTGTTTTAACAAAAAATAAATTGTCAACACAAAAGTAGCGTAAATTATTTACAACAACAATATTTGACAAAAAATAAGTTGTCAAACAAGAAATAAAATTTATTCTGCTATACTCAATAAAAAAGCCTGTCAAAAAGTAAAACTTTTCGACAGGCTTTTATTAAATATTTTTTGGAAGACTAAATTGCTTCCTATACGATTCACTATTTATTCTCCGGTCTTAAACCTCTTACCGTTCTTCCAGTTCTCCACATCTCCGACTCCTTCAATTCATTCAATTCTGCTTCTAATTTTACACGGTAATCTTCTTTACTGTTAGAATCAATAGATAATTGAGCTTCGTTACCGGTAGCCACACTATCATATAATTCTTCAAAAACGGGGGCAGTTGCATCTCTAAATTTCTTCCACCAATCTAATGCACCTCTTTGCGCCGTAGTAGAGCAGTTAGCATACATCCAATCCATACCGTTTTCCGCAATTAAGGGATACAAAGACTGCGTAGCTTCCTCTACTGTTTCATTGAATGCTTCAGAAGGAGTATGTCCTCTTTTTCTTAATAAATCGTATTGAGCAGCAAATAAGCCCTGAATAGCACCCATTAGCGTACCTCTTTCTCCCGTAAGGTCACTATAAACTTCTCTTTTAAAGGTGGTTTCGAACAAATAACCCGAACCAACTCCGATACCCAAAGCCACTACTCTTTCAAAAGCTCTACCTGTAGCATCTTGGAAAATCGCAATACTAGAGTTCAAACCTCTACCTTCTACAAACAATCTTCTCAAACTTGTACCTGATCCTTTTGGAGCAACTAAAATCACATCCACATCTTTTGGAGGAATGATACCAGTTCTGTCTTTAAAGGTGATTCCAAATCCATGAGAGAAATACAAGGCCTTCCCTGGTGTTAGGTGTTTTTTAATGGTTGGCCAAACTGCAATTTGAGCAGCATCAGACAATAAATACTGAATAACTGTAGCTTTAGCAGCAGCTTCTTCAATAGAGAATAAAGTTTCTCCTGGTACCCAACCGTCTGCAACTGCTTTATCCCAAGAAGCGGAAGGTTTACGTTGACCAACAATTACATTGAATCCATTATCTCTTAAATTCATTGATTGCCCCGGTCCTTGAACCCCATATCCGATTATAGCAATGGTTTCGTCTTTAAGCACGTCTCTTGCTCTTTCAACGGGAAACTCATCCCTTGTTACGACATTTTCGTCAACCCCGCCAAAATTTAATGTAGCCATTTCTTTTTCAATTTTCAGTTAAAAAATGTTTGATTGGAACTTGGTTAGCTATTTTTAGGGAAGGTTTTTGAGTAATAAACACTGTTTATCAGTTTATACGAACAGTGCTACATAAAACCTTTCTCTAAAATTCCTGCAAAGAAAGGGAGTTTTTTTGTTATTCCTAAGTTCTATATTAATTATTTAGCATACAATAGTGGATTTAATCCAACTTCTAAAGGAAATAGGACCATATTTATCCTGTAATAATAAAAAATAAGCTCACAATCTAAATTAACCTCAATTTCAACCTCAAAATCAATTTCAAATCGTGACGCTATTTAACGTTTACCCAAATGTCTGATAAGGTCATGGTTTGAAATTGATTTTGAAGTTGAAATTGAGGTTGATTTAAATTTTGAACTTAATTTTTTCACTCTTCTCTAGAATAATCGCTTCTTAGTATTTACACTTTGCATAATTAAGTATATATTTGTGTGAAGTGCTTTAGCCTTATCAGGCTGACCGTTAATACCGTATCTTTCAAAGTTTTGCAACTTGGGAAGATTAGTTTCCTTGAAAAAAAAGACTTCCCAAGTTGTAAAACTTTGAAAGTCGGGCATTTTCCTCTTTAACGGTCAGCCTGTTATGTTCCTTGTCTATTTTTACCCGCTTTAACCTACCTCGTGAAACTTAATAAAGTTTTTAACGAAAACTATTCATTAGCAACCCTTTAAGTAGAAAATCAACAACATTTACTCATTAGCTTTATTTTCATATACTTGATGCTTTTACAGTATATAAGTTATCCACAGTAAACACTAAAGTTTAAATAAAAAATTGTTTTTGCTGCTAAACAAATAAACAGCATAAACAAATAAACAACTTTCAAATACCGTACGACAATTTGTTACAACAAATTCTGTCTTTTACTTAATTTATGCGGTCTAAACTAACCGTACAAAAACACAGCAAATGCCAGTTATTTCAAGAAGAGGAAAGGATGCTTACACTTCACCGATTAGACACCTCGGTCCTTATGCTGACGAAGCCAAGAGAAAAGGAAAACATGTGTACCACTTAAATATTGGAAATCCAGATATACATACGCCCGCCTCTGCATTAGCCAAAGTAAGAGAAGCCACAAAAACGAATATGGTTCCCTATAGTCCTTCTAAAGGGTTTACTTCTTATAGAAAGAAATTAGTAGGCTACTATAAAAAGTTTGGAGCAGATTTAACTTATGAGGATATTATTATTACCAATGGCGCATCAGAAGGTATCTTATTTTCTATGTTTTCCTGTCTAGATGCAGGCGATGAAATCATTATCCCAGAACCTTTTTATGCCATTTATAATGCCTTTTCTTACGTATCGGGCGTTAAAATTGTAGCGATAACTTCCACTATAGAAACGGCTTACGCCTTACCGAGCCCACAAGAATTCGAACAATATATTACGCCTAGAACCAAAGCTTTATTTATTTGTAATCCAAATAATCCGACAGGTTGCGTCTATAGCCGTAAAGAGTTGGAGCAACTAGGAGAGATTGTTAAAAAACATGACTTATTTTTGTTTGTGGATGAAGTGTACAGAGAATTTTCTTACGAAGAAGAATTTTTCTCCGTCCTAAGATTAAAGGATTTAGATGATCATGTAGTGGTTATTGATTCCATTTCTAAACGTTTTAGTGCATGTGGTGCAAGAGTGGGTGCCTTAATTTCTAAAAATCCTCATGTTTTAGAAAATGTAAATAAATATGCGGAGTTTCGGTTAAGTCCGCCTCACTTTGGGCAAATTTTGGCAGAAGCAACCTTAGATGTACCCCCATCATATATTGAAAGTGTCAAAGAAGAATATGTGAGAAGAAGGGATTATTTAATTGGACGTTTGTCTAAAATGGATAATGTGATTTGTAAAAAACCTAAAGGTGCTTTTTACTTTTTAGCCAAACTCCCTATCGATGATTCTGTTAAGTTTTGTAAATGGTTATTAACGGACTTTGAATATAAGGGCAGTACCCTCATGTTAGCACCAGCTAGTGGATTTTATGCAACGCCAGGGTTAGGCAAACAAGAAGTCCGCTTAGCTTATGTATTAAAAGAAGAAGATTTGAAAGGTGCTATGGATTGTTTAGAGGTTGCCATAAAGGTGTATCCAGGTAAAACGCCGATTATTTCTAACGAAAAGGCACAAAAAATTAGTTTGTATTAGTTTTAGAATAGGGAAGCGAGAGCTGAGAAAAGAGATAGATTACGGCTGAAAAAGAACGATATTTCTTTAAATATAAACGAGAGCTATCTCTTTTCCCGCTTCTCTGTTCTCTATTCTAAAAAGTGTACGGTAGTTGATAGGCATAATTAGCGTTTTAATCATAAAAAATCGAATAATCCTACTCAATATAAGTAAAAAGATACAAATTCAGTCCATGTGAATGTAATCAAATGGAATTTAATCGACCCTTCATTTATAATTCAATTTATATGAGTATAAAGTATATTTGACTTACAAAGCCTTATTTACTTGAATTTGTCGATAAAAAAGGCTAAAATTGTCCTCGAAAGAGATAAGATATTTAAAAATGGTTTATTCGTTTGCCAATTTTTTGTAAATATCCCATTTGGTATTAAAAGGAAACTACACACAACACCTAAGTAAACAACTCCCTTCTAGTTTACTCGCTTTAACTTCCTTTATCACAGCCAATCCTATTAACTACACACAATACTATCCCCTCCTCTAGTTCCCCTGTTTTTTAAGAGTATTTAATTTGTTCTTCCAATACTTAGTTTACGCTACTATTGGCCTTAGAATATATTGAACGCTTTACACTTTGATAAACATACTGTGATGGAACTTCAATATTATTTAAGTATACTTTGGAGAAGGAAATGGCTTATTCTTTTAGCAACGTTGCTTACAGCAGTTTTGACTTACCTTTTCATTAATTTTCAATCTTCTATCTATAAATCAGACTCCGTAGTTGCTACAGGCGTTGTGGATTATACCGGGATTAGTTCGGATAAGAACAATGCCTTTATGCAGCAACTACAAGTGGAAATGCGCTTCGATAATCTGATCGAATTTATGTCTTCTAGACAGTGTATGAATTTTTTGACCTTCAATTTAGTCAAACATGATATAGATGCCATAGCAAATGGAACCACACCTTTCACAGAAGAAGTAGATTTGTCGGCATTCCAATCAGCAGATTTAGGAAGGCTATCCGATGTCTTGCAAGCACAACTAGAAGAGAAAAACCCAAGCTTTGAGGACTCCGCAGATGAATTATTTTTTAATAAAGTCGCTAAAGCTTTTAAGTATGATTTTGAGGAATTAAAAAAGGAAAACATTACAATAAGCCGAGTTGGGAAGACCGATTATGTAAAAATTGCTTTTGAATCCCCTGAGCCTCAATTTTCTTATTTTGGTGCAAGTACCTTCACCGAAGCTTTTGTCAATTACTTTGAAAAATTACGACAAGGAAAAGACGAAGGGACCCTTAACTATTTAACAGAAACGGTAGCTGAGAAAAAAGAAGAACTAGAAGAAAAACAAAATATCTTGCGACAATACCGTTCCAAGGGCGGAATTATTGATTTAGAATCTCAAAAGAAAGCGACGATTTCTCAAATACAACGACTAGAACAAGAAAGAGAAATAGAATTATCTTCTGTGTTGGCCAATAGAAAAACCATCATAGAATTAGAAAGACTTATTGGCGAAGAAGGTATTAACATGCCCAACAGAACAAGTGATAAAAAAGAAAGAATTGCTATCAATAGAGCCATCTTCAATTTGAAAAAACAAATTTCCAAATATGAACGGCAATTAGCAGATACGGGTGGTGATAAAAAAATATTAGCTTCAAGATTGTCGCTCACAGAAAAAGAACTCAACAAAAAACTGCGTGCATTAGCTAAGTTAGACGAAAAAGAAGACTTTATACCAGAACGAGAAGACAATACGGTTTCTAATAATTTGATAGATAAAAAAGTACAATCCAAAATCGACCAGACAAATGCAGAAGAAAAACTCAAACTAATAGAGGAAAATCTTGCGCATTTAAGTGCTCGTGTACAAAGTTATGTCACCAATGAAAGTTTTTTAAAAAATCTCGATAGAGAAATAGATTTGTCTGGTGAAGAATACAAAAAATTAGTAGTCGAATTAAGTAAAGAAGAATTAAGTAGTTTGAAAGGAGAAAATCCTTTAAGAATCATTGAACATGCACAATTACCTGAAAAGCCCGAACCTAATAAAAAATTATTAATCTCCGCTTTTGCAGGCATAGTAGGTGCAGGACTGAGTATCTTTTTAATATTCTTAGCTAGCTTTTTAGATAATAGTTTAACTTCCCCTAATCAGTTCAAATCTTATACTCAATTGCCTTTAATTGGAAGTGTGAATGAAATCAATGCTCAGCAACTAAATTTAACGACCTTATTCAATGGTCAAACAAATTCCATCAAACAAGAAAAATTTAAAGAACTCGTCAGAAATTTGCGATTTAACATGGAACGAGAAGAGGGCCATAAAGTTTATCTAGTAACCAGTACTCGGCAAAATGATGGAAAATCGTTTCTAATTGCCAATCTTGCGCATGCACTAGCCGTAAAAAATAAAAAAGTATTAATTATAGATACTAATTTCAAAAAAAACACCCTCTCTAATTGGTCAGAAAAATCATCCCTTCCAAATGGGTCAGTGGTGCAAGCACTAGTGGAACACAAACTCTTACATCAATTATCTTTTGCTCAATTACAAACCCCTTATGAAAATATACGAATTGATTTAATTAAAAATTCTGGCAATGCGCAAGCTATTACGGAAGTCATTAAAAGCACAAGTTTTCAAGCCTTTTTAGACGATGCGGGCAAACAGTATGATTATATTTTATTAGAAGGCGCAGCCTTAAATGATTATTCCGACACGAAAGAATTACTAGAATTTACAGATAGAGTGATTGCCGTATTTAATGCCGCTTCTAGTTTGCAAACTGCAGATAAAAGTTCTATTGAATTTTTACAAAGTCTCAATGGACAATTTATGGGTTCTGTCTTAAATAAAATTAATCTTAAGCATCTTAATTAGATGGTTTATTTGTTTAGGAACGTTGAAAAAATAAATTTACATTTTTAAAATTATAAACTACTGATTGTCAGTTCATTTTTTAATTTTAATTGTCATTTTAATTTTAATTTTAATTCATTCCTTAGGATGTTTATTTGTTTATTAATCCGTAGAATTAAATTTTAGCCAAATAAACATCCTAAACAAATAAAACCCCTCCCGCATTGCTCAAATCTATGACACAAGAGAACAAAAATAAATATTGGATTAAGTCAGGAATGTACTCTTTTTTTGAAAAAGGGGCAGGCTTTGTATTCAATTTTGGTAGCGTAATGCTATTGCTTAGAAGTCTCTCAGTGGCAGACATGGGGGCATGGTTTTTATTCTTAACCGTTTGTTCTTTTCTAGAAGTTTCTCGCATTGGTCTCTTGCGCAATGCCTTAGTAAAATACATTGCTGCTGACGGGGGCAAAAATTATGAAGCTATTCTTTCCGCCTCTTTTTTTCTTAATTGTTTATTGACAATATTTTATATAGCCTTTTTATTGCTAGGTGCAAGTTGGTTTAGCCATTTATGGGGACATGAAGGTTTAACGTTGCTTTTTCAGATATATGCAATCACGACCGTAATACTAATGCCACTTAACCAATTCAATTATATCCAGCAAGCTAACATGGATTTTCAAGGGATATTTTGGGCGGGCATTGCCAAACAAGGTGCGTTTTTTGGCTATGTACTTTTCCTATGGCTCTCTCAATCCGCTGTGGAATTGCACTATTTGGCAATTGCACAAATAGCAGCTATCGGATTTGGCTTGTGTGTGTCTTATTATTATACTCGGCCTTATCTCCGATTTTCACGTACACTAGACTGGACTTGGGTTAAGGAATTATTTAACTTTGGGCGGTTCGCTATTGGTACAAATCTTAGTAGTATGCTGTATAAAAGCATGGACAAAATGATGCTCGGAAGCATGGTATCTGTGGCAGCAGTTGCTATTTATGAAATAGCGGTTAAAGTAACTAATTTGTTGGAAATCCCTACCTTATCTGTCGCCCCCGTAGTCTTTCCAAAAAGTGCCAAAGATGCTGCGGAAAAAGGAAATTATGCAGTTGCAGAATTGTATGAAAAGTCAGTTGGGCTCATATTAACCTTAATAATCCCTTGTGTTTTAGTCGTTCAATTCTTGCCAGAATTAATCGTCACTTTGATTGCAGGAACACAATATTTAGAAACCGTCCCTTTATTAAGAATCGTCATCTTATTTGGTATGTTCACCCCCTTTTTGTACCAAACAGGTATGGCATTAGAGTCTATAGGAAAGCCAAATATCAATTTCTATTTTACCCTCGCCAGCTTCTTTCTAAATCTACTATTGAATGCAGTTTTCATTACTTTATTTGGCATTATTGGTGCTGCTTATGGGACCTTAATAACCTACCTAATTGTTTTTAGCTTCGGACAATTTATGCTAAACAAATTAGTAGGTGTTCAGACAAAAAATATATTCTACAACATCTTTTATTTTTATAAAAAAGGATTTTTCTACCTCCGAAAAAAATACAAACTACAAATAGCTAATTTCAAATAACATATTCCAAAAATCAATTTTCAAATTCTAATTAAGACCTTATCCACGTCAGCATTGGAATTTGAATTTCGGAATGTGAATTTTTAAAACTTATGGAAAAAACATTATTAGCAGAAGGAATAAAATATGCCGAAGACAATTTCCTAAATGACCAAGCTAGTCACTTAAAAGTTGATAAGGAATTAATCCCCAAATTGATGGACCTTGATGGCAAACGTATCATCGACTTTGGATGTGGCATGGGGGGCATGACCCTGTGGTATGCAAAAAAATGGGATTGTGAAATCTATGGAGTAGATATAGATCAACACCACATAGAAGTCGCCAATTTCTTGAAAAAGAAACACCAGATTTCTAATGTCCATTTTGAAAAGAGAAATATTGTAGAACATCCATTGGAAGGAAAATTTGATTATATCTTCTTAAACGATGTGGTGGAGCATATTCGAGAAGATTACTTGGTCAATATATTTCAACAGCTCGCAAAAGCTCTATCTGCAAAAGGTAGAATTTTTATTTCTTATCCACCTTGGAAAAGTCCTTATGCGTCTCATTTGAACCATGTTATTAAAATACCTTGGTGTCAATTTCTACCGAGTCCAGTTTTAAATAATTTAATAGAAAAAAATAATCACCCGATTGTTGGGGATTTAGAAAGTGATCTAAAGGAGGCGTATGCAGGCTTAAACAAAATGACCCACAAAAAATTAATGGGCATTATGGAGCAAACTGATTTGAAGCAAGTGTATCGAAAAAGTCACTGTATTTTAAATCGAGTAAGCCCTATGAAAGAGGTGAATTTTAGGATATTTCCGTTGAATTATTCCATAACTAAGGAATTTATTATGTTTGAAAAAGTGTGAGTTTTAGGAATAGCCAAGATGTGCCAGATTTTTAAAATCTGGCACATCTAAGTTCTCTGACTCCTAAGTACTTACGAAAAAGCCTAACAATGAAAGATTTTGATATTATTTACTACACCCTCTTTCCAACAGATAATATATACTCATCGGTTTCTTTATCTATGGCAAAAGAATTTGCTAAAAATAATCGAGTTTTTTATGTCAATAAGCCGTATTCGCTTAAAGATTTTTTTGGCAATTTAAAAAATGAAAAGGTCAGAGAACGTGCGCCAAAATTATTAAGTAACCAAGTATATTATGAAACGCTTAATAAAATTCCTCAGAATTTTTTAGCAGCTACTCCTACCCTAACGCTGCCTATAAATTGGTTGCCGAATGGGCGAATTTATAACTGCCTACAGCATTACAATAAAAAGGTAGTGCTTAAAACTGTTAATCAACTTATTAAAAATCACGGGATAAAAAAATATATCTATTTAAACTGCTTTAATCCTTACGGCGCGGCAGTCTTGCCTAAATCTTTGAATCCATCCTTAAATATTTACCAGTGTATTGATGACATGAGTCAGGACGAATATACGCTTAAGCATGGCATGAGTTTAGAAAACGACGCTATTAAAGAAGCAGACATGACGCTCGTTACCTCCAAAGAATTGTGGAATATTAAATCTAAGGTTTCTCCACACACACATATTCTCCACAATGCAGTTGATCCATCTGTCTTTAAAAGAGTATTGCAGGAGAAATTTGAACGACCAAAAGAACTGGCAGGTAGAACGGGAAAAGTAGTAGGTTTTATTGGTAATTTAGATCACTTAAGGATAGATTATCATCTAATAAAAAAAGCTGCGCTACATCATAAGGATAAAACTTTTTTAATGGTGGGTCCATTGAACAATACCACCTACAAAGAAATAGGCCTTACAGAATTAACAAATGTCATTTTTGTGGGAGGTAAAAACTTATACGACTTACCTCAATATTTACAATACATGGATTGCACGCTTATTCCATTTCTGTGTAATACGGTGACAAAAAGTATCTATCCACTAAAGATAAATGAATATCTAGCAGCAGGCAAGTCAGTAGTAGCTACTAATTTTTCAGAGGATATTAATAGCTTTAAAGATCATATTTATTTGGCAGATTCGGAGGAAGTATTTATTCGTTTAATTGATACCGCTTTAGAACCTCAATCAAGTGAACAAACTCAAAAAAGAATTGATATGGCAAATTCCAATACCTGGACTTCCAGAGTTAAAGAGTTTTGGGGCTTGGTAGACCGCTATGTTTAGAATAGAGAATAGAGAATAGAGAATAGAGAATAGAGAATAGAGAATAGAGAATACGAAATTAACAGAAAATCTTCTTTTTGATGACGATTTCTTTTCTATTCTCGACAAGTTTATCCATTGTACGAAAGTAG
>Ga0209831_1002998_pt1 | contig 14280 bp, 8 predicted proteins | sample Maine_Asex4_meta_FD_187451 | JGI IMG/M metagenome (GOLD analysis project Ga0209831, IMG submission 187451) | Marine algal microbial communities from Maine, USA - Maine_Asex4_metaG (SPAdes) (version 2) | ecosystem: Host-associated > Algae > Red algae > Unclassified | place: Maine, USA | collected...
CCCGCGGCGGCGGCGGGCGCCCGCCGGTCCAAGCGGGGCGCGGCGCCCCCGCGGGCGCGGCGCAACCGACGCGGGCAACGGGCAAGCACACGGGCGGGGCGACACCCTAGCGGCACCAGCAAGCAGTAGCACGGCGGCGACGGCAGCTGCCGTTTCGCCGCTGCGGCAACGTGGGGTGGCGCGGCGAGCGACCATGGCAAGGTGCCAGCCATGCTGTGGAGGCAGACTCGATCGATCGATCGGTTCGGTCGGGTCGACGACAGCGCCGCCAGCCTGCAAGTCCTGACGCCGCCTGGATCGCCCGCCCCGCGCCCGAGTCTGACCCGCCACTCCCCGCGCCGTGAAGGAAACAGGCGCAACAGCTTTCACGCCGTATTCGCGTGAACACCCCGCGTGAAACAGAATGCGCCAATCACATGGTAGCATCCAGAGCTCGTGCCCTGTGGTGCCCCCCTGCAATAGCCCCTGTCGACACGCCCATGCAAGGGCCGTCAACCGGATACGTGCCAGACACGAACAGCCCGCTCAGACATCGTGCCCATAGGGGGGCTTGAGACACAAAAAAATGCCGCGTCAGGCCCACCGTCAGACCGACATTGCTCGTGTCAATGCGCTAAAACAGGCTGAGAGGCGCACGAGAGAGACCGGGTCCAGACAATGTCTGGACGAAAGAGGCTCACTACTGGTCCGACCAGACACCAGCAGCGGGACCGACGTGTCAAAAACGGGCCGCAAAGGTCCTCAAACGATACCTACCAACGAGATACAATGGGCAATGCGACACCTGACCAATCAAATGCACGGAACAATACACACACGTTTGTGGCCCCTTTGGGGCACCCCCAGCACGCACCTGTTTTGGCAGGTGGCGGGCTCCGTATCTCAGGGGGGCTGGCAGGCCGCGCTGGGGGGCCCGCCATGGCGCCGCCATTTTTTGCGGTCCGCATCGCCCGCCCCCGTCCGCCATCTGACCAATGGGATCGGTCAAAACATTCACAGGCGTTTGTGGCCCCTTTGAAGCACCCCCAGCACGCACCTTTTTTGGGCGGTGGCGGGCTCCGTACCTGCCGGGGCCCCGTTGGCGGCGCTTGGGGGCCCCCCGTTTGGTCCGCCATTTTTAGTCGTCGGCGTGGCCGGCATACATCCGATCCCCGACCAATGGGATCGGTCAAAACATTCACAGGCGTTTGTGGCCCCTTTGGGGCACCCCCAGCACGCACCTTTTTTGGGCGGTGGCGGGCTCCGTACCTGCCGGGGCCCCGTTGGCGGCGCTTGGGGGCCCCCTGTTTGGACCGCCCTTTTTAGTGGTCGGCGTGGCCGGCATACATCCGATCCCCGACCAATGGGATCGGTCAAAACATTCACAGGCGTTTGTGGCCCCTTTGGAGCACCCCCAGCACGCTCCTGTTCTGGCCGGTGCGGCCGTTTGTTGCATTTGGGGGCCTGCTCGCTGTGTTTTCGTGGACTGTCGGTTCTGGTCACTGTACGCGGCTGGTCTGCAGCTGGGTTCAGGGGCCTGCGCCGTCGGGTCGTGCTCGCCCCGTCGTCGTGGTCCTCGTCCTGGCCACGCCGACCTGGGTCCGGTCGGCCGGCTTCTTCCTCGCCGGTGTCCGTGGCCAACGCGGCGCCGTACGTTGCCTTCGTTGTGGCCTCTCCCTCGCTTTGCCCTCTGCCGCGCGGTGCAGGCCCGTCTCGGGCGAACGCATCCGAGATTGTGCCGGTGATGGTGCTGCTTGCGAGCTTCCGTTCGATTCTCGCAGATGGGTGATGAGCGGCCGCCGCGCAAGCGGCGCTTCCACGCTCCCGTGGTGCTGCCGTACCTCGGGGACCCTGTCGCCCTGCCCGGTCTTGTCGACCGCCTGGCGTCTTTGCCGTCGGGTGCCCTCGGCATCCCGGTCGCCGTCAGCGGGGCCGGCACGGAGTCTCGCCCCGCTGATCCGACCTGGAGTGCCCGCGTCCAGGCCGTCGGCGTTCGACGGGCGGTGGTGTCGGCCTCACCTCGGGCGCCGGCTCAAGTTGGTGCTCGTGTCCCTCGCGAGCGGGCACGGGTCGAGAAGCGCCCGCGGCCACTTCCCCTTGGACCGTCACTCGCGGAAGACGACGAGGGCCGTGACGGTGGTGTGGTGGACGTCGCGTTTTCGTCCTTCCGTGCCACACCGGGTCGTGCCCCGTCGCATCGTGCTCCTCCTCCCCCCGTGGACGCGCGCATGATGGAGGTCTTGAGCGCTTGCGTGCGTAGATCTTGTGGGCTGCCGTCGTCGACGCCCATCGGGAGGCACGCCAGTATGGTGAGTGCCGTGATGGTGGGGGACCCTGAGTCGCGGTCGCGAGCCATTTTGTTGCGCGTCGGTAGCGGCAAGGCGGACGCTGCTATCCTCTGGTGCTCCTACCGCGGTGGTATCCTGTGCTCGTGTTTTTCTGGGACGCACAACGCGTTGTTCCTGTCGGCTTCCTCTCGAAGCTGTCTATGCCAGCACACGACGGCTTTGAGGACAAGTTTGAGCAAGAACGGCATCCCGTTCGCCACGTTTTGGCGACGGATGCACCTCGACCCCACCCCCGCCAACTTCGTCGGCCGGCAGCAGTACGGGCCCATGCGGTTTCGGGTGGTCCTTTACCGCTCTGTGTTCTCGCTTGTGACGTTCACCGCAGGCCAGGTGGCCACTTGCATTGCCCCAAGCTGTCGCCGATTTCGAGCGCGGTGCGGTCACGTCGTGTTGTCGCGTCCTTCCAACGCGGAGCGCCGGGCAGCCGCCGCCTCAGACGCGGCAATGGCACCAGTCCCCAAGATCGCGAAGGACAAGCCCGCCGCCGTCGTCGACGGTCCCACGGTGCCTCGCGGGCCCGACGACGAGGATGCTGGCATCGAGTCGGAGCCCGGCGACACGGAGCGCTCGACGGGCGACGCGGCCGAGGCAACTGTGGCCGCTCGCGTTCGCCGCAACCTTTTGCCCTGCGTGGGTGAGATCAAGGCGGGGGCCGTCTGGGCCCGGACAGCCGACTGGCGAGCGCTCTTTTCGGGGCGGTGCTCGAGTGCGGGCGGCAGTCGGGCGAGCGACTTGGAGGTGATGAGCAACCTCGTGGAGCGCTCTGTTCGGCTCGGGATGATTCACCCGCGCACGTTTGTACCAGTGGAGCGGTTTTGCGGCAGCTGTGGGCGTATGCGGGAGGACCGTCACGTCGTGAAGAAGGAGCGAGCTGTGCTGTACACGCATCACCCTACGGCGCCAGTCATTGAGGTGAGTTGCCGTGGTCACTGCCCAGTTGTCCTTGCGTGATCGCATGCCGTGACCATTCTTCTCATGCCACTAGTGTGGCCTCCCGTGGCATGCGCGCCGATAACAGGGTTCGTTCTGACTCTCTGCTCTGTTGCTGTCTGCTTGTGATGTATTGACCTGATCGTGTTTTGCGCTGTGATCTTTACCCAGATGCTTGTGGGTCGCTGGGCGTGCGACGGAGCGGAATGTCAGCGGCTGGTGGAGTACGACGGCAGCATGGACGCTCTGTTTAACTCGCGGCGGCGAGACAAGCAGCGCCGGTGGGTCGTGCTCACTCGTGCACTACTCGACAAGCTCTACTCCTACATCATTACGGCGCGGTCCACCTACACGGCCGCGACGCGGCACCTAACATCGGACGTGCTTTCCTTTGCGCTGCGGCGACAAGACGTCGTCAGACTTGGGACGGCCATGTTGCGGACGTTTGTGATCCCCGCCGAGGCCGCGGTTTGCCCCATCTGTGGTCCTAATCCCGAGTTTGTCGTCATCGACGGGCAGGCCTTAGTCTGCACCGACCACGACGATGCCAACCCCGCCCGGTACGAGGAGGAGGTTCCCGTGCTCGACATGGCGGCGTCGATGCTGTGTGTCGTGCAGTCCGCTCCGCTGCGCGTCGCCATCAGCAAGGTGCTCCGCTCCGCCGTGGCACTTACGGCCTCGCAGACGCTGTTGCTGGACGCGTGGCACAAGACGATCTCCGTGAACGACCGGTCCTGCGTCGAGACCGCCGCTGCTCGTCTGTTTTTCCGCTTCTTCCCGTTTGGCACCAAGGCTGGTGGCACGGGGGTGGACAGGAGCGGGACTCTTACCGGACCAACACGTGCTGCGGGGAAGGCGGGCGCATCGGCCGCTACGTCCGATGGCGGCGCAACCGCTGAGACTGAGGGAACAACGCCGAGCACCGGCCTCGAGGCCAAGCTGCGCAAGGACGAGGATGGGAACCTCACGCTTGGCGGGAAGGGCACCCCGGCCAAGCTCCCGTCGGATTCGTGGCGCGACCGGGTCGGCCACTGTGCGCCCGACTTTGACAACTACCCGAGGCGTGACGACGGAGCGTGGCTCCACATCCGTCCTTTTCTCCAAGCCCTGCTGGGCGAGACCGTGACGGGGATGTTTCAAGGACACAACGAGGCGGCGGCGCGGTTAATGGCCAACTCATTGCGGCTCCAAGACGCGGGCATGTGGCGCGACGTGACGGACGCTGTTGACGGCATTGGGTTCCTCACCAACTTTGTCGGCTGGTTTGCTGATGAGATCGACAATGACCCTCACTTCCGCTACGCCTTGGGCACGACGCTGCTGCGAGCCGTCGACATGGAGCATGATATCGATGAGCTCTTCTCGACCGCCGCCAACAAGAAGGAGACGCTCGACCGGGGGTGGGTCAACGCCGACTACTGCCGCAAGTGGGGTGGCCGACCGACGCCGACCGACTACGCGGCGTGGCTGGCCACCAAGCCCGCCGCCAGCGTCGCAGACATGGACAACCCGTTGAAGAGTTTCGAGTCCTTTCCCGGGTTGCAGCGGGTGCGGCCGGGCATCAAGGACAGCGAGGCTCTCAAGCGGCGGGTCGGCTACAAGGGGAAGGACAAGCATGCCGCGGACGTCGAGGGCGACGGTGACTCGTGCAACAAGGCGTTCTCCATCAAGTGCGGCAGCACGCAAGGTGTATTCAACGTGGTGTGCCCGCACGTGATTACGCTCGGCTTTCGCTGCCTGTTTCGTGCTGAGAGCGTCGGGGAGGCGCTGTCAATCGTTCTGGAGCGGTTCCCCCAACTACCTAAAGTAATCTTTTACGATGTTGCTTGCAAGCTGGACAAGAACGCGCTGCGGCGCGTGCGTCCCATCCTGCGCGCGCACAATGTGCGCTGCATCCTGGACCGCCCCCATTCAATCACCCACACTTGCTCCCCGATCTACATGCCGGATGAGAGCTTGGGAGTCACGGCCGGCGTGGCAACCCAGGCGGCTGAAGTGTCGCACTCCATTGCGGTGGCCAACCGGACGAGCCTCGCGTATATGAAACCGGCTACGTACATGACGCACAAGATGGTGCAAATCGCTATGATGAACATCCGCAAGCAGCAGCGGTTGGCATCGGCCAACCCCAAGGCGGAGAACGACCACATCCCTTTGGCGCCCTTCTTCCACAGTCAACTCTCCCGTCATTGTCAGCGGGGGTCGGATTGTGACTGCCAAGATTCCATTGCCAACGACGGGCACCGCGACACAGAGGATGCGTTGGCCGTCAAGCTTGGCTGGCCAACGCACTTGGCCGAGGAGATCACCTCGCCTGCGCCGCGCGCCTCGCCAAGCCCTTCCGCGGCTGCAGTCGGCGATGGCGCTGCCGCTGCTGTTGACAATGTCGTGCAAGGTGACGACGGCGGGTCCGCGCATCCTCCCGACGACGCTGCCCTCGACGCGGTGGGGGCCATGCAGTGCTTGTCGGTCAGGCCACGTTGGATGCCGATGAGCACGGAGCCGCTGTGTGACGAGCATACGGCGGCTGTTGAGGCGTTGGTAGCGGACCGCCCGCCATCCTCGCCCGTGCGGACGGCGAACAAGGCGAAGATCACGCTCACAGTCTCCGACTTTCGGCTGTTGGTCGGTGAGCGGTGGTTGAATGACGAGTTAATGAACTCGTTTGTGGCATTGCTCAACCATCGGGCCAAGCTGCTGTGCTCGTCGTCGGTGGGCGGGACGGCCGCGCGCACCTTGGCGCCCAGGACGTACGTTTTCAACACCTTCTTTTTTTCTCGCCTGATCGAGCGCGCTGGCTTTTATGACTACAACGGCGTTCGCACGTGGGGCTTCAAGAACGGTCTTAACATTGGCGCCGTGGACCTGGTCATGATGCCCGTCAATGTGGGCAACTTGCACTGGGTGATGGTCGTCATTGACTTGCAGGCCCGGCGGTTCCAGTACTTTGACTCGATGCACGGGGGTGGGGCGTCGTCAATCTTGTCGACCGCGCGGCGCTGGCTGACGGACGAGGTTGCGGCTCGCCTGGGCGAGGATGTGTCCCAGTCATGGAAGATTGAGGAGTGGGAGGGCGTGATGGACGTTGGCCTGCCGCGTCAGTCTGACGGTGGTAGCTGTGGAGTGTTTGTCTTGGCGGCGGCCGATTGCTTTTCGCTTGGTGCTTCTCTTTGCTTTAGCCAAGAGGACATGCCTGTTTTGCGCCAGCGCGTGAGCGCCATGCTGTATGTGGACAGCTTGGTGACTGAGGATGCCTGCAGCCTTCTGCCCACGATGGGCGGCTCGAGCACGGCCGTCGAGGAATAGTGGCGTTCTGTGCGAGTGCAGTGTTGGCAGGGAGTAGGCTTGTGGTTGTGTGTATTGTTTGGGTGTGCTTAGGAGCCGCAGGCGTTGTGCATTCATCATCATCTCGTGTTGGCCCTTGCTCTGTGCGCATTGTACAAACAGTAAGACCACCTTGACCCATACGTGCAATCCAAAACCCTAAACAAACAACAGACCCCCGAGCGGCCACATCGTAAGCGCACTGTGATGCGGTGACACGCCCCCGGACAGACGCACACTGTGGCTGGGGTAGTTCACAAGGGTTGGAGAAGCTTCAGAGGCGGTTGTCGCTTATGTGCCATGGGGGACGGCCACGGTAGCAGTGGCGTGGATAACCACGAGGGGGTAAAGGATGAGCTCAGCGACGGCAGCCGAAAAGACTGTGACAGTGCCGACCGGGTGGCCGCCCGCCCAGACCACTGGTCGGCACCCAGCTCATTGCACGACGAGTCCGTGCAATGGCTCTCCCGGTTGACAACGTCAGCGGCAAGCGGAGGGGTGGCGGGCGCTGGGGTAGGGCCACCGTTTGTAGTAACATCGACTCACTTCACACAAGCCCCACTCCAGCAATCGCTTGCACTCATGAGTGCCAGACTGGTTATGCATTGGTGAGACTCCGGTGCTCTGTGCCGCACCTCATATCTAGCCAAGATACCTTCCAGAGGAAGGACTTCGGGGGAACCACCCAGAGTGTGAGAGCGAGCTGTACCTCAGGTTGCCAGCTGTGTCTTTGCAGCGAGAGTGGATGGCCGAGGCGTCTGTGACAACCTGCCCAGACCGGTGCATCGCCATCCGTGCACGCACGGCGGACAACCCACCTAGTCTGACAGCCCATGCAATCATGTCATCGAACCCGCCCCGCCTATCACCGCGCGCCCTCCCCGGGCTTACGCCTGCCCCTGCTCTGCCCCAGGCCCAGAGCCATACGCCCTCCCGTAGCAAACGGTGTTTACTTGCGTGGCGGTGGCCCCCGCGTTGGCTACCGTCTGGCATATGGCACCCGTCAGCAGCGTCGGTCACGACTGGCGCCGGCACCTACGCTCATGGGGTTGTGGGAATGTGACTGCAAGAAAAGCCTTTCACGCCACGCGGGTGTGGACTGGCGGATTCTGGCACGGCGTGGTGGGCGTGGTTTAGGCACCGCTCGCATGAGGTGCAGGACCATCGACCAACACCGCATTTCTGGCAGGCAGTCTGAAGTGCAGGCGTTGGACATGAAAGTGCTGGGGGGGGGCTGGTTTGGCTGCAGTCACAGTACACCGCAATGGTGCTGTCGGAGCGGCGGACGAGGGAGCGCCACGACACGTGCGGCTACCCAGTGAGCACAGCCGGATGGGGGCGTCACTGCGCCATGCCAGGTGCGGCAGGAGGAACAGGTGGAGTAGCCAGGACGCCCAAGCAAACGCAACAGGCAGCGTTTCTCATACTTGCGAGCGACAAGCACCCTCCCTCAGCAGAGCCCACATCGATAGAAAGCAGCTGTTCGGGCGCCCCAGCAGCAACCTGTACCCCCCCCCCCAATAGAGTATGGAAACAGCTCCTTCGCTAGATCGAGGTGCTCTGACTGGGCGAAGGCGATGGGCTTCGAAAAGGATCACACAAACATGGTACTTTTCAACAAAGGCCTGCGTTAACATGGACGTGCTTCACAGAGCGCGGAATTTGACAAAAAAGGGGACCGCCACAACAGGAAGCCGATTCCGCTGGGTGCGCTCTCCTCTCCTGACGCCTCCCAAGGCACACTCGCCGTAGTCTGCATGATTATCACAATGAACAAGTATGTTACAGTGGCCGAACTGCTGTGTATTGTGACCACAGAGCTCGTGACGGGTCCATAAGCGAAGAAGATCATGGATTCAATTTAGATACTGCACGGATCAAGGAGCCCCCTGGTGTCACGAGGAACGCGCAAGCAGCGTCGGTTGGGTAACAGCTCCCGCAAGGTCCAGCTGGGCCGCGAGGGCGTCACGTCGAGAAAAGCGTTTACCCACCCACAGTTCCGTCGACAGTAGATCTTACCGATAGATTCAACCACAAGAGCTCAAAATCGGAGTTCTTCGTGACTCGGAAAAAGCATGTTTGAACTCCCTGTGCGCCTGACATCGGGCCATGCGCCAGATCGGCGGTTCTGGCAGAGCCCATCTGGCCCGGCGGTCGATGCCGCTTGTCGCTTTCAACGTATCTGAGGGCTGCCAGATTTTACGTTTGCCCGCAGATATTTTTTTTGACGGGTTCACCATCGGCGTTTTACCAATGGGGTCGGCATGTGGTGTCTTGGTAAGTCCTGCACTTGGCCTTGGGGTTAATCTCAGCGGGTCTGGCCCGGCCAGGACGACCCCCCTAAATGAGGTCTCTGGGGCGGTTTGCTGAGCACCCTTTCGGCCCGTTGTTGGCCGCGCGGCCGGCGTTCTCGGGGTTCTGTACCCCCCCCTGGGGACGCACATTGAGCGCCATTAATCGGCGCCCCCCGGGTCGCACTGGCACGCTCTGGTCGTGCTCCGCCCCCCCCTTTCTGCCCATCTCGCTTGCACGAGTGTTCGGTCGTTTGAGATCGTCCTGTCCATATGGGCATTCCCCACCGACGGGCCTCTTTGTGTTGTGTAGCGGACGGGGGTGGTCGACGGGTCGCTCCCCCCGTCCCACGGCATCTTCGTCTTCCTGGCCGTCCCCACCGCCGCACTGGTTTGTCTTCCGCGGCGGTACGGCACCTGAGCGGTGATACCCCTGCGCTCCCCCCCCTCTCTTTTCGGCTTTGCGGCGCGCTCCGGTTCGGAGATGCCCCCTGCCGGTGCGGCGGTGGGCTCGCGCCCATTGCTCGCTGTCATCACTCCTCTGACGTCGGTACTCCTTCGCGCCTCCGATGCTGGCAGCATCGCGCAGCAGCTACTGGCATTGGAGCTTGGCAGTGTGCTGGCTTGCAACTCCTTTGGGTCATCGGAGGAGGCGATGTGTTGGCTGACCGACCCCGACGCGATTGCGGCTGTGACCGCTGGCGTCATCGGTCAGCCGAGTGCGGCGGTCTCTGCGACGGTGGGCTCAGCTGCCTGGCTTGCCGTCGTTGGTCGAGGAGCGCGGGCTTGCTTTGAGATCAACACCTCTGGCGTTGGTGGTGCGGTGCAGTTGATGCAGACGACGGCGTCTACGCTATGTGTCGCGGCAAGCTTCTCGGTCGCTACAGACGCCTACCTGTGGCTTGCTAACGACGCTGGTGGGGCAATGCAGCGGTTGGTGGCAACCACTGCCCCAGCTAGTGCGCCACCCGCTGAGAAGCAAGCACTGCCGGCACCCTTGGTCCGGTCCCCGTTAGAGTTTGAGTCGGTGCCAGGCCCCCGGGCACCCTCGCCGCTGCGTTGGCCGTCGGCGGCGCCCGCCGCTGTGTCTCCCGTCCACAAGCGCGCTCGTGTTGGCCGCTTCACCACACCGTCGGCGGTCGTGCCGAGCCGCCCGCTCACGTCCTCGACGCTGTGTGCAAGTGCTGTGGGGCGGGCTCTTGCGGCGCCGAAGCCAGCTCCTAGCCCCGGTATCAAGCGCAGCTGCCACCTCGACGGGTCAGCAGACCGAGGAGTTTCTAATGCGACAGCGTCGGCGCCGTCTTCATCTCGTGGCGCGTGGCAAAGCGGCGTCGACCGTTCCCCTTCACCCTGCCCATGTGGGGCAGTCGCCTGTTTGGTTGGAGTGCCTGACAATGGCGCCGGCGGCTTGCGTCGCTCGGGCGGAGGACGGAGCTTCCAGTCGGCCAACGTCGGTGGCAGCGGCTCGCGTGGGTGCGTCAAGAAGGGCGGCCCGTCGGACTGCAAGAACCCTTCTTGGGTGGGGCCCGGCGACCCAGGTCAGGGACAGTTTACATTCCAGAGCATTCACCGCATGGTGGCAGACTCGGTTTCTCAGTGGGAGCAGAACGACTACGAGGAGGCCCTGCGTCGCGACGCTGCGCTTGGCGCTCAGCGGCAGGCAGCGTGGGCGTCGCTCGACAAGGCGGGCGGCTCTTTACTCGCGGTGGCCACCGGCCTCGGAGATGACCGCGCCGATGGGGCTCCTGGTGCCGACGCCGTCCCCGGTAATGACACCTGCCCGCCTCCGAGAGGCGCCGATGTGGTCGGTGGTGGCTCGTCAAACGCCAGCCTGCCGCCGTCGCCAGGCCCGCTGACGCGGATGGCTGCCGACTGCTCTTGGACTGCTGTTTTCCAGCGTCTGTTTGATCGGGGGTTGAGCACTTTTGTCAGTGGTGGGCCTGGGGTTGGCAAGACCTCATTCTTGCGTTCGTTTCACGGCTTTGTGCGCAGACGGCTGCCGGGAACCGGTGCAGTCGTCGTCGTTGCGCCGACCGGGAGCGCCGCGAAGACGGCGAAGGGCGTCACGTATCATTCGTTTTTCGGCTTCACCAAGGACTACAAGATGCAGTCGGACAACCCCATCCAAGAAGCCGCTTGCCTGCTGGCACTTGACCGGTGGCGGCCCATCGCACGGCGACTCGCCAAGGTGGAGGTGCTCATGATCGATGAGATCTCTATGGTGCCCGCGGACAACTTCGACGTCATGCACGAGCTTTTGCAACAGTCCCGGGGGGGCAAGCCGCCGGCCGTCATCTACACCTTTGGGGATTTCCTGCAGTTGAGCCCCCCGTTTGGGAAGATGGCATTCACAGGCCACTGCTGGCCATTGATGTTCGGAGACGGCTTTGTGGAGCTGACGCGCGTGCACCGCCAAGGCCAGCCGGACTTTGTCGCTGCAATCCACGACGCTCGGTTCGGGCGGTGCACCGACGCTGTGCAGGCGCTCATGGACGAGCGGTCCGTGTCGGACGAAGCGTATGACACGCTCCAGTACCAGGCGCTTCACATTATGCCGCGACACGAAGACGTGGACAACCACAACCAAGCGTGCTTGAGGCGGCTTTGCGCGGGCTCGCCACCCACTGTCTCCATTGCCATCCATGACGTGAAGGAGGACCCGAACCGGGACCGCGACGTGGCCTCGCCCAACCTCGGCAACGTCTCCGTGCAGGCACGTGATGCCGCTCTGATCGATTTTGTGGCTCCCCGGCGGGTGGAGCATTGCCGCGGTGCGCGCGTCATGCTGACGTCCAACCACTTTCTAGGTCTTGGCCTCTTCCATGGGAGCATTGGCCACCTGGTGGACTACGAGACCGATGGGACCCCCGTCGTTCGATTTGATGACCACGAGCTCACGGAGGGTACTCGGTCGGGTAGGCAGGGGGTGCGGGGGGCGGGTGCCGATTGGTTGGAAGTGTGTTGTCCACCAGTCGAGTTTGAGTCTCGCATTCTATCACGACCGGGAGCTGTTGCTGTGCGTGTTCAAGTTCCTTTTGTCCTGGGCTGGGGCATCACTGTTCACCGGTCGCAGAGCTTGACCTTGTCGGAGGCGGTGTTGGATATAGGGGAGGCTTTTGGGTCGGGCATGGTGTTGGCTGCAATGAGCCGGGTGCCCGACAAGAGGCGCATGCACGTGCGTTCTTTTTGCGGTAGCCGTGTGATGGCCGACGCGGATGCTTTGCAACTGTATAGAGACAGTCCACGTTTGTAGCTATATTACATTTATTACTTAGTTCCGTCAGACCCATCCTCCTCCTCGCTATCCAGCGATGGTACGTCCGCATTGGGCAATGAAGTAAATAGAGATGAGGACGCATCGGGGCTCAGCTCCGGTCGGGGAGGGCACACGGCAGAAGCAGAGGCTCCCACGAAAGACGACTCAACAGGATCAGGGTCGAGCGAACTCACTACCTTGTCAGGATGGGGTAAAACTGCCGTCACTTGGCTCACACTGATTGTATCAACCGCCCTGTAAGTGCCGCCGTGGCGCTCAAGGGCAGCGCCAACATGCGTGGCGCCAAACCGTGAGTGACTCGAGCTTGGCGGCGCGCCCGTCTTCCGCCGACTCGGGGCGGCTCGCGGACGTGCCCGGCCAGTCCCACTCAACCCATCTACGCCCGACCCAGACGCTGTCGACTGGCGACGTCGAGCGTCTATGCGGCGAGCGCGGCTGGCCGTAGCGTTGATGGTCTTGTCAGCCGCGAGGAGGGCGTCGATTTCGGCTTGACGCTCCGCCATGAGCTCCTCTTGGGAGCGCTGACCGGGCGCATGAGGCAGCGGCGCGGTCATGGCCGCGGCACCGTTGGCCGCTCGCCTCGACCGCAAGACAGCAGGCTCACTCACGTCCGCCGCTTCAAAGTTGTGGCATGCGGCAATCTCAAGCGGCGCTGCACGAGGGGTTCGGGCACGTCCGGCAGTCGCCAGTTGGGTGACAAGCGAGCAAAAAGCGGGGTCCCACGTGCCAACCAGCAGCATGGAGGCGATGGTGGTCGCCATTGGGGGCTTGAGCGAGGGGGCCATGCGCACGACGTCGACGGTGTTCGTCAGCTCCTTCACCTTGAAGTACCGCTCGGCCTTGCCCGACCATTGGCGGATGGCGACGTTCATGACCGCCATGTCGACGCTAATCACCCAGTTGGACGACTGCGCCCGCCGCAGAGGGTTGAGGACGGCCGCGGCAGTCCCGGGGATGGGCGTCATCGGTTGAGACCCAGACGGGATGCTCCATGACGGCCACCACGTCTTGAGCAAGGTGCGCACAGGCGCCCAATCCGTCTCAACGCTGCTGGCTGCGATCACTCCTTCGACAGCCTGCCCACCGTGAAGGCGAGCCAGACAGACCAGGCCATCGACATGTAGCTTTCGCATGACGTCCTTGCAATCATCGCGCTCCCGGATCAGCTCGAGCACACGCGTCACGCAGGCGACCGACTGGTCGGAGGGCTTGAACAGCGGGGGTGGCGTGTCACGGTCAGTCGTCTTGGCGGCGCCAGCAATCTCTACGAGCGCCGCCGGTTGTGCATCATGAGCGGCGTTAGGCGCGGTGGAAGCCGCGGCTGCTGCGTCAGCGGAGGGTGCAACACCGGGGGGGTCGCGTCGAGCAACAACAAGGACGCCATCTTCGGGGATCTCACAAGGGCCAGCGGAGCCTGGTTGTCCGGCGACATGTCGGCGCACGACGACACCGCCGAGAGGAACGTCAAGGCCGTCCACATCCGGTCGGGCGGCCTTCCCCACTCCACCTCCCAACGCCTTGGGCTCCATGTGTCTGCTCGAGCCATCGTTGCGGACGACGAGACCCCCAATCGGCACTACGTCAGCATCCGCTGAGTCGCCTTGTTCCTGGGCTGCAGCGCCCGTGTCCTCTTGCTCGAGTGCCGCGCTTTCCGACCGCTCTCGACCAACAGCGGCGCGCGTGCGCTCCAATCGGAGCGCAATGGCATTGGAGGCCGCGTCAAGCTCCTTCTGCCGGTAGGCAAACGAAAGCCCGAGGTTGATCACGCGGCTTGCGTGGTCGTCCTCGTCCGAGAAGAAGCCAATCCTGTCAACGATACGGATCCACCGGTGCTGAGGGGCGTCCATGGGACTGTCGCCCTCGCACATGCGACTGATGGCAGCGTGAAGGATGGCCCCCGTTGGCGCCAGGTGCTCGTCCAGCTTCATGGCGACCTCGTGGAAGGTCTCGAGCAGACGGGCGAGGAAGGCGACCTTGGTGTTCTCGCCAATGCCCAAAGACCGAAAGAACTGCATGTACTCCTCGTCAGGTACAGCAGGTAAGACGGGCATGGCGGGCACGGCGGGCACCGCGGGCACGGCGGGCACGGCGGGCACGGCGGGCACCGCGGGCGCGGCGGGCACCGCGGGCG
>Ga0209831_1003002_pt1 | contig 14273 bp, 8 predicted proteins | sample Maine_Asex4_meta_FD_187451 | JGI IMG/M metagenome (GOLD analysis project Ga0209831, IMG submission 187451) | Marine algal microbial communities from Maine, USA - Maine_Asex4_metaG (SPAdes) (version 2) | ecosystem: Host-associated > Algae > Red algae > Unclassified | place: Maine, USA | collected...
GATTAACCTCAAGAACAGGCTTGCTGCTCGGCAGCTCATGGCCAGCCTGCTTCAGTAGCTGTTGCATATGCAGCGCCATGTCGTGCTCGCCCATGACGACACAGGCCGGAGAAGAGGTTAGTCGGGAAGATACTTTGACATCACTGGTTGTCTCTGCCAGTGCCTTCTTGATGCGCTCGATCGTAGGCGCTACATCGGCTGCCTTCTTTTCCTTCTCTGCCTTCTCTTCGTCAGACTCAGCGTTATTACCCTCAATGGCAGTCAGGTCCAGATCACCCTTGGCGATACTGACAAAAGACTTACCTTCGTATTCGTGCAGGTAGGACATCATCCATTCATCCACCCGATCGTGCATCAGCAGCACCTCAATGCCCTTGTCACGAAAAATTTCCATGTGCGGGCTATTACGAGCGGCCTGATAGCCGTCAGCCGTTATATAGAAAATCTTGTCTTGACCCACCTTCATGCGGGAGATGTAATCGTCCAGACTGGTTAGCTCGCCCACCTTGTCGGCGTTTGTCGTGTCGAACCGGTAGAGCTTTGCAACCTGCTCTTTATTCCCGAAATCCTCACCCGGCGCCTCCTTCAGGCAAGCTCCAAATTCTGTCCAGAAACTGGCGTATTCGTCCGGCTGCTTTTCTGCCAGCTTGTCGAGCATGCTCAGCACTCGCTTGACGGAAGCACTGCGAATCGTGTCGATGATCTTGTTGTCTTGCAGGATTTCGCGAGACACATTGAGCGGCAGATCATTGCTGTCAACCAGACCGCGCACAAAGCGCAGGTAGCGAGGCATCAGTTTTTCTGCCTCATCCATGATAAAAACGCGCTGTACGAACAGCTTTATGCCGTTACGCTGATGGCTACCGTCGTAGAGGTCGAACGGTGCTTTCTTCGGGATAAACAACAGGGACGTGTATTCCTGGTTGCCTTCAACCTTGTTGTGGGCCCATGCCAGCGCATCTTCGTAGTCGTTGTAGACCTGCTTGTAGAACGTCTGGTATTCCTCGTCTTCGATGCTGGACTTAGGGCGAGTCCACAAGGCTGAAGCTGCGTTAACCTGCTCAAGCGTTGCTTCTTGTGGCTCAGGAACTACCGCATCTTCCTCACCCTCTGCAGGCATGGGAGGTGGTGGTACTTCACCCATCATCATGATTGGGAACGTGATGTGGTCGGAGTACTTCTTGATCACGCTACGCAGCTTGTATGCGTTGAGAAATTCCTTGCACTCGTCTTTGATACGCAGGGTAATTTCGGTGCCGCGCAGTACTCGCGATGCACTGTTTAATGTGTAACCGCCGCTCGCATCGGATACCCACTCGATCGCCTGGTCCGCTGCCTCGCCCGCTTTCCGGGTAACCAACGATACTGTGTCTGCAACCACGAACGCTGAGTAGAAGCCCACGCCAAACTGCCCGATCAGTTTTGCGTCAGTTTTCTGGTCACCGGTAAGCGAGTCCAGAAACTGGCGCGTACCAGACTTGGCGATAGTACCGATGTTCGCGATGACTTCTTCGCGGTTCATGCCAATGCCGTTATCAGTGACAGTGATTGTCTTAGCCTCTTCATCTAAGCCAACCGTGATCCGGAGCTCTGCATCATCTTCAAGCAGCGAGCTGTCGGCGATAGACTCAAAACGCAGCTTATCGCAGGCATCCGAACCATTAGATATCAGCTCACGGAGGAATATCTCCTGGTTGCTGTACAGCGAGTGAATCATCAACTGTAGCAGCTGATTCACCTCAGCCTGGAACACCATCTTCTCGCCATCGACAGGCGCTTGTGTAGATGGTGCTTCTGATGGGGACTTGTCACTCATTTGCTTAAATTCTCCTGGAGAAAACTGGCGGAAGTCATGTAATGTGCCGAGAAGATCGGGATTCTCCCGGGATAATTCAAGCCTCTGCCATTGCGGCAGGTATCGTAGGGCCGCTTAGATACTCGCGAGGGTTAGTGCACGTGTATCTTCTAGGGTCCGAGCCATTTTGCACTCTCTGCAAAGGACGATATCTCTACCTGAACGTTAACCTCTACGTATCGCGACGGCTTACGACTGCACACCTGCCTACGCTAATCCTTATCGGACAGTGCGTCAGGATTGCCAGTAGCTGGACGCGATTGGCCTTTCGGCCAGTATACGGGCATGAGCAATGTCAGCTTATCGACATCGCTCATGCCAGCAACACTGATTGCAGTTACAGCTTTTCCTTGATTCTTGCAGCACGGCCTGTCAGTCCACGCAGGTAATACAGCTTGGCGCGTCTTACGTCACCACGGCGCTTTACTTCGATACCGGCAACCAACGGGCTGTAGGTCTGGAAGACTCGCTCTACGCCTTCGCCATGCGATACCTTGCGGACAGTGAAAGCTGAGTTCAGGCCTCTGTTCCGTCTGGCGATACACACGCCTTCGAAAGCCTGCAGGCGCTCCCGATCGCCTTCCTTGACGCGAACCTGCACTACCAATGTGTCACCGGCGGCGAACGTGGGTATTTCTTTACCCATTTGCTCGGCGTTGATTTCGTCGATGATCTTGCTCATTTCATTACTCTTCGATGCAAACCTTGCGCGTTCCTCATTGGGAAGCTCCAGATTTGGTTAAAAATACGTTGTCTTCCGCGCTCAGTACGGCTTTCTCAAGCAGCTCCGGGCGACGGTCCTTTGTTCTGGTCAACGCTTGCTGACGACGCCAGCGCGCTATGGCCTTGTGATCGCCCGACATCAATACCTCAGGTACAGACTGACCGTTATAAACCTCGGGTCGTGTGTAATGCGGCCAATCCAGCAATCCATCTTCGCCGAAGGAATCCTCCAAAGCAGACGATGGGTCGCCTAAAACACCGGGCACCAGCCGCGATACCGCGTCGATAATCGCCAGCGCCGCAAATTCGCCTCCACTGAGTACAAAGTCGCCCAATGATACTTCTTCATCGACCAGCGTATTGATCACGCGCTCATCGACGCCTTCATATCGACCTGCGACAAGGATCAAACTCCCTAGTCCCTGCCACTGCCGCGCACGACTCTGATCAAAAACACGGCCCTGCGGTGACAAATAAACAACCGGAGCGTCGGGCAACTGGTTCCTCAAGGATCCTATCGCCGCGCTCAACGGTGCTGGTGTCATCACCATTCCCGGTCCACCCCCAAACGGCCGATCGTCCACCGTACGGTGTTTATCAGTCGCCCAGTCTCGCGGGTTGGCCAGCACAAGTTCTATCTGTTCTCGCTGCTTGGCTCGCCCTATAACGCCATGCCCTAGCGCCCCGTCCAAAAGTTCGGGAAACAACGTGGCGACGCCAAACTTCATACTAAAAGTCCGGATCCCAATCAATCGTGATGAGTCGGCTTTCCATATTGACTTCCGTGATGACATCAGGTACCAGCCATGGCACCAGTATTTCGTTACCCGACTCTGCCTGATCGCTGCGTTCATCAGCAATCACGACTACATCGTTCGCACCGGTCTCGAACAATCTCACTACAGGCCCGATATCAACACCGTCTACTGTCCTGACTTTCATGCCTGTCAGGTCAGCCCAGTAATACTCACCAGAAGCCAAGGAGGGCATTGCAGATCGGCTGACCGCAATCCCAGCCCCGATCAGCGCGCTCGCCTGCTCGGGCGTGGACACCTCGTCCAACTGTGCAACAATTGTCTTGCCCTGAGGCCTGCCTCCAATAACACGAAAGTTAGTCCACTGACCGGATTGCTCAAGCATCCACTCCTTATAGCCGGTAATATTCTCTCTCGGCATGGTGTCCGAGTGAACTTTCACCCAGCCTTGCAGCCCGTAGATTCCGGTTATCCTGCCAAGCAGCACCTTATCTTCCGAACCGTCTTGCTGTGTCGATGCCATAGCGAACTGCCCGCTATCAAGAACTGCTTCAGGCCGCAACGTTCTCCTTGCGATAGCCTTTGACGATCTTCGCAACGCGGTCGCTCATCTGAGCGCCAACGCCGATCCAGTAGTCTACACGGTCGATATCAAGTTTGGTTTCTGTAGCGTCGCCACGAGCAACCGGGTTGTAGTAACCCAGACGTTCGATGTAACGACCATCTCGTCGTGCACGGCTATCAGTGGCAACCACGTGGTAAAAAGGTTGCTTCTTGGCGCCGCCGCGGGACAGGCGAATTGTGACCATGGGCCTTATATATCCAAATTAGGTGTAACAAAGCCGCACGAATGCGTACAGCCGGAAGTGAACTCCTAATGATACGCAATTTTCTCCCGCAAGCCAACACTCATCTCATTTTTCACCCCAAATCCAACTGCACGGGGACTGCACGGGGTCGGACCACCGTAAGTATTTGTAAAATATAACAAATAACTACTATAACAAGCTCGCAGGCCTCTTAGACGAGCCAAACAATGCGCATAAACAGGGGTTTTGCAGGCGTCCATCCATGCACCTGTTACTCAAAAACGTTATCTGCCTGCCTCGTGAGCTTGGCACCTACCGCATCTATCGATAAGCAAGAGAGCTTGCCAGCCACTTTTCGGTATCGGCTACGGCTTCACTTCTCCGTTCAGAATAATCCGCAACCTGATCCCGGTTCAACTTGCCCAAGCCAAAGTAACGGCTGCCAGCATTCGCAAAATAGAACCCACTAACCGAGGATGCAGGCAGCATGGCCAGACTTTCAGTAATGCTGATACCTGCATTATTGAGAGGATCGATAAGTCGCCAGATAGCCTCCTTCTGCCGATGATCCGGATTGGCAGGGTATCCCGGCGCCGGGCGTATCCCCTGATACCGCTCCTTGATCAAGGCGTCATTGCTCAGCTCTTCATCCGGCGCATAGCCCCACAGATTGAGCCTGATCTCACGGTGCAGATACTCGGCATAAGCCTCAGCAAGTCGATCAGCTAACGCTTTAGCCATGATGCTGCTGTAGACATCGTTTTGCCGGTCAAAATCGGCAACCATTTCATCAAGGCCAATACCCGCCGTGACGGCGAACATCCCGATGTAGTCCGCAACACCAGACTCCTTCGGCGCAATGAAGTCGGCCAGACAAAGATTGGGACGACCGTCGGGAAACAGCCTCTGTTGCCTCAAACAATGAATGACTTCCTGAGGGGTTTGACGGCTCTCGTCTGCGAAGACAGCGATATCATCACTATTAACACTGTTGGCTGGAAAAATTCCGTAAACCGCCTTTGCAGCCACCGACCCTGAACTGATGAACAACTCCAACATGTCCTGTGCGTCTTTAAATAGCGATTTCGCCTCTTCTCCCACTGTAGGATCTTTTAGTATTCTCGGGTACTTACCCCGCAACTCCCATGCATGGAAAAACGGCGTCCAGTCTATATAATCAATGAGTGTCTGCAATGACACGTCATCAATTACCGTCACACCGAGGGTGTTTGGTGGCTTGATGTTGAGCGTTTGCCAGTCAACGGGCAATGCGTTTTCTCTTGCAGCTTCCAGCGGCATCAGTTCCACTTGGCTGGTCTTGGCTGCGAATCGTTTGCGATAGCGGTCATAGTCCTCATCCAGTTCAACCTGAAAACGCTGCTTGTGCACATCACTCATCAACGAACTGGCCACTTGCACGCAACGTGACGCGTCAACAACATGCACGACAGGTTGGTCGTAACGCTCACTGATTTTTACCGCTGTATGCATACGCGATGTAGTTGCACCACCGATCAGCAGAGGCACTGTAAATTTCTCTCGTTGCATTTCTTCCGCAACGTGAACCATCTCTTCAAGTGACGGCGTAATCAATCCAGACAATCCGATCATATCCACTTTCTGTGTTCGCGCCTCTTCAAGAATCTTGCTGGCAGAGACCATGACACCAAGGTCTATGACTTCATATCCATTGCACTGAAGTACAACGCCTACAATGTTTTTACCGATGTCATGAACGTCGCCTTTGACCGTTGCCATCAGTACCTTACCGGCTGAGCTGTGGCCATCAGCATCCTGTTCCATATAGGGCAACAAGTGAGCAACAGCTTTCTTCATGACGCGTGCTGACTTGACAACCTGCGGCAGAAACATTTTTCCCGCACCGAACAAATCACCCACTCTGTTCATGCCATCCATCAATGGCCCTTCTATGACATCCAGAGGTTTATCCATAGCTAGCCGTGCTTCCTCAACATCCAGCTCTATAAAACCGTCAAGCCCTTTGACAAGCGCATGTTCTAAGCGCTCTCTCAACGGCAGTTCACGCCATTGATCGGTCTGTTTTTCAACTTCCTGATTGTCACCGCGATATTGTTCGGCAATTTCGATCAGCTTGTCTGTCGCATTGTCATTCCTGGCAAACACCGCATCGGTAACTGCTTTGCGTAGCTCCTCAGGCAACTCTTCCATAACCGCAAGCTGACCAGCATTGACGATACCCATACTCATACCCGCTTGTATAGCGTGATAGAGAAATACGGCATGGATAGCCTCTCTGACGACATTGTTACCGCGGAACGAGAACGATACATTCGAAACACCACCACTAACTAGAACGCCTGGCATGTTCTGGCGGATCTGACGAGTGCCTTCTATGAAGGCTATACCGTATTCGTTATGCTCATCGATACCGGTCGCAATAGCGAAAATATTGGGATCAAAAATAATATCCCGAGGATCAAAATCCAGCTCTGAGCGTAGTAAATCATGCGCTCTTTGACAGATAGTCACTTTTCGCTCAATCGTATCAGCCTGACCATCTTCGTCGAATGCCATGATAACGATGGCCGCGCCGTAACGCTGCGCTAGCTTTGCTTGCCTCAGAAACTCTTCCTCGCCCTCCTTCATGCTAATGGAATTGATCACGCACTTACCTTGCAAGCAATGCAACCCTGCTTCTATAACAGACCACTTTGAGGAGTCGATCATGATGGGAACACGTGAGATGTCGGGCTCAGAGGCTACCAAGTGCAAGAAGCGCTGCATAACCGCCTTCGAATCAAGTAGGCCTTCGTCCATGTTGATGTCAATAATCTGGGCGCCATCATCCACTTGCTGTCGCGCAACATCGAGAGCGTCGTCAAATTCACCCTCTTTGATGAGCCTGAGAAAGCGCGCCGAACCCGTTACATTGGTACGCTCACCCACGTTAACAAAAAGACTGTCATCACGAATATTGCATGGCTCCAACCCTGAAAGTCGACAGGCTCCTGAAACCTCGGGTAGCTTGCGCGGATTCTCATCTTTGACCAGATCATGGAAAGCCTCAATGTGCTCTGGCGTTGTTCCACAGCAACCGCCAATCATGTTGATATAACCCGCTTTTATCCACTCGGAAACTTCCTCAGCCATTTGCTGAGGAGATTCATCATAGCCACCAAAGGCATTCGGCAAGCCAGCGTTGGGATGAACACTGACGTAGGTGTCTGCCATTCCCGATAGCTCCTGTACATGCTCACGCAACTGCGCAGGCCCTAACGCACAATTCAATCCTATAAACAAAGGTTTTGCATGCCTGACAGAATTCCAGAATGCTTCAAGCGTCTGCCCTGACAGTGTGCGTCCGGAGGCATCTGTGATGGTGCCGGAAATTGCAATAGGCAACGTAATACCTCTATCATCGAACACACGCTTCACCGCAAAGATTGCAGCCTTGGCATTCAGCGTATCGAAAATCGTCTCGATAAGAATAATATCAACGCCGCCTTCAACTAGTGCATCGCACGCTTCGTAGTAGCACGCATCCAGGTCCGCGAATGTCACATTTCTGAAACCTGGATCTTCCACTTTTGGAGACAATGACGCGGTCCGATTAGTTGGACCAATAACTCCCGCGACATATCGTGGTTTTTCAGGTGTTTCCAACGTTGCTTTGTCCGCAGCTTTTCGAGCCAACGCTGCGCTACTCTGATTCAAGTCTGTGACGATACCTTCCATGGCGTAGTCGGCCATGGACACTGAGTTTGCGTTAAACGTATTAGTCTCGATCACATCCGCGCCCGCATCCAGAAAAGCGGTGTGAATATCACTGATGATCTCAGGCTTGGTAAGCGACAAGAGATCATTGTTGCCCTTGAGATCGATCTCCCAGTCCTTGAAACGCTCACCACGGAACTGCGCTTCCGATAACCGATGGCCTTGAATCATGGTCCCCATCGCGCCATCGAGTACGAAGATTCTCTGACTTAGCGCATCTCTCAGTTCTTGCTCTCGTGACTTAAATATCGTGCTTTGCATGGGCATCGGTTGTCTTATATAGGTTCGGGTATTATAACGATATAAGGATATGCTTATATCGTAATTAGTGATATAGCAGATTTGCTATGCAAGAGCCGGTACCACTCAATACTGATGCCCGATAATCGTCATCAACGCGGCTATCGGAGATTATTGCTATCAAACGTTACCTCTCGTGGTCCGATAGCTGAACCTTAACGACCCGTTTTTCGGCCAGAAAATAGCCATTTAACATGGCATAGACCAGTGCTACTTAGGTATTTTTCATAATATTCAATTAGTTAGGGCGGTCCGACCCTTGAGCTTTATGGGGGCGTGGTCGGGAAGAGGGGTGGGTCTGTTTTCCGACGCGGTGACGCGGTTGTATTCAAAGCAAGACCGCCCGTCAGTAGCATATTCGACGGCTGTGACCTGATGGGTGCCGAAATTTTGGATGTCTTGAATCTTCAGGTACAGCGTCGTCTGACAACGCTGGTAAGCTCAATGTGATATTCGGCGCTACCCGCAATCGGGCTTGACTCGCCGCCAGATTCTGTCTGATCGAGCGAACCCAACATCGTGATTCCGGGCATCTTTGAACAAGACGCCCCTCAGTTGGGAATACGTTTCCGGCAGCTCGTATGGTCCGGCACCCCGTGTCGGCAGTGCCGAAAATCACTCATGCTGAAGTTCAATTTGACAGCGATTGAGACTGTCATAAAACAGGTAGGTGTACATCACCTTGGCGCTGACGACGGTATCAATAGACCTACAGGCCAACTAGAACGGGCGTGTTGACATATGGAAAAATATTAATGTTCATGCCATTTTTTAGTCTTTTGACTAATTATCGTTGAAAACTGACTGTACATCGGATCTCCGGGCATGAAATCTGCGACTAGAACTGCAACATTCTGCCATTACCTGTCAGTGGCCAGAAACTCAGTAACAGCAGGTTCAAGAGGTTCGGACGTCATGGGAATACGCGCAAAGCTCGTTCTCTGTCTTTTAGCAGTGCTGATACCGCTAGGCGCGGTTAGCGCCTTTTCCATCAGCCTGTTCAACAGCCAGATGATAGAGCGCACTGAAACAGCTCTAGCCAATACTCAGCGTCTAGAAGCTGCTCGAATCAATGAGATCTTGTCCAGCTATCAGCAGGATGCAAGGAGTCTGGCAGCCGGAACTCATGTGAAGCAATTTCTTACTGCTATTCATGAGCATAGAACCACGCGCGCTCCTGCCAATAGCAACAACCCACAGACGCGGATTTTCATTGGCGGCTACGACGGTTTCGCGATCGTTAACGAAGATGCCGCCTGGCCTCTGCAGCAACTGGCACTTCGTCTTCAGCGAAAGGCCGGTATAATAGGATCTGCCGCCGTCGAAGTCAGGCTGATCGATCGAGAGGGTCACACGCTTGGCGAATCGGTAGGCTTCAGTTGGAATCCTGCAGATACAAGCCTTGTCGATAGGTCTATGGGCCAGGTAAAGACTTTATTTGGCGACGCTTTTGAGACCGATACCAACCTGCGCCGTCTTGGCCTGGTTACACCTGTAACAAGCGCTACGGATATTGTCGTGGGCGCGCTTCTGCTTGAAACCCGGTTGGCTCCAATCACCGACCTCGTCTCCAAGCACGAAGGCGTCGGTTACAGCAGCGAGGCGCATATCGCGCAACCCACTACAAACGGACACGCCGAGTTCATCACTCCGCTGCGTTTTGACCGAAAAGCGGCCTTCAACAAGATTGTGCCTGCTTCCAAGAATCTGCCTATCAATCAGTCCTTACAGGCTAAAGGTGGTCGTATCGTGCACGCCAAAGACTACCGTGGCGTTCAATCATTACTGTCTATAGAAACGATTCCAGCCACTAGCTGGGGTCTGGTTGTCAAGATGGATTCGGAGGAGGCGTTCGCCCCGGTTATAAAACTTAAAAAAGTACTGGGAACTGCACTAGCCGCCTCACTACTGGTGATGCTTGCCGGATACATGTTCTGTCTTGTACCCATAGCCAGAAGACTGAAAAGAACATCTGCTGCTGCCTATAAAATCATGAATGGGGATCTCACGGTTCGAGTGCACGATGCCAACAACGACGAGATAGGCGGGATGGCACGTGCCATCGACACACTAGCCAGAGAGCTGGAAGTTGATCATAAGAAACGCATTGATGTGGAAGCCCGGCTCAGACATCAGGCCTCGCACGACGAGCTGACCGGGCTGCTGAATCGCAAACACGCCAACAAGGTGATAGAGCGAATGAATGATGATGAGGGGCACGTTCACTCTGTCATGTTTCTCGACTTGAACGGTTTCAAGGATGTTAATGACTTGTATGGCCATAGTGCCGGAGATGCCGTGCTGGTTACTGTAGCCACACGAATGAGCGAACTGATCTGGGAGGGGGCTACTCTGGCTCGCTGGGGCGGAGATGAATTTGTCATCATTTTGCCGCACACCGATGAAAAGAACGCTACCGACTTTGCGCTTGTCCTGCACAATGCATTTGATAACCCCATAGTCACATCACAAGGTGTACACAACATTAGCTGCAGCATTGGACTGGCCACGTCAAGTGCCAGCAAGTCGCTTGATGAAGTATTGATGGAAGCGGATATCCTGATGTACGAGCAGAAAAAACGCCATCATTCAGAGCATACAACCGGTGGCATGACGACACGAGCGGTTGAACGTGCTTTACAGGAAGACCGAGTGGAAGTCTGGTATCAGCCGGTCGTAAAGTTACAACAGCCTGGCAACTACATACTTACCGGCGCACAGGCACTCATCAGGCTGCGTACTCCAGAGGGTGGCGTGGTACTGTCCGATGAGTTCAAGTCTGATCTTGCGGGCACCACGCTCGGTATCTCACTCGACCGAAAAGTACTGCTTAGTTGTTTGCAAACGCTATCCAGATGGACTGTTGCCGGTATTGTTGCCGAGGATTTCAGACTCTCTCTGGCTATCGATGCAGACACGCTAAACGATCCAGAACTGACTCCGATGCTTGCCTGCCAGCTGGACTCGTTGCCGATGCAGCCCTCTCAGCTTGTCTTCGAATTGTCATGTCTTGCCTCGATAGAGCCCGGCAAAATGGCACAACTGAGATCGCTGGGCGTGTTGTTGGCACTGCATGAAGTGCACGCTGAGCCTAATGTATTGAGCACCCTATCGGAGCTACTGCCGGACTTTGCCCGAATTGATCATCGCTGGTTAAAGGATCCGGTTGTATCACCCCATCTAATCGCAATGTGTAAAGAGCGTTGCATGCGGGTCACCGTGTGCAATGTCACAAGCAGAGACGAACTGCCCCCACTGCATGAGCTAGGCGTCATCGAGTTCCAGGGTGATCTCTTCGACAAACCTCTTAGAGCGATAGACTTTATCAGCCGCTGGGGACAGTCCCCTCTGCAAGGACTTGGGCAGCGCGTCAATCAGAATATTGCTTTAAGACTCACTGCCTGAAGGTTTGGTGCCCCGTCGCCAGGTTTCATAGTAATACCTTGCATCTGCTGACGGGGTGAAACCGAGTTGATATCGGAAGCGTGTGCCTTGCAACGCGCTTTCAGGTATGAGAAATTCTACTAGCTGACCGCCATCCTCTTGCTTTAACTGTCCTCGGAACACAGGATCGGTAGCGGCCGCCAGTTGGGTGGATATCCGGCCTGTTCTCACAATAAAACGGCTTGGCATCTTGAAGGATTCGCTGTCATCGGCGCTGTCTGTTGCAGGGCTGACATCATCAGTGTCTGTGTCGGCATCTGATTCGGAATCGTCAACATCAGCAGCAGTTAGTCTTGCACGTATTCTAATCTGATTAGTCGCAGAATCTCGGTCGATAGCTATCGTTGAGAATTGCGGGTAAGCCGACACATCTACAGAATCCATCAGCGCCTGCATCTGTGTTTGCCAGGTTACGTTTACTGTATCAAGATCACACCCGATAGCTCGCGTGGTGTCACGCCAGAAAATGGCAGCGGGCAAGTCACTTACAGCATCGACCCTACCCGTTGCTCGCAAGAAATCACCTAGCGATGCGATACCACAGGTATCAACCATGGCCTTGGTCCATAAATCACCCAGGCTGTAGTGTAGCTCTGCGTCAAAGCGCTCTGCGAAACCTTGCTCGTTGATCAGATCACCAAACTCGATACTTTGACGTTTCCAGGCAACACTGGCCAGTTCCCAGTTGCTTTGTCGGCGAGCGAGCTCAGGTACTATTTCAAAAGAGGTGTATTGGGCCATACCTTCTATGAAAAACTTCGCCGCTGAATAATTATCCGCCAACGCACGTTTAGATTCCACAGCCTGCAGTACATGAGTCGTCTCATGGCTTAATACTCTGCGCTGCGACACATCACCGTCAAAAGCATTCAGATCCATAAGGATTTTTTTCCATTTGGCAAGCCCCGCTGCATGTTCACTTTCAGCGGTCAGATCTACTCGCATCTTCGGGAGCTCCTCCACATTGAGCAGTGCTCCGAGAGCTTCAAGATCAGCTTCAGCGTATCCTACAATATAGTCCACTATTTCAGACTGAGATTCGTTGTAAAAAAATCGGTAGTGATCCGTACCGGTCACGTTCTGCTCTTCACCCTGTACCGTGCCCGTTCCGACTCCGACCTGATTGACAAGCACGGCAAGCACTATCACAAAACCTGCCGCGCTGAGCATAAACTGGAATACTCGTGAACCGCGTGACGCCTCCTTACCACCGACAACACTGGACTCAGTTCGGTTCCACAGCCTGTAGGCAACCAGCAAAACCAGCACCGCTACTACCGAATGGATGATCAGCGCTCTTGAGTTGACAATAAGATGAGAGCCTTGGTATTCATTCGATAACAGGCTGAAAATACTCCATGCGCCAGAGGTTCCCAACGCACTTTCTGCCCACATCAGTGCAAGCAGGTAAATGGAGTATAAAATCAATCCCAATGTCCTGAACCAGGATAACAAGACGCCATGACACAGAATGATGAAAGCAAACAGGCAATCTCGCCAAAGCAAGGTAAACCACACCTGTTCGTAAAAGATACCGCCCAAAGACTCGGGATTACTGGTCAACAACAACGCGTCGAGCAAATAGCTGAGTAGATTGATACCTGCTAGTAGTAGCCACGCCGCTACCACTTTAGACAAGAACAATGCACGTCTCGATATGGGCAAGGAACGGAGAAAGTCTATCGTTGCATCATCATGTTCCCTTGGAAAAAGGCTGTAAGCCGTAACCAGAGCAAGTAGCACCGAAAAAATGGCTATTGTCGAGTTACCAGAGTAATCGCAATATCCCTCACACCAGCCACTGAACGTCTGCTCGTCTATCCGTTCGGAAAAAAACTGCATGGCATAGCCGAGAACCAGCACTGCCAGCCATAGGCAAGCGATAGGCAGCAACTGGCGGAATTCCTTGGCAATCAAGCGTGTCATTGAATCGTCAGTCTTGTCGCCTGCATACGTAGCGGCTGGTGAAAATCACCCCCTTCAAAGTCGAGTGCAATGAAGACGCGATCTCCCGGGGAATACACACTGTCTATAACATGCGCCGTGGTGCCGGTTTGGCACTCCACCTCATCTTCATAATCATCCATCACTTCAAATTCGGTATCAAACGGGCCAATGTAATCGTGCTTCATGATGCAACGCCCGCCGAGCTCCTCGAAGTAATTCTCTGCCAACTCCACGCCGCTGTTTAGCTTGTACGTGGCTTCCACGCTATGAATACCTGCCTTGTCTGTGACGCTGACTATAGAACCTGTTATTGGAGGTATCCGCCTGGACAGGCTTTGTACACTGTCGATAGTGCGCTGTTGTTCAAGCCAAGACTGCCATTGCTCAAAAAGCGATATTGAGGACATGCCGGTAGCGCTTTCGATCCGTTGGGCCACGCTTGTCATTCTGTCGGCAACAGTGCCAGCAACGCTGGGGCTAACCGGCTGCGTCAGGAACTCGATGCCAAGGGCCAATACAGCGGCCCTCCCATAAGTTTGCTCCACGAAATCCATCACAGACCACGCGAGCGCCTCCGCCGAGGGGTACGAGAAACGATCGGCGGTGAGTTGCCAGCGCGACACCAGTTCTGCAGCGTAAGGCTCAGTATCCAGAACCCACAAGGCGCGCGCTAACAATTCCGCT
>Ga0209831_1003003_pt1 | contig 14273 bp, 8 predicted proteins | sample Maine_Asex4_meta_FD_187451 | JGI IMG/M metagenome (GOLD analysis project Ga0209831, IMG submission 187451) | Marine algal microbial communities from Maine, USA - Maine_Asex4_metaG (SPAdes) (version 2) | ecosystem: Host-associated > Algae > Red algae > Unclassified | place: Maine, USA | collected...
CATGCCCAAAGCAGTTAAAAGCACATTCCGAAAAATTGATCTCTCCGTGCCCGGGATCGAAATCGAATTCGTCGAATTATCTTCCGCTGCTCCTTCATCTACCCCAATGCGCTCGCCTGATGGATCCACAGTTGGAGCGCCCGCCACTATCGGCTCTGAGCCAATGGTTTCACCCCTGCTGTTGACCTGCCTCGTTAAGCTGTTGCCGTCTGCAAGCGCCAACTGGACACTAATTTCGTTGGGTGACAATTGATCAGAGTTGTATGTGACAATGCGCTGTAGTCGCGTCTCTTCGATTGGCCGAAATAACTCGTTAAGATCAGCTTCTTTGCCCAAAGCCATCAGATAGCCATTTGTATCGCGAGTCAAACGCAACAGGCTTTCATCCACAACTGCCGGTTGATCCGCTGCTGCAAACTGTGCCACATAAAGCTGAACCTGCGCTGCTCGAAGCTGCGCCACCAGTTGATCAAGGTCTTCCTCACTCAGATCGTCTCCATCTAAGCCTGCCGAGAAGAAGAGCAACGCTTTGGCCGAGCGAACGGCTGAGTCTTCTATATCGAACATATTCAATGCGGACAGGATCGACTTGTCAAGAGGTGCGCCCTTATCAACAGTCATGTTGGAGCGCTGCTTTATGACAGAGCGAAAAAGCTGATAGGGATCCGTCGTCCAAGCCTGAATCATTCCAACACCACCATCTTGCTCCGCAGCCAGAGCCGCAAACTGTTCATCGGCAAGCCCACCTGTCGCACCATCCGCACGACTAATCAGCTTCAAAATAAAGCCAACAATCTCCAAGTAGCGCGGCTGACCAGAAGCCCCTTGCATCTCTAGCGTACGCGGATCAATTAGCACCGCCAACTGTAGCGTACTTTCTTCCATCCGATCATCTACAATTGTCTGCGGGATCCCGTCTTCAACAATTTCAACCCGTGTCGAACGAATAAACTCGCCAATTGTGCCATCACTAGTTACTTCGTTGGTTACTTCGCCAGTTATTTCGCCAGTTATATCACTAGTCGCTGCACCACCAGCCAAAGTTACTTCAACCACTGGCAGATCGTCTCTATTTACCTCAAGAATATTAAAATAGGCATTATTTGATCCACCATTTATTTCATCTTGCGCTAGCCCAACCTTAGGATGCATACCCGCCATGACAGAGAGAAAAGCTAAGAGCAGCATCGAAAAGAAAATATTACGAGAACAAGTCATTGAATACCTTCACTAATTTGTTCGGAAAAATGCTGTTTGTTTTCAGTAAATTACCAAAACTATTCTGGATCCGAAATAACGACGCGGAAACCAAGCTGAGGTGTTGCATCTGACGGATCAGCCACCGAGCGCGTTACGCAGCGCAACATAGTCTTTGCATCATAAAAAGAGCCACCGCGGGCCACACGCGGCCCGTTTCCTTCCAGATCCTCACGACCATCGCTACCATCATAAGGATATTTGTCGCTCAAACTACTTGTCCATTCCCCAACGCTTCCGCTCATATCTTGCACGCCGTATGGGCTAGCCCCGGTAGGATAAGAGCCAACAGCCGTCGTCTGACCAACATTATAATTAAAATTGCTCAATGCCTCCGTTGGCGGCTGAGCGCCCCACGGATACAACCGTTGACCCGTACCGCGACAGGCTTTCTCCCACTCTGCTTCCGTTGGCAACCGCCCATTTACCCACGTCGCATAAGCCGTTGCCTGCGCCCAATCAACGTGCGTTACTGGATGCTCTGCATAGTCAGCTAGATCCCAAATCTCGTTTTCTGGCGGCGTACAGTCACCAGCAAGCACGCACAAGCCATAGCGCGCATTCGTCGTCTCTGTCTCTTGCATCCAGAAAGTCTCCACGCTTATGCTATGCTCTGGCGACTCATTTGGGTATACCGCATCAGCTGGCGGTAAGCCCATCACAAAGTCACCTGCCGGTATAAGTGCATAGGATGCATTATCCATTGGATTGGTCCAAACATCTTGGCCCGTGCCAATCACAACCCGAAAGCCAGTCAGCGGATCCGCAGTTGCTGCTGGCGTTGGTGTGCGTACGGTGCATCGCTGTTCAAACGCTGGTTGACTATACGCCCCGCCGCGCGCGATTCGACTGCCGTTTGCAAAGAGATCTTCGCGTCCATCACTTGCACGATACGGGTATGGCTGTTCCAAGCTCATCGTCCATTCCCGCACATTCCCGCTCATGTCGAATAGCCCAAAAAGGCTGGCACCATCGGGGTACAAGCCAACTGCCGTCGTTGTGCCAGTGGCGGCACCGACATTAGCAAAGTCAGCGGTAGGTTGCTCGTTGCCCCAAGGATATGTGCGATAGGTCATGCCGCGACAGGCTTTTTCCCACTCCCCTTCCGTTGGCAATCGACCGCCAGCCCACTCTGCATAGGTAGTTGCCTGCGCCCAGTCGACGTGCGTTACAGGGTGGTCGGCATAAAGCACCTGATTCCAACGTTCATTATTGGGTGGTGTACAGACGTCCGCATCAACACACGTTGCATACTGCGCATTCGTCGTTTCGGCCTGAGCGATCCAAAATGCATCGAGCACAAGCGTATGTGCTGGGCGCTCGTTTGCCGCCGCATTAAGAGAATCGATCGCGCCGATTGTAAAGCCGCCCGCTGGAACAAAAATATAGTTGGCTTGGTCGGTTCGACTTTGCCATACCTCACCCGATATTCCCGTCTCGGGTGGGCCCGTTGACGAAAAGCCAGATGTAGAATCGGGCGAACTTTCATCATCACTCACTGCTTCCAAAATCACACGCGTCGATTCGCTCGCTCTATCCATCACGGCTTGAATCTCTATTACGTGAGCCGTCAATTCATCTGCATAAACGCGCGCCTCCGTCACCGTGTCAGAGGCAAAGATCAAGAGCGATTGCTCAAACGCTTTGGGCATTAGCGTCTCTCCTTCATCAATTGACTCGAGCAGCATCCCAGCTGTGCGCATGTACATTTGCAGTGCGTCAATCGAATTAATTGAATCAGCAAGCGCTATGGCCCGTTCTCCCGCACCTTCCAAATAGACGCGCACCCCTGTACCGCTACCTGAATTTTGAATCGCACCATCCCGATCCACATCGCCAAAAAGAATTCCGTTTTCGCCATCCAAAATATTGATAACCTCTTCCGCATTCTGGCGTGCTTCTTGCAGATCGACGGCAGTTATGGCACGTTGAAGCGATTCTGTCTGGGCAGCCGCAATTTCCGCTTCATCTCCCGCCTTGGCTAAAATTGCTAGTATGGCCTGTACTTCGGCTCTTTCTAAGCGCTGGGCTGTAGCGGGTTCATTTATAGTGGCTTCATCATCTTCGGTTGCACTGTCTTTGGCTGCACTATCTGCACTTGCATCTGTGGTCACAATCTCCAACCCCAACTCAGCGTGCGCAGCTGATAGTGCCGTTTGAACCGCCACATTTTGCGCATAGATAGCTTCAACGAGCGCTTTGAGTTCATCAGCTATAATCTGCGTCTCGGTAATTGTATCAACTGCAAAAATCTTGGCCGCAGTACCTGTTGCCTCGCTCGTTAACTCACTGCCAAGTAATAGTGCATCGGAAATATCTTGTATGCTGTCACCATTTATCGATACGCCAGTAGAATCATCGCTAGTTATATTCGTGTTAGCATCGATACGATTAGAAGCGATAGAGTCAATCAATGCAAGCATATCATCTATATAAACGCGCACGCCTCTGCCGTCGCCAGGATTTTGTGCAAACCCATCTTCATCCAAATCGCCAAAGAGTAGTCCACTTTCGCCATCAAGCGTATTAATGATATGTTCGGTATGGCGGCGTGCTTCAGGCAAATCTGCATCGCTAAGCGCATCTTGCAGGAAGCTGATATGGCGGACGGTAGTCTCTGATTGCAAAATCGTCGTGCTAATAAGTTCGCTGCTGCTTATAATTGCGCTGATCATATTCTCGTCTACTTTGATCATCTCACTCGTTTCGCTGTCGGCAGATTCGCTGTCACTCGTTTCAATTGATTCGGGGGTTGTGCCTATATTTGGAGATGCTGCTTCCTCGTATTCTTGTGGCTCATCGCTCGTTGCTTCGTCTATCGCTTCCTCTGATGTCTCTTCTGATATATCAGGTGTCGCATTTTCGGCATCGTCCGTTGGCTCTTCGATAAGAGCAGGTGTTGCGTTTGGTGTAGTATCTTGCGCCAAAATAGTTTGGGGCAGGAACAAGAGGCTACCAGGCAATATAATCAACAAGAATAATAGTTCAGCACATACAATTTGATAGTGGGTTCGATTTTGAAAGCGGACTCTTTCTTTTCGACTTCCGATCTGCATTTGGGGTCCTCTATAAAATCAGGTTTTGGGTTGGCTTATAAAGTATTCGCCTTTCTAGAAAATTATACCAGAAATTGAAACGCGCCCGACGATTCATAAGGATCAAAAAGGTAACATTGCTAGATCGACATTGCCGCCAGTAATAATAATCCCAACACGCTGCCCCCTAAATTGCTCCCTATTTTTAAGCAACGCAGCAAATGGAACGGCGCAAGATGGCTCGACAATAATTTTCATCCGCTCCCAAATATGGCGCATGGCCTGCACAATTTCATCCTCGCTCACGGTAATGATCTGCTCGACATGTTCTTGAATAATGGCAAAGGTAAGATCGCCAAGCGATGTGCGCAATCCATCGGCAATTGTGGTTGTCTGGCCCACCGGAATCAATTTGCCTGCCTGTACAGATCGATAAGCATCATCCGCTAACTCTGGCTCGCCAGCCAGTACGCGTGTAGCCGGTGCCAATGCAGAAACGGCAAGCGCTGTGCCGCTCAGTAAGCCGCCGCCACCAACTGGCGTCATGAGTACATCTAATTCGGCCACCTGATCCAAAAATTCTAACGCGGCGGTGCCCTGCCCAGCAATTACCCGCTCATCGTTGAATGGGTGAATAAATGCCGCGCCTGTACGTGCAACAACTTGCTCTAGCCCCGCTTCGCGCGCGGCCAACGTTGGTTCGCACAGGATGATCTCGGCACCGTATCCGGCTACCGCAGCCTGCTTCACCGCAGGCGCATCATTCGGCATAACAACATAGGCCTGCATTCCCTGTGATTTTGCCGCCAACGCCACCGCAGCAGCGTGGTTGCCAGAGGAATGGGTGGCTACCGCAGTGGGCGGATCCGCGGATTGGGCCATTAGTAATACCGTATTGGTGGCTCCACGGATCTTGAATGCGCCACATTTTTGGAAGTTATCACATTTGAAGAAAACGTCCGCGCCAACCATTTGATTGATCGCTGTGCTGGTGAGAACAGGTGTGTTGTGAATGCTTGGACCGATGCGATCCGCCGCGGCTTTAATCTCTTTAATTGTTGGAATTTTCATAAAATGTGTAGGCCCTTGGCTTTATACTAACGCTCTATGCGTACTCAGAAAAGTTCTGTGTCGCGTCTCAAAAAACTTAGATGGCTTCGACTATATTCAGCCGAGCGGGACAAAACTTCTCTGGAGAGCTATATATCGCAGTCTGTTTTGCGAAATTACTCTGATTTGATGAAACGCTTTGATAAGAAAATAATTATCATTGATTTAAGAGTATGCTGCCAATTAAGAAGAGAAATGGGAGATTCTTACTTTATCAATAAGTAACACTTTTGTAATATCTTTTTAAGATACTTGGCTAATGAGTCAATTATAAATCTAGTGGTCCACAGGATAATCAACTTTTGCGAACTACTGAAATGAGAACAAGTGGGGTCTAAAAATTATGTTTCGAAAAATTAGCTACTTTCTTACGGTACTATGTATTCAATTTACATTTTTGTTTTTCAGCCACGCGCTTGCATTTGCGCATCATTTCTCAAACCAAGGGGAAACGCGCCAAGCAGATGCAGAACAAAATAATGCAAGCAGTACCGCAGAATATACGGTTACATTCAACGCGACGTGGAGCGCACAGACGCATCCTACCGATGATTTCCCAACGTCCAATGCACATTTTTCTGGCTTGGTTGGGGCAATGCATAATGATAATGTTACTTTCTGGGCGGAGGGACAAGTGGCGACTGTGGGGATTGAGCTGATGGCGGAAAAGGGGGGTAAAGCAGAGCTGCTTACAGAGATTGATGCTGCCATTGCGGCTGGTTTTGCCAATCTACAGCTTTCAGGCGGTGGCATCGGTCTTTCGCCGGGAGCGGTCTCCATTGGTCCGTTTATGGTCAACCAGTCTCACCCAAAAATGTCGCTTGTCTCGATGATAGCACCTAGCCCCGACTGGTTTGTTGGGGTAAATGGACTGTCTCTTTTGGATGCCAACGGTGAGTGGATCGACAACTTGGTAGCAGAGCTCTATCCATATGATTCGGGGACAGATGATGGCGCAGAGTATCGGTCGGGTAATGTTGATTCGGTACCGCGCGAGGCCATTGCCAACTTTACGGGGGTTGCACCTTTCTCGGAACAGCCAATCGGCACGTTTACTATTTCGCGCATCTTGCAGCCTTCGATAGAGATTCTTACGCCAATCCGCAATGTTACAATTCACGAAGAAGATGAGATTATGCTTACATATCGCCTAGCCGACTTGCCAAGCGATGCTGATCATCTACATCTTTACGTTGATGGCGTTCTCCAAGCTCCACACTATAATTTTTCTGCACCGATTCTTGTGAGTGGGCTGTCGGTTGGAACGCATGAAATTTTGCTCGATGCGTCGAAAGAAGATCACACACCGCTGGGGATTACGGATACGATTAGGGTGACAGTTGTGCCCACGGGGAAAGCGATTGTGCCGCCATCAGACGGGGAAATCTTCTTGCCGATGGTAATGCGGTAAAGAACTGATAAGGTAAAGTGGCCTAGTTGCGTGCATCGGTGGTGCTTTTGTGGATAGTGGTGCTCGTTGTACAATCTGAGTACTGACAAGATGACAAAGTGACAAGATGACAAGATGACATTGTTAAATGCAATCATTGCGCCTAACGATATCATCTTGTCAGGATAGAGAATGTACACCAAGATGAGGTCCACCTCAAGACGGGCAGAAAAGCTTAGATGGATTAATTCACCTTATCACCTTGTCGGCAGTTCAGTCGTTCCAAACCGAAAGAGAGTTGTTTCGTGAAACGCATCTTCTGGTCGTAGAATTGTTGAAGGGTAATTGGGCTGATTAGGTGAATCGGGAAAGTGCTGTGTTTCGAGGCAGAATCCACTGCGAGACTCGTATATAACGCCGCCTTTGCCCCGCAGATCGGATATGTGATTCCCTGTGTAAAACTGTACCCCAGGCTCTGTTGTATAGACTTCGAGCAGACGACCGCTTGTTGGTTCGATAATGCGTGCGGCCAAGCTTAATGCACTTTGCCTTTCGCTTGGATCCTCCTCATGTGGCTTATTAAGCACCCACGTGTGATCAAATCCCTTGCCAAATTTTAGCTGGTCGTCCTCATCATCAATGCGTGCGCCGATTGCTATTGATGTACGAAAATCCATGGGTGTATCGCTCACATCTGCCAGCGGACCTAGTGGAATAGAGCCAGAGTCGGTCGGGATATATTGCTCTGCATTGAGCATAAGTTGATGGTTGAGGATGCTCTCTTCTGTCGCGTGTTGCTGCCCAAGCAGGTTGAAGTACGAATGATTGGTTAAGTTGAGAATTGTTGGTTTGTCTGTCGTTGCGCGATAGTCGATCCGTAATTCGTTTTGTGCCGTTAGGCTGTAGCACACTTCGGCTGTAAGTTGACCGGGGTATCCACCCTCTCCATCGGCGCTTACATAAGTTAATGTTAGCTTCGAATCGGCGGCATCATCCATCTGCGCCCGCCAAATGACCCTGTTGAATCCAGCAGACCCACCATGCAAATGATGCGCGCCATTGTTTCGTTCGAGGAGATATTCTACACCGTCGAGTGCGAAGCGTCCGTTGGCAATGCGGTTGGCATAGCGACCCGCCACACAGCCAAAATATGCTGGGCAGATCTCATAGGCTGCGAGGCTTTCATACCCCAACGCAATATCATCAATGTTCCCCGCTTTATCCGGCACGCGGATCGACTGAATGATGCCACCAAAATTTGTGATCGCAACTTCAATGCCACTTGTATCGCCATTTGAGTTAGATAGGGTGAAAAGATCAGCCGCGTCGCCTGCTGCTGTTGTCCCAAAATTTTGTCGTTTAATACTCATCTACGTATTTTTTGGGGAACCATTCAATTTCCCCTTGGTTTCGATATACTTATCCAGAAAAATTCTGTACTACATTTTAACGGACGTTGCTTTTTTGTTTTTTATACAAGTTTATGCTGATACAACTTTATTTCGTGCCGCGCGGCGCAACGAGGCTTCTAGCATTTGTACGCGGACAGGCTTACTGACAAAGTCATCCATGCCTGCCTTCAGATATTCATCCCGCTGTTGACCCATGGCGTTAGCTGTTAGCGCAATAATTATGGGTTGTTGGGTGGATGGCCAATCGGAACGGATATACTTAGTTGCGGTGATTCCATCCATTTCCGGCATTTGAATATCCATTAGCACAACGTCATACTTTTGACGTTTTAACGCATCTAATGCTTCTAGTCCGTTGGCTGCAATGTCTGCACTGTAACCGAGTCTGCGCAGAATGCCAAGTGCGACCTTTTGGTTGACCACATTATCTTCTGCCAATAAGATTGATAGAGGGTGCGTTTCGCCCAATTTTGGCTGGCCTTCATTGACCTGAACTGTGGTGGGACAAGTTTCTTTTGCCTTGGTCGGTGGTGTGGTTGATATGGTGCGGATTGTAAAGTAGAAAGTGCTGCCTTGATTTTTGCTACTCTTTACCCATATTTTGCCGCCCATCAGTTCACAAAGTTGTTTGCTGATGACTAATCCTAATCCTGTTCCACCATATCGACGACTGGTTGATGAGTCCACTTGACTGAATGGTAAGAAGAGGTATTCTAAGCGATCTGCTGGAATCCCGATCCCCGTATCGCGAACGGTGAAGTATAGCAGGAATGGTGCTTTGCTGTCAGCCGTGTAGGGGCGTTCTGGCACACGATGGCACGATTGATTATTTATAGCATCTATGGGCGTACCACTGTTTATGTTGTGGGGCGGTGGGGCGGTTGATACGGTGATTGTGATTTCTCCCTTTTCCGTGAATTTGGTTGCGTTGGATAATAGGTTCGTTAGAATTTGGCGCAAGCGAGATACGTCTTGAATCAGCCATGTAGGTGTAGATGGATCAACCTGAATGCTGAGTGCAAGTCCTTTTCCCTGTATGGTTGGACGAACCAATTGTACCGATTCTTCGATAGCAGAAGCTAACTCGAACGGGACTTTCTCTAGTTCAAGTTTGTTGGCCTCGATCTTTGAAAAGTCTAAGATGTCGTTAATAATGGTTAATAGAGTATCGCCACTGGAACGAACTGTTTTTACAATGTCTAATTGCTCTGCATCCAAATTCGTATCAAGCAGCAGGCCTGTCATACCGAGTACACCATTCATTGGCGTGCGCAATTCGTGAGTCATATTAGATAGGAAGAGGCTTTTAGTTTTGTTAGCCGCTTCTGCTGATTCTTTGGCGTCGCGCAATATTTGTTCTGTGCGAATCTGTTCGGTTAGGTCGTACACGCTGGATAGAAGCACCTGTTCGCCATAGTAAAGTAGCGAATAAATAGATGTTGCGACCCAAAATTTTTCTCCATTGACTTTCTTAAACTGGGCTCTAAAATTGATTACCTCTCCATCTCGCTCTAAAAGTGATAAAATCTCACATCGATCTGTTAGCTCGGCATAAATATCGGATGCAGTCATATTTTGCAATACATGTTCAGCCGTTGTCCCCAGCATATTTTCAAACGCTTCATTTACATATAAATAGGTTCCATCAGCTTTTGCAATACTAATTGGTGTGAATAACTTTCCTAATGCTTTGCTTAAATTTTTCTCGCTACTTTCCAACGCTTGGCTCGTCTCTATTAGCTTTTCTAGCAACCTTATGCGTTGTAGCGCATTACTAATTTGTGATGCAACTTCAATGGCCAGCTCAATATCTTGCGAGGTAAATTCCCACTGTTCACTTGCGTCAAATCCTAGCGCGCCAACTAATTTGTCGGAAATAAATATCGGAACGATAAACATAGAGACTATGCCGAGTTCATTTATCATTTTAATGGCATCGGGTGCAAGTGAAGCATCCTCTCGTGAGTTGTGTACGATCAGGACCTTGTTTGTAGTGAGCACATAGTGTATTGCTAAATGTTCTTTAGTCTTAAAGATCAGACCAAGCGTACTTGGAAATTCGGAAGTCGTATATTCGGCAATGACCTCGGCTTCGCTATATTCGTCGTTAAAGAGGGCAAATCCACAACGTTGAATTTCGTAAAACTCGCCCATGTGTTGACAGATCTGCCTCATTGTCGCTTGAAAATCCTTTTGATTGGCCGTCAATGCCAAAATTTTACTCAGCAGTTCTTCTTGCTTTAACTGTCTACGCAGTTGCGCATCCTTACGGCGACGTTCAGTTATGTCGCTAATTACGGCCAATTGAAATTCGTGGCCTTTGTGGTTCAAATAACTTAGTTGAAGTTCAACGGGGATTTGTTTGCCATCTTTGGTCGTTAGTTTGGTTTCTTTAATGATAAATTTTTCTTGTCGAAACTCTTCCCACATCTCCTCAGTTGTCTGAATATAGGAGTGATCGATATCGCTTATGTGCATTTGATGGAATTCTTGTGGCGTGTACCCGAGCATTTTGCCTGCTCCTTGGCTGGCATTGAGAAAATTACCATTTAGCTCCACCCAAAAGACGGCCAAGGGTATTGCATCTAATGCAAACTGGGTTAGATACCGCAATTCATCTCGCTCGCGCAGATAGATTAGCTTTTCTATATTTTTTTCTAACTTTTTTGTGCGCCGCTCGGCCTGTTGTAGTAGTTGATGTCTGTGTAGTAGTGGCGCAATGATAGACGATATTTCTACCAGTAACTGCGCATCTTGCTTGTTATACTGACTGATTTGGGTCGACATCACGCTCAATCCACCTAAAACTTTTTTGGCATGGATCAATGGCACGTGGAGAATGCTTTTCAAGCCGTGCGTTGCAAAGTATTGCAATAAGGGTGATTGGCTTTCCGCAACGTTCGCCATACACTGAACTGTTTTTTCAGGGTTATTAGATTCTGAGCCTATTGCACTTAGTGGCAAGCGTGAACCGATGGGGTATTTTTTCTGGAATTCTTTCCATCCTGTTGCCGCGACTAATTCTGCCTCGCATTTATTGTTGTCAAAACGCAGGATGCTGACTGTATTTGTCTTCAATAGATGAGGAACAGAATCGAGAATTACGCCATAAAGCTGTTTTTCATTAGACGCGCGCGTCAATGCTTGGCTCAATTCTTTTAGCTGATTAAGACGTTTGATATCGATTTCTATGGGCAGAATGGTTGGATCGGAGGAAGAATTGAAAGCTGTCATTTGATTCGACATAATAGAATTGTTCTACTTAACTATACGACTATTGATTTTTAACTAAGGCAGAAATTGGATTACTGTGTTATCAGCTAATACTGTGGTTGATATATCGACGAGAGGTTGGCATAAACCAATGTTATTACTGTGTATTATCTCAAAATTGGGGGTAAATAATATGGGTTGAGCTTTATATGCAGCAACAGACACTATGTATCGCGAAGGCAAAATATTGTTATTTGAGGGTATAACCAATATAACAACAGTTCATCTGGTTATTCAATGGCCCAATTGTCCCACAAAAAGGCATACCTTTATGTGACATATAATATATAAAAATTTTTATGTGACTAGGCTTATGCGAAATTTGCTGGCGCGGGAGCGGAAAAAGTTTGTAGAGGAAATGATCCTTCCGCGGGGAGTGTGATGTGTCGCGCATGAAGCATGAGGCGAGTAGATCCGTTTTTTATATTGATTGTGTGCTTATTATACAGCCGATCCCCTAGAATTGGTGCATCCATATATTGCATGTGTACGCGTAGCTGATGGGTACGCCCCGTTTGCGGCCACAACCGCACGCGTTGAACCATGTCACGTTCGCGTTCGATCTCGTATTTTGTTAACGCCAATTTACCGCCTCGTGTCGTAACGGCCATCATATCGCGTCGATCTGGATGCGAGCCGATCCACGCGTTTATTTCTCCAGATTCTTCTAATTTATTAGGCATCTGCACCAGCGCCACATACTCTTTTTGTACTGTGCGTGCTTTGAAGGCTCGATCCAAATATTGGTTTAGCGCATGTTGTTGCTTGCCCGGCAGCGTGAAGAGAAGTACGCCCGATGTGTCGCGATCAAGTCGATGAAAGAGGTTGACCGCACCAAAGCGAGCGATGGTCAGGTCGAGCAAATTCTCGCGCTGCCCATGGCCAGTCGGTTCGGAGAGCAGCCCCTCGGGTTTGTCGATAGCCAAAAGTGCGCTGTCGTTTGCAATGATCCACGAATCGTCAAACATGCTGGGCTGCGTTGGCTTCTCCGCGGGTGGATCGAGCATTTCGACCAAATCATTGGCGCGCACTTTCCACGAGCAGCGCGACACTTTTTTGCCGTTCACTTTCACGTTCCCCGCTTCGATTGTCGATTGCACGGCGTTACGACCCCAGTTGGGGTACTGGCTGCGGACTACGTTGTCGAGCCGAACTGGTTTATTGAATTTTGGAACGTTAAACTTTATTGTCAACTTTTACTTATCTCTTTCCCGATTTCTTTCCCAATTGCCATACCCGAAAGCGCGGCCCCTTCAACCTTTGGCCCACCAAAAATGTCGCCCCCAAAATAGAGCGGCGCTAGCGAACTCGCTTTCAAAAATCGCTCGGGATACATTTCTAACGGTTGTGCATAGCGCCAGCGTTTAAGCTGCTCTTCGACAATTTCAGTGCCTGCGCCCAAAAATAGCTCTAAACTGGCGCGCAACACGGTCAGCACTTCTTCATCCGCCGCGTCGTAATTTTCTGCACTGTATGCCGGACCCGCGTGAACCGTCACCACCCGAGCATCGGGCGAGATCCCCTTGCGCTGATTGTCCGCCATCCAGCTCACAACCTCATCTGGATTTAGCGCCATGCCCGGCTCCTCGAATGTCGTTTCCCCCTCGACCCGAAAGAGCCCACACAGACAGGGTGCGTAGATCAACTTCTCTAGTGCGGCCCGATCCGCCGGATCCAGCGCAACGTTGCCCGCATTCAATAAGGCCAATGTTTGCGGCACCGGCGACGTGATCACAAGTTGAGCAGCTGCATACCCTTTGCCCGCTTCGTCCGTCACGTGCCAGTTCGATTCATCGCCCGTGGAAACTTCGGTGACGCGTATCTGCGTTACAATCTCAACACCCTTTTTCGCTAAGCTCGCGGCCAACTGTTTTGCCAACGCATTAAACCCATTGTGTATAGCATAGCGTGGGTAGCCATCAAAATCTGGCCCCCAACCATCCGACCATTTGTACGCCACCCCATCTGCTAGCCACTGCTCTACGTGTCGCTGAAAAGCATTCTCGCGTACCGTCATAAACTGCGCGCCATGATCGGCCCGCCCAGCGCCGTTCCCCTTGGTATTAAATCTTCTAGTGGCCAGGCGACCGCCCACGCTGCGGCCTTTATCCAAAATCAAAATCTTGGGTGGCGATCCTTGCTTATCCATTCCTCGTTCAACCAAAGTAGCCGCCGCCATCAAACCTGACAACCCCGCACCCACAATCAATACATCTACATTCATGCTTATTCTCCACTTTGTCACTTTTTGACTCAGCCACTCTATCACTTTTCAACCTTGCTACTTTTCACACCTTGCATTACCATCCATTTTATCATGTCATCATCAAGCTCCCTCTATTGGCAACTTCTTAAAAAATATCTTCTACAGCAGCGTGGGCGCGTCTTCTTGCTCAGCGCACTCGTGCTTGGATCCATCGCGCTTGCGCTCATCAACCCGCAAATCATCCGCTATTTTATAGACACGGCCACACTTGGGGCAGCCGATATAGACACGGCTACCGCGAGCGCATCCACAAACGGCACGCAGCAACTCCTTGGCGCGGCCACCCTCTTCATCGTCATCACAATTGTGCAGCAAGCGTTTGTTCTTGGCGCGACGTACGTCGGCGAAAATGTCGGCTGGATAGCAACCAATCAGCTGCGCGCCGACCTCTCGCTGCACATGCTCAAGCTCGACCTCGCCTTCCACAAAACCCATACCCCCGGCGAGCTAATCGAACGCGTTGATGGCGACGTCAATCAACTTGCCCAATTTTTTAGCCAGCTCGTCATCAACCTGCTAGGCAATCTGCT
>Ga0209831_1003005_pt1 | contig 14266 bp, 10 predicted proteins | sample Maine_Asex4_meta_FD_187451 | JGI IMG/M metagenome (GOLD analysis project Ga0209831, IMG submission 187451) | Marine algal microbial communities from Maine, USA - Maine_Asex4_metaG (SPAdes) (version 2) | ecosystem: Host-associated > Algae > Red algae > Unclassified | place: Maine, USA | collected...
TACTCTGTATAACTAAAGGACACAATATCTTGTCATTTGCAGCAATTTAACAAATGGTATTCCCTTAAATGTACGGATAAAAAATGCACCATCCTTCTTACTTAGGTTTCGCACCTATAAAATGAAAAAAAAGGAATTAAAATTTTCTCGAAAATAATTACTCAAATCCTAGTCTAAACATAGTATTTCCAATACTTTTCACCCAAAATATCTAATATAATATGATGTCTAGGCTTTCTATTCAAAATTCGAGCAGATTGGTTATCTTCTAAATAATGAATTCCCTCAAAGCATTCGAATATCCATCTTAAAGAAGGTCGATTTGTTGGTTTTCCTAATCGTCCTTTAATCGTTAGTTCTTTTTCTTCTAGTAAGGCTCTTATCTTAAATTCCAAAGCAGAATAAACAAGTAAACATAGCGTCATAATCATTAAAAGAGCCATGATTCGTTGGGTCTTTTGTAGAAAAAGAGAAGAACCCATTATCATAGGGTCTTTCAAAAAACGAAAACCTCTTTCTACACTTGCTTGCTGCTTGTAGGTTTGTATCATTAGACCGACACTCAACTTCTTTTCATCTAGCTCACTAGTTGCCATGATGTAATACCCTTGAACACAACGTAGTTGTTCCAAGGATTCTTCATCGGCACAAAGACTGGCCTGTATTTTATAAACTATCTTCAAAGGAACTTGACCCTTTGCTGGTTTACCCGCTTTAGCATATTTATTTTTTGTAATTAATTCAAAATCGTTTATTTTACTGTATTTCAAAGTTTTAGCAAACGATTTAGTTGCTGCTAAGGCAGTCGATATACTACTAAATTCTTGGCGACCTAAACTTTTTAAGGCTTTTTCCTCTTTCTTACTTTGCCGGATTATCCGCTTTTCTAAAGTCTTCAAATCTTGTTCTTCCTTCTGCTCACTGTGTATTAAAACCCAACGGTGATTGATTCCACCATATAGACTACCTAATTCCATGTAAGAATAGCCTGACATCCCTTCTATCTCTTGTAGTGCTGATTTATCTATTTGTGCTTGAACATGGCTAACCTCTCCTATGGTAACTGGTACCCGAGTCAACCAATCAAGTTCTTCGTGCAGACTTAATTCTTTTATATTCGCTTGGCTATATAATTTACTATCTGCCACTATCCATTTTAATCCACAGTCTACTTGTAAAGCATTTATATGTCGTTTAATTGCTTGTCTGTAAGTCTTGCCTTCTTCTGCATTGCCGCTTAATGCTTTGAATAACAAAGGAATACGACTCTTATTCTCTACAATTAATTGTATCCCTATTTGATTTAAATCTGGTCGATTATCCTTGCTATAACCTGGTACAATTTCTACTAATTCCTCCCCATCTTCTACTCCCTCATAAGAGTTGCCGTGTAAATGAAGTGTACTATTATCTAACTGCCCAATATTACATTCTAAGCCATACTTCGTTTTTAAATAGCCTACCGTTTTCTTACTTATTATATGATACAATTCACTTACGCCATAGGCGTAAATACTGTCTAATATTCTTCCTAAAGCATCATCATTAAAATGTTCTGATTTTAAATAGGGTATTTCAAATAACTTCGATACTGGTTTACTCTCGAAAAAATGATCAACCATGTATAGGCGTTTATTTACAAAGCCCAGTCCGTTTAAGACCATCCCCACTACTCCTGTTCCAGTGCTTAATATCTTATCTGGACTATCGTTTGGTATTGCCGAATCTATTATTTCTATTAGATTCAATTCTTTACACATCCCCATTACTAAGCCCAGATGGTCCATAACCTTGCTTCTCTCTGCTTTTTCGGCTTTAAGCTTATCTAAATATGCTGGTATTATCATGGTGCAAGTTTAGAGGCTTTCTTTTAATTATCAAAGTCTTTATTTTTGGGTGCGAAACCTATGTAATTATCCAAGAAATGATTTTTAGTTTTTGAATTTAATTTCAGCGAAATATAAGTCTTTACTAGTAAGTTTCTTTTAGTAAGTATAAACCAATAAACAATTGAAACGCACCTATTTCTTCACGACTACTTTGGAGGCAATAACAGCATGTTTGAATTCAAGTCGGACGGTGTATAAGCCGTTTGCTAAGGTATTGGGTAATGCGATAGGCAACTGATTGGTTCCTGACCGTATCAAAAAAGCTTGGCGACTTACGGCTTGTCCAAGTGGGTTATACAGTGTAATGTGGCTGTTACCACCTTCAGTAGCTGTAAAATAAAGCGTTATCTTTTCGAATGCTGGGTTGGGTGCAATGTTTAAGGTATTATCCATAATTATTTCTGGAAGACTTGTTGTCATCTCTTCCTCACTGGCCCCGTGAGGTCTTGCTATAAAGACATCATCGTGAATAACAATATCGAAATTACGACGGATAATATCTGAGAATCTAGTATTTTTAATTGCTTGTATATCATCGAAACTAAGCATAGGGTCATTTTCGTAATAAAAACGATCCCCGTCTCTTAAATTTAGAAATTGCTGTGCGATGATGTGCATAGCTGTTTCCCCAAAAATAGAACCATTCACATTTGATTCTGCTAACATACCTACCCACGGGTCTATATCATTTACATCCCCATATAATTCTTCCATATCTTTATTTAAACTATTATCATCAGATAAGTCACGGAAAGTAGTTAAAGGAGACAAACCAATATCTTGTCGAATCGTATTATAGTCTGCCAAACCTCTTTCTCTACCTCTTTGAATATTAATAGCCGCCAAATCTAAGCCACCTGCCCCTGGTGGACCAAACAAGAAATTCCGCAAATCATCTACTATTTTACAATCAAACCCTTGTTGAACTTGTGTACTCATCCCCTTTAATAAAGCAGCAATTCCGCCTGCTTCCATGAGTGTCATTGGATTAAAGAAAATTTCTTTTAATAAGGTATTTCCTTGTTCCATGATTTTGCCATCATTGGCCATTCTAACAATATTGCTATTAATAGTGGTATGACCATACCGAAAAGCAGCAGCAGAAAAGACATTGGAAATCCCTGGATTAACTGCTGAATTATAGCGACTATAGGTTGGTAAATTAATTCCTAGACTCGGCAACCATTCTTCATATACAATTGCCTGTATGTAGCCACTAACTCGTCTTTTTGCGGATTGGAATAATTGCCTATCAGTCCAGTCAGGATGGTCTACTAACAACTCCTCACAAATTCGATTATGCTCTCTAGCAAACAAAGTATGCAGGCTTAATAATAAGGTGTTTTCATTAGCTCGCACATCCCCTGCAATAAACCATTGATTGGCAAAAGGATTGGCCATCGCCATAGAAGGGGCATCCTGATCTAATGCGGCATCCATTTCCCCATTGGTAGTATTAAATGGCAATAGATTATCCGATGACATTTTTAGCTTCCCGCCTTTAAGCGAACGTACCCAAAATGCTCGGTAATCATCTGAACCATAAATACCAGAACCGTCAATGAATGCAGAGATATTATTTTTAGGCGTTCTAGGATTATCTATAGAAGTTCCTGTTCTATTATCATGTTCATTTCGCATTAAAGGAATAATCACTTCCCCGGTTCCCATAGGGTCAAAATGAATATCTCCTGCTGGTACAGGGATAGGATAAAAATCTTCGGGAGCTTCACTCTCGTGGAATAATGTAATGTCATGATCAATAAACTGACCAAAGACCCATGTAAAATCACTTAAACCTTGTGGGTCATTTATTAACTCGGACTGTGCGAATAATACATTACTAATATGACGGGGATTGGGTCGGTTGAGTCCTGTAGGGGTGTCTATGCCATCACTATAACCATTGCTGGTAATGCGAACGATGGGATGTTCTACAGAACCCCATTCAGGATGTAGTAAATTATTGGCATAGCCATCTATATTGCGGACTTCTTGTGCGTTTAGGTTGGGGAGTATCGCTAGACAAAAAATAGAAAGTAGTGTTCGAATCATTCTGTGTGTTTAAATAGATAGTCGTCTTAAAAAGTAATGTTTCCAATTTGTTTATTTATTAATATTGTTTATTTATTTACTAGTCACACTGCTAAACAAATAAACAATTTAAACAAATAAACCATTAATGGATGATTCATTTTTTAAGCGATGCTCTAAATTATAGTGAGGGTTTTTGGTTTTGGAGGGATATATATAATATGTAATTAGATGTGTTTTGAAAGGGAGAGATGAACCCAAAGGAAATGTTAAAATTTTGGTAAGGAGCAAAGGAAAAATAAAATGAATGTAAAGATTGTGGTTGCGTGCATGTAGTATATGCCTTGTGCAGCAACCGCAATTGTCCCATCTGTCCTGCACTCAAAAAAGAAATCTGGTTACTGACAGAAGCGAACCTACTGCTGAACGGCATTTATTTACTGGAACTTTAATAGCACAAGAGTAATTTTGACAAGTTTATTCAAATAGGAAAAGTAGTTGACACTTTTAAGTTCAAGTGCAAATTCAAATTCAAGTTCAACCCGTGACGTTGCCCCAAACGTTTGGTTAAGTCACGTTTTGAGTTTGAATTTGAGCTTGCACTTGAACTTTAAAAAAACTAAACGTCAAGCGATTAGATAAACATGTCGTAATTTTGACAAGTTTATCGATTGTACGAAAGTAGTTGACAGTTCGAGACCTTATTACACGGTCGCTTCCTGCGACCCTGTAATTTAAACCACTGATTTCCTGTCAGATAAATTACAGGGTCGCGGGAAGCGACCGTGTAATGAGGTCTCGAACTGTCAACCGACTAGATAAACTTGTCGTAATTTTCAATATTTAATTTCTAGTACCCCTATGAATGGTTACTGTGGTAAGTAAACATATTTATATTTCTTTACAATTAATTTTATGTTATCATTTGCCCAAAACCTAGCGATTTCCTCTACAAATACGTATTTTTGCGCTCTTTTTCAAACAAAGTAGGAAAAAAACAAAGCAAATGTGTCTTCTAGTTACTCCTACTTCATTAAACAATATCCTAACATGATAACAGTAAGTGATTTAGGGCTACAATATGGAAAGCGGGTGCTTTTTGATGAAGTAGATGTAAAGTTTACTCAAGGCAATTGCTACGGCGTTATTGGAGCGAATGGGGCGGGGAAGTCCACTTTTATGAAAATTTTGTCTGGAGAAATCGATCCGAATAGAGGTGCCGTCAGTATCGAAAAAGGACAACGGATGGCGGTTTTAAAGCAAAACCACTTTGAATACGAAGAAGAAATCGTGCTGAATACGGTGATGATGGGGCATAAGCAGATGTATGCTATGATGTTGGAGAAGGATGCTATTTATATGAATCCAGATGCGACAGATGAAGATGGATTGAGAGCAGCAGATTTGGAAACCACTTATGGTGAGATGGGCGGATGGAATGCAGAAAGTGATGCAGCAGTATTGTTAAGCAATATGGGCATCAAGGAAGATTTGCATTATCTGCCAATGAAACAGTTGACAGGCTCAGACAAAGTGAAGGTTTTATTAGCGCAGGCACTATTCGGTAATCCAGACATCTTATTATTAGATGAGCCTACGAATGATTTGGATGCGGTGACGGCTACTTGGTTGGCAGACTTCTTGGCAGATTTTCCAAATATGGTGATTGTGGTTTCGCATGATAGATATTTCTTGGATATGGTTTGTACGCATATCGTAGATATTGACTTTAAAAAGGTGAAGGTGTATACGGGAAATTATACGTTCTGGTATGAGTCTAGTCAATTGATGATGCAGCAGATGGCGAATAAGAATAAGAAAGTAGAGCAGAAGCGGAAGGAGATGTTGGAATTTATCCAACGATTTAGTGCAAATGCTTCTAAGTCTAGACAAGCAACTTCTCGGAAAAAGGCTTTAGAGAAATTGAACATAGAAGATATTCAGCCTTCTAGTAGAAAGTATCCTTATATCAACTTCAAGCCAGAAAGAGAACCGGGGGATCAAATTTTACGAGTAGATGGCTTGAGTTATATTGGTGAAAATGGACAGACTTTATTAAATAATGTTTCCTTCATTATGAACAAGGGTGAGAAAATCGCACTCTTGGGTAAAAATACGGCTGCGCTGAATGCCTTTTATCATATACTGGGAGGAAAAATTAAACAGAGTTCAGGTACGATTGAATGGGGACAAACCATCACGCCTGCTTACCTTCCTAACGAAAATGAAGAATTCTTTACTAAGGAGCAAGATTTAGAGTTGATAGATTGGTTGCGTCAATATTCAGATGATAAAGATGAGCAGTTTATTCGAGGTTTCTTGGGTAGAATGTTTTTCTCTGGAGAGGAGGTATATAAAAAGTCAAGTGTTTTATCTGGGGGAGAAAAGGTACGGTGTATGTTATCCAAGATTATGTTGGCTTTCCCTAATTTCTTGTTGATGGATGAACCAACAAATCACTTAGATTTGGAATCTATCACGGCCTTGAATAATGGCATGAAGGAATTTACAGGAAACATGATTTTTACAACGCATGATCATCAAATCAATTCAACAGTAGGGAATCGAATTATCGAAATAACACCAAACGGTATTATTGATAGCTTGAAATCTTTTGATGATTACTTGCGGTCGGATCAGATAAAGAAATTAAAAGCAGAACTTTATGCTGGAGTAACGGCTTAAAAAAAAGAGGTCAGAAGTCAGATCGAAAAATTACATTTTTCTGTCAGAAGTGAGATGTATGACGTGTTCTTAGACGCGAGCTAAATTTAGTTCTTTAGATTGATGTCGCATCCTGCTTAAAATAGGAATCAATTAATTCACGAATAAATTTAGCTTGCGTCTGAGAACACGTCATAGATCTGACCTCTGACAGAAAAATTTATTTTTCGATCTGACCTCTGACCTCTTTTCTTTTCATAGCAGCCCTTGATCCATTAATATTTTAGCCTTCAGGATAGCGGCTATCGACATGGAATCAGTTATCGTTCCATTCATTACCATTTGTAGGACTTCTACAAATGGTAATTTTTTTACTTGTAATTCTTCTGTATCTTCTGGTTCAGCTTCCTCTTGGTGTAATTTTTTTGCGACATAAATAATACCGGACTCATCCGTTACAGAATTAGAGGTATGTATTTCTAGTAGCGGCAGCCATTCTTGTGCAACCAAACCAACTTCCTCTTTTAATTCTCGCTTTGCAGATTCCAAAGGGTCTGTACCTTTAGGGCTGCCACCTTCCGGAATTTCCCAAGAATATTGGTCTAAGGCATAGCGATATTGACCAACTAACCAAGTATTATTTTCTTCATCTAGTGGCAAAATACCTACGGCTAAATTTTTGAATTGGACGACTCCATAGATACCCTTTCCACCAGCAGGATTAATTACTTTGTTGTGGGATATACTTATCCAAGGATTATGGTACGGCACTGTTGTCTCCAACGTCTTCCAAGGATTTTTTGTGTAATTTGATTTCATTAGTGTTTATAATAAATAAAGTAAGCTACTGGATATTTTGATAGCATAGAGGAGTGAGAACAGAGAGCAGAGAATAGAGATAGCACCCGTTTACAGACGATGAAGTCAATGAGTAAATGATAGAATGAATAAATGGGGGTTGCTCATTTGTGAAAAATGCTCTGATTTCTCGAAGATGCGCTACCAATTTACTAATTTATTCATTCTATCATTTACTCATTTAAATCCACTAAAATGGAGCTTGTTGTACTAAGTTTGTAAGAAAATTAGATAAATAAGCTGGGTTAAGAGCAATGGTGAAAATAAAACCAAATATAGCTCCCCAGAAGTGCGCATCATGACCGATATTATCCCTAGAATTTTTACTGGCCCAATGAGAATAGCCTAGATACAAAGCAGCAAAAACAATCGCAGGAATCGGAATAGCAAAGTAGAGGTATAACATTTGCCATGGATTAAATAAGGCAAATACACACACGAGTCCAGAAGTAGCTCCCGATGCCCCTAAAGCTCTATAAGAAGGATTGTTTTTATGCTTAAAATGAGTAGGAATGGAAGCTGCAACAATAGTTGCCAAGTACAATAATAGGAAAAAGAGGCGACCTTTCATTAACCCAAAAGTTTCTAGAAATCGGGTTTCTATAATATCGCCAAACATCCACAAAACAAACATATTAACCCCAAAATGCATCAGATCTGCGTGCATAAAACCGTGTGTCAGCAGCCGAATGTAGTCTTTATTTCGATGTTCTTCATAAGGGTAATGCATCAATTTCGCTTTCATGGCTGGGTTGTTAGCCGAAACAAAATAACATAAAGCAGTTACTGCAATAAGCATATAGGTAACTATTGGGTATACCATTTTAGTTGTTTTAATGTAGCTACTTTAAGGGGGTTGATTATTTATAATTAGCATTCAATAATCAGAACTAACGCTATTAGGTAGCTACGTTATATTTTTGTTGCTACAGGACAGGGGCTTATGTAAAAAGTGTTTGCGCTCAACGTAATTGCCAAATTTATTTGGCAGATTCTATATACGCCGAATAGTATTTTAAAAATGAGTTTGACGTGTAGAATCTGCCAAATAAATTTGGCAATTACGTTGGACGCAAACACTTTTTACATAGACCCAAATATAAGCTACAAATATATAGACGAAAAAATTGGGAATATAGGGGATATTTTAGAACTTTTGTAACGATGAAAAAATAAATTAGTCGTTTTTGAAATGGGCTTTTTTCTAATGGGTTGAAAACCTATAAGAAAAAAGGTCAATTCAAAAACGACTAATTTATTTTTTCATCAATACTTTACGACAAAAAAATAACGAATACCGATAAAACATGAAATATAGGAGACTAACTATCGAGGAATTGGGAATTTTAGAGAAGGAGTTTGTTCAATTTTTAGCATCTAATCATATTACAGCAACTGATTGGGTGAAGCTGAAAAGCACAGATTTTAATAAGGTAGAACACTTGATAGGTATATTTAGTGATATAGTGATGGAACAAACGTTAAAGAAATTGAAATATTTGGACTTTATTAGTCCGAAAGATATAAAAACCTTTTATTGTGGTTCGGATACGATACACCTTTTAGGTCTTCGAATAAAAGAGGCTATGCCATACAATTTTATGGAATTGAGTTTGCCTAAAGATTTAGATGCTTTATTAAAGGATTCGGAAGCAAATGTAGAAGTGTATAGTGCCAAAAAAGGCTATAAGGATTCGAGGGAACAAGAGCTATTTAAAATGCTAGAGCATGGTTGCTTAATTTCTAAAGAAGGGGAATTGTTTAAGCTACTAAAAACCTTGACAACTTAGTGTATAATAGTTTTTTTTCTAAAAAGTTTAATTTTTGTTGATGTTGTTTTTTTGTGCTTACCCCAAAAAGGTTAAAAGACTCCTAAAAAAAACGACTTCACTCAAATAAATGACTATTTTGCTTATTTTTACGATAACTTTTTTAAGAAGATTATCGAATTAATACGATAAAATCGTATCATTGTTCCGAAAAACTTACTAAAACGGACTATGAGGAACAATTTTTCTAGGATAACATTCCAAAGTCCATTATATTAAACGGGTTAGTTAACTTAAAAATTCAAATTTATGAAGGCATTGAATATTGTTCTTGGACTCTTGTTATTAGCAGCATTGCTTGGGCTTGCTTATTGTAACAATGATTTTACCAATAAATTAACAGAAGCGGAGTCTCAAGTTACTGGTTTAACTCAAAAAAATACGACTTTGTCATCTGAAATAGCAGATGTACAAGGCTTAAAATCAGAATTAGAGCAACAAGTCAGAGACTTGGAATCCAAATATTCAGATTTAGCAAACGAAAATGAATCACTTAAAGGTTCTGTGAAGGATGCTAAAAGTGAAATTTATAAAAGAAGAAATGTTATAACGCAGTTAACGGAAGATATGCAGGCTAAAGATGGAGAAATGGCCTCTTTACGTGCACAAATTTCTAGTTTGATGGGTGTGAAATCTCAATTGGAATCAGAAATTACCTCTCTTAAATCAGAAAATGCTTCTTTAAAGCAAGAAAATCAGCAGTTAACAGCGGACTTAAAAGTTACGCGAGAAGAAAAAGCAGAGTTAACCAGATTGAATGCTACCATTCAAGAAGAAGTGGCAAATTTAACTTTGGAAAACTTTAAAGCAAATGGCTTCACGGTAGAAGTGGAAAAACCAAATGCTAAGGCTACTGCCAAGTCTCGTCGTGCAAAAGGCGTCAAAGTGAGCTTTGATTTATTGAATGTTCCTGAGAAGTACCAAGGCGTAAAAGATATTTACCTTGTCATTACAGATGAGAATGGAGTATCCATTAAAAAAACAAATCCAATCGCCACTACTGTTAGTTTAAATGGTCAAAGTACAGACATCATGGCTGTTGAGCAGCAAAGCGTGGATATAACGGAAAGTCAGCGTTTGAACTTTGTACATACTTTAGAAGAAAAATTAAAGAAAGGTTTTTATAGAGCTTCCGTTTATTCTGATATAGGATTGCTGGGGGCTTCTAGTTTCCGACTTAGATAATAAATAGACTTGTCCTTCTTTAAAAAATGCTTATATGAAATAGCTATTTTTTTGCCAGTTTTCTTTAAAAATTACTGAATAATCTTTTTATTGAGTTATTTTTTAGAGAAAAATAGCAAAAAACAGCTATTTCAGATAAGCCTTTTTTAAAGGAGAGCAAGTCTAATACTAGGGAGATTCCTTTCTACGTCTTTCCTTTTCTTTTAAAAAAGCTGAATCTTCTTACATTGGAGGTTCAGCTTTTTTTGTTGCGGATCTATTTAGAGCGTCAGTTGAAAAATTGATAATTAGGTGTAAATGGTGAGCGATACTTTCAAAGTATCGCTCACCATTTACACCTAATTATCAATTTTTCAACTGACGCTCTAAATAAGTTTATCTAGTCGATTGACAAACGCGTAAATAAGTCAATTTTATCAATATAATTATGGTTATACGATTTTTTATAATGAGTTTGATAGGCCTAGTTGGGCTAAGCTCTTGTGTTACAAAGAAAAAATTTGAAGAAAATTTGTTGAATTGTGCCAAAAAAGGAGAATACTATGAAGATCAAATGATGCTCTTGGGGAGACAGTTGGATAAAAAGGATCAGGAAATAGATACTTTACAATTATTATATGCAGAGCAAAGGGGTGCTAACGAGGTATTATTGATTACACAAGATAAATTACAAGATCGCATTGATGCGGTGCAAGATAAAGTCTTAGCAGAAAAAGCATCTAAAACCTCTACTACGCAAGATTTAAGATCTATCATGAATGAAAAAGAGGAATTGATACGGAAGAGAGAGATTAAATTAGCTGACATACAGAACATTATCGAAATACAGGCAAAGGATCAAAATACGATGATGGGAGATTTTGTCAACGATTTAATGTCTTATGGTGCAACTAATCATAGTGTGAAAATTGTAAGTGGAGAATTAAGAATTTCTTTATCAGAACTTTTATTTTTTAGACCGGGGAAGGCACGTCTTAGTTCAGATGGGATTGCCAACTTGGCTAGGATGGCTACTTTAATAAATAAATATCCCTCTATTAAAGTGAATGTTGTTGGAAATACCGATAATCAAAAACCTAAAGGATATACGGATAATTTAGAATTAAGTGCATTAAGAGCTGTTAGCGTTGTACGAGCATTGACGGACGAGTATGGGGTAAGTACCAGTAGAATTATGGCTGGTGGAAAAGGAGAATTCGCACCTGTTGCTTCTAATGAAACAACTCTTGGTAAATCTCAAAATAGAAGAATTGATTTTATCATTACTTCCAGAATGGATAGGGTAGTGCGGGATATTGATAAGAAATTGAAGGAAGAGGAGTAAAATGATGAATGATGAATGAGAAATGATGAATTTATAAGACGCCACATAGCAAGTTTTACGTCTTTTTGAATATTTCTCATTCATCATTTCTCATTTCTCATGCTTTCCTAATCCAATTCTAATTTTAAATCTACAATATAAATATTTGGTTGGTTCTCAATAGATAAGGTATGATGATCTGGATACAATATATTAAGCCTCCGTCGAACGTTGACTAAACCAATTCCGCCACTTCTGGGATGTTCGGTTAGTGGGATAGAATCGGGTTTACTATTCTCAATATGAAATAAAATATCTTTGTCTTCTATCAATAAGATGATATGAACAAATCCTTCAGAAATGGCATGATTTAATCCATGTTTGAAGCTATTTTCTAAAAAAGGAATAAACATTAATGGAGCGATCTTTTGCTGTGCCACTTCTCCTTGTACTTCAAATTTTATTTCTACGTCTTTACCTTGTCTTAAAGCTTCCAAGTCAAGGTAATTTTTTACATAATTCACCTCTTTTTCTAAGGGTACTCTTTTTTCATTACACTCATACAACATATACCGCATCATTTCAGATAATTTAACGACTATTTCTGGCGCTTTATCAGACTTTTTTAGGGTGAGTGCATATAAGTTATTTAGGGTATTAAAAAGAAAATGTGGATTAATTTGGGACTTTAAAAACCGCAACTCAGATTGCATGGTTTGAGTTTGTAATTCAGCACGTTCTCGTTGGTGCTTCACCCAATCCGAAATGATTTTAATGATAGTAGAGGTGCCAACTACAAAGAAATTAACCAAGAATTGAGAATGATGCGTTTGAGCTAAACTATGTTGGTAATTTGGATAATTGTCAAATTTGAAATAAAGTAAAATATTTCCAATTGGCGTAATGATTAATACAGAGAGAATTAGCAATCCAAAATAGGTTGGTACTCGTTCTTTCGTGAGATAGTTGGGGATTAGGTACTCTCTATTATAATACACCAAAGACATCCATATTGAGACGGCTAAAAGGCTATTCGTAAAATGGAATAAAAAGTTTTGATCAAATGTTTGGAGCGCAAGATGGAATAAGAGCGCAAAAATCCAGATCAACGAGTGAACGACCACTTGTTGGGTAAAAAATTGATGAATTTGCTTGCGTTTTTCTCTTCTTGCTAGGTTCATTCCTTTATAAAGCGATTTAATCCGTTAAAGTTTACGCTAAAAAGCCATTGTTCTTCAAAGGAGGAGACAAAATAGATAAACGTTACCCTGTGATAGACCAAATGACAAAATTCAAATGTCAAATCCCAATTAGTTCTTGCGCTTTGTCTCTCTTCTCTCAATGAAATGGTCTCTAATCTCTGCTCTCTATTCTCTAATCTCTATTCTCCTTCATCCCCTCTGCCCAATCAATAGAATAAGATAGTGCAGCATCTGGTAAAAGCGACCAATCCTCTATTGCTGCTATACATTTGTCAAATATAGACTTAGTTATTAATCCTTCTTGAATCATTACTGTTTCTGCGCCGATTAAAATTTCTATGAGGTTCGTCGCAACTGCTTTGAATTTTGCCTCTCCTTGACAAGCACCAAAAAAAACAGAGGTTAAGCGAAAAGGTTTCAATCCATTTTTATGCAGTAAACTGGTTAAATGTCGACCGATGAAGGGATCATTTCCTAGCCGTTCATAAGAACGAATATATGCGGTCCAAATAATTGAAAATCCTAAGGGTTCGGGACTAAGTCTGTAGGTGGCATGATCATCATCTGTCAGAATTACCTTGCCGCCTATTTTTACTGCTTTGGACATTTGCGCCACCGCTTTACTCGGTTCTGCTAAATGTTCTAGTAAAAATCGAGTGAAGACTACATCAAAACTATGCCATTCTTCTTTTTCAAGCGGAAGTGCATAAGCACTACCTAAACGAAAGTCGACTAAGTCAGCTTCTTTATCTTGTTTTGCCAGCGCAATTGCTTTATTATATTGCTGCACATCCCGTTCTACGCCTACTACACTACCTTGCTTATCTAATTGTCGAGCCATATATCTGCTAAATTGCCCTAAACCGCAACCTACATCCAAGATACGTTCCTTTCCTGTAAAATGCATTTTCTCTATACAGGCATCATTTAGAATAATATTTAATTGACTCAAACGAATTTGCTCTTCTTCGTGCGAGCCATGTATATAGGTAGCTTTAGGTAGATTCATAGCCGTGAAAATTTATTTAATAAAGGGGTAGTGGTGCAAATGTAAGGCTAAATGTAGGGGATAGCTTGAAGGTCTATTGATGCCCCATCTCTTTTTGGGCGGACAAATAGGAGCGTAGCTCCGACCACGTCTGTAGGAATGGGATATGGAACCACGTCAAAGGAGCGTAGCTCCGGCAACGTAAAATCGTGCGGCAGACGTGGTCGGAGCTACGCTCCTTTGACGTGGTTCCATATCCCATTCCTACAGACGTGGTCGGAGCTACGCTCCTTTGACGTGGTTCCATATCCCAT
>Ga0209831_1003007_pt1 | contig 14263 bp, 9 predicted proteins | sample Maine_Asex4_meta_FD_187451 | JGI IMG/M metagenome (GOLD analysis project Ga0209831, IMG submission 187451) | Marine algal microbial communities from Maine, USA - Maine_Asex4_metaG (SPAdes) (version 2) | ecosystem: Host-associated > Algae > Red algae > Unclassified | place: Maine, USA | collected...
AAATTTCTAAGAATTGAAACGCCCTTAATAGAAAACTTTATTGAATGGTTTCAAAATACTTTTGAATTAGAAGAGATATGAAAACCCCCTCATTCCACACTAACCATCCAATTAACACCAAATTTATCAACTAAAGTGCCAAAGTAGGCATTCCAAAAAGTATCGGCCATTGGCATAACCACATTTCCACCTTCGCTGAGTGCTTTAAAAATACGTTCGCCTTCGGCTTTATCTTCTAAATTAATGGAAACACTAAAGTTATTGCCTATTTTATGTGGCGGGCCAAAATCTGGTATGCTATCGCTACCCATTAAAAGGCTATTTTCCCCAATTGGTATCGAAACATGCATTACTCTACCCTTATGTTCTTCTGCAATATTATTGTTATCGGGCATATCTTTAAAGTGGCTTATCATTTCAAAATCTCTATTAAAAACAGATTTGTAAAAGTTAAAAGCGGCTTCACAATGCCCATCAAAATTTAAATAAATATGTACTTTCATAAAGCTAATTTAACAAAAATTACCAATTTGTTACTTCTATTATTTTGCTATGAATTTCTGTGTTTTCATAAATGCCACCAAATTTTTCGGCCATTGGGCCGTAAGCAAATACAGGTACTAATGTTGCCGTATGTGCGGCAGAAGGCGTTTGTTTGGCACCTTCGTAAAAGCCGCCTGCTACTTTGGTATAATTATATCTTTCGGTTGTTTCGTCAAATGCTGGTTGTAAACTAAAGCCTCCTGTTTCGTGGTCGGCAGTTACTACTACTAAAGTATTGCCATCTTTTTCGGCAAAGTCTAAAGCTACTTTTAAGGTTTTATCAAAGTCTTGCATTTCTAAAACAGTGCCTTCAATACTTGCAGCATGGCCTTCCCAATCAATTTGCGAACCTTCTACCATTAAAAAAAATCCGTTGGGTTGTTGGCTAAGATAGCTTATGGCTTGCTGTGTTACATTGGGCAAAAAATCGCCTCGTCCATCTAATTTAGAAGGCATCCCTTTTTGCGCTAATAAGTAACCGTGTTTTTTATCTAAACTTAAAGTTTTATTAAAATTAGTAGCAATCGTATCAATTATAAAGCCTTTTTGTTTTAATATTGGCAGCAGGTTTTTTTCATCTTCTCGCTTGGTAAAATATTGAATACCACCACCTGCAAAATAATCAATTGAGGAGTTAACTAATTGTTCTGCAATGGCTTCTTGACTATTTCTACTTTCTTGGTGTGCATAAAAGCAAGCTGGCGTTGCGTGTGTAATTTGTGAGGTAGCTACTAAACCTGTTGCAATATTTTTGCCTTCAATTCGCTCCACTAAGGTTTCAACATTTTCTTTATTTACGTTTTTACTAATAGCGCCATTATAAGTTTTAATACCTGCTGCAAATGCGGTAGCTCCGGCTGCAGAATCGGTAACTTCGGCATCGGCACTTGTAGTGCTAATTAAACCAATTACTGGAAAGCGATTAAAATTGGGCTCTGTTTTACTATCAAAAAAATAACAACTTGACACTTGCGATAAGCCCATTCCATCGCCTATTAATAAAATTATATTTTTAGGGTGGTTAGGTTTTTCTATTTCTACAACCGAGGGTTGGGTTGGTGTAGAAGGTGATACCTGTAGCGTTTTGATATTTGCACAGGAAAATAATATACTTAGGAAAATTAGAGCACAAAAATATTTCATAGTAGCAAAGGTAAAATACTATAAGCTTAAATTTTAAAAGATGGACATTTTTTATATGGCAATTAATACGACTGGGCGAGGTTCGAAAACTAGCCTCGACAGGAGAGGTTATACCATTTTGAGTTGGGTGTTTGGGTTTTATGTTTGAAGTATTTGCAAAATGGTATTTGAACGGATGGCGAGACCAAAGTTTTTGCGAAGAAAAACTGTTTCGCTTCTAAAAATTTTATGACATTATTGGGCTAACCAAAATGCTAAAACCCTGCCTTCGCTACCCGCCAAAATACCTTGGTTAGTAAGTTTGTCAAAAGCTATGGTATGATAGCCTTTTGTGTTTTTAAGATAAGCCCAGCTTTCGCCAGCGTTGTAGCTAATGGCTGTGCCACTTGTGCCAGTTAGCAAAATTACATTTTCGTTTAAATATTTTACGCACGATTTAAATTTTATGTTTTTAGAAGTATCGGTAACAACCCAACTTTTATTTAATGTAATTACGTTGCTGCCGATTAAGGTATCGTTTGCATAATCACCGCCAACCGCAATGGCTTGCTTTTCGTTAAAATAATCAATTGAAAAAATGCCTTGTGAATCGCTTCCTTGTAAAATTGGAGTTGTTTCAATTTGCCAGCTTTTACCATAATTGTTAGAACCGAAAATACGGGCAACTTGGCCACCTGTACCAATTCTAATATTTTCATTTCCAAAACATTGTATGCCGGTGCCGCTTGCTGCAAAACCGTATTCTTTACCCAATAAAGTTGGTAGGTTTTCGCCTTTCAATCTGCTCCAATTAGAACCTCCATCTTTGGTTTGCAACAGATAAACTTGCTTGTCAATTGGGTCGCTTATCAATACGCCTTGTTGGTCGTCCCAAAAATCGAAGCCATTAAAAAAAGCTTTTGCTTTTAGGTTTTGATATTCCTTTTTCCAGGTTGCTCCTGCATCTTTACTTTTCCAAATTTGAGAACTTTTACCTGCTCCGGCACTCATTAATAAAACAACTTGCGCATTTAAAATAGCCACATCTCTAAACTGCAAAGTGTCGCAGCCAGCAACGGTACACAAATTCCATTGCAAAGGCTTTTCGCTTAGTAAGGCATTAAATACTTTTCCATTACTACCCGAAACTATTGCCATATTATGGGCTACTGCTGCGCCCCTAAAAGAACAATCTGCTAAAACTACTTCTTCCCCAAATTGAATTTTATTGGTATTCACTTGTGCAAAGCTAAGGCTTGAAAATAATATTAAAATAAAGCTTACTATTATTTGATTCATTGAATAAAGATAGGAAGTAGAATTTAAATAAAAAATTAAAAATAAATTGTTGGCATAAAATGTAAGTTTTATATTTATCAAAAATTGAACAAAAATTATAATGAAAGCGAATGAAAATGCAATTAACTGGTTTGAAATTCCGGTGGCTGATTTAGAACGAGCCAAAAAATTTTACGAAACTATTTTTGATTTGGAAATGAGTAAAATGGAAGTTGGCAAAGATGTAATGTATGCTTTTCCGTATGATCCTACTTCCTACAAAGTATCGGGTGCAATTATAGAAGATGCCAATGCTATTAGTAAAATGGATGGCGTAACTTTATACTTAAATGCTAACCCAAGTATTGATGCGGTAATTAATCGCATTGAAGCGGCAGGTGGTAAAGTGCTGATGCCGAAAACCGAAATTAGTCCAGAAATTGGGTACATGAGTTTCTTTAACGATACTGAAGGTAACCGATTGGCTTTGCAGGCTAATGCATAAAAAATATTGTTGGTATTACTTTTAGCGTCACCACCATATTTTTTTTATGATTAGAATTAACCTGTGGAGCAGCCCACGTAATGTATCAACTGCTTTAATGTATAGTTTTGCCCAACGGGCAGATACAACTGTAGTTGATGAACCTTTGTATGCTTATTACTTAAATAAAAGCAAAGTTCAACACCCGGCACAGCAAGAAATATTAGAAAGCCAAAGCACCAATCTTCAAAAAGTAATTAATAACGTTTTGTTGGGAACTTACGAAAGCCAAGTAGTATTCTTTAAACAGATGACACACCATTTATACCAAACCGATTTGCAATTCGTAAAAGCTTTCAAAAACATAATTTTTATAAGGGATCCTCGCTTAATCATTCGATCTTACAGTAAGGTAAGAGAAAAAGTAACATTGCAAGATATTGGCATTGCCCAGCAAGTAAGTTTGTTAAATTTTTTAAAAGATGATGCCATTGTTTTAGATTCTAAATTTTTACTGCAACAACCAAAACAATGCTTAACAAAACTATGCGAACGCTTATCTATTCCGTTTGATGAAGCAATGTTGCAATGGCCAGCCGAAGCCAGAAAAGAAGATGGTGTTTGGGCCAAGCATTGGTATAGTAATGTGCATCAATCAAAAGGTTTTAAAACTTATAAAGTTGAGGAGTTTACTTTAAATGCTGAACTTGAAAAATTAGCGGAGGAATGTTTAGGGTTTTATGAGGAATTGAAGCAATTTGCATTGAAATAAAAACCAATGCTACAACAATACGATAAACGCAATAATGATATTCAAATTTGGGTAGGCGATCAACTATTTGCTCGCAACGAAGCCAAGGTTTCGGTTTTTGATAGTACCGTGCAAGGCGGCGATGCAGTATGGGAAGGTGTAAGGATTTACGATGGTAAAATATTTTGCCTTGATAAGCATTTAAACCGCTTAATGGCTTCTGCTAAAGCAATGGCTTTTGCCCACATACCTACCAAAGCATTTATTGTTGATGCTTTAATGCAAACCTTAAAAGCTAACAACCAAAAAGATGAAACACATGTTCGTTTAACACTATCTCGTGGTTTAAAAATTACTTCGGGTATGGACCCCCGCTTAAATCAGTTTGGCAGCACTTTAATTATTGTAGCCGAATGGAAACCGCCCGTTTACCCACCAAGTATAAAATTAATAACGGCCAGTCAACGGCGCAACAGCCCTATGTGTTTAGATTCTAAAATTCATCATAACAATTTAATTAATAATATTTTGGCCAAAATTGAAGCCAACTTTGCCGGAGTAGATGCTGCCATTATGTTAGACATTTATGGTTTTGTAAGTGAGGCCAATGGTGTTAATATTTTTATGATAAAAGATGGAACAGTTTTTACCTCACATGCTGATGCTTGCTTGCCTGGTATTACCCGAGCTACCGTTATAGAAATTTGTAAAAGTAACCACCTGCCAATAGTAGAACGCAATGTTTCGATTACCGAATTTTATAATGCCGATGAAGTTTTTGTTACCGGTACCATGGGCGAGTTAACAGCCGTAAGCGAAATTGATGGTCGAAAAATTGATCAGCAACATAACGAAAGCATCTTACAAAAATTAAAAAAATATTTTAAAAAGAAAACAGAAACAGAGGGGACAATATTAAATTTTTAATAAAGTGAGCATCTATAAGAATAAAAATAATGAACAGTAGCTGTAGTATCAGTAACGGGATTTGTATTGCATTTTCCTTTAAACTTGTAACCAAATTAATGTATTCAATTGGTTTAGCAAATGTGGTTTCAAACTAAATCATTATATTTTTTGTGAAAAATATCATTTTTTAGAAACTTTCTACGCCACATTTATGCTTACGCTTCTGTAAGTGGCTAATTACTTACAAAACAATACATTTCATAACCCTAAAATGTGTTTCAATTATGTTGGTTTTACATTCACATATCCGCTCTTAGTAGCCACCTTTTATTGGTTGACTATCTTTCTGTTTGATTAAACAATCAAATCATCAAATTATATTTGTATTAATAAACTTGAGCTATGTATTTATTAAAGTTAATACTGCAGGTTAATTTTTACTCAAATTAATTCGACATTATCAACTTGAATATCTAATAAGGCTCAAAGTAGTTTGTTTGTTTATTAAAAACCAAGCAGTACATCAGTTTCGGGTGTGGAAAATTATTTTTAAACCTAATTTATATTATTTTATTAAAACTACAATATGAATATCAACGGTCACCCAAATAGTATTATGGAAAGAGATTTCTGATAATTTGTTCCGCTACGGCTACAGGCATTCTGAAATGGCGTTTGTTTTTGATTCCGTTCATTAATATGTTTTTATAAGATGCTTTGTTTGTATTTTATCAAGAGAACTTAAGACAAATCAACAGCTAAAATAGAAGCCCTTATTACCAATAGTTATTTTGAAAATAACAAAAACTCTAAAACAAATCTTGTACTTTATATAAATCAACGTATTTTAGCCTCAAAGGGGTTAATGAAAAAAATAAATAAGTTATTGGTAGCCAACCGTGGCGAAATTGCGATACGGATATTACGGGCAGGTTCTGAAATGCACATAAGAACAGTCGCTATTTATACTTACGAAGATCGTTATTCTTTGCATCGTTACAAAGCCGACGAAGCTTATCAAATTGGCGAGAATAACGATCCACTAAAACCTTATTTAAATATTGAAGAAATTATTCAACTCGCTTTAGAAAAAAAGGTCGACGCAATACATCCTGGTTATGGGTTTTTATCAGAAAACGTTGCCTTGGCAAAGGCTTGCGAAGACAACAACATTATTTTTGTGGGGCCACGCCACCAAGTAATGGAACAATTGGGCGATAAAGTAAAAGCCAAAATATTAGCCAAAAAAGCACAAGTGCCGCTAATTGAAGATAGCCAACAGGCTTTAACAACAGCAGAAATTGCTACTGCCGAAGCCAACAAAATTGGTTATCCAGTAATGATGAAAGCTGCTTCTGGCGGTGGTGGGCGAGGTATGCGGGTAGTGCGTAACAACGAAGAACTAACCAAAGCTTTTGTTGAGGCAAGGCGAGAAGCCAAAAATGCTTTTGGTGACGATACTGTTTTTCTGGAAAAATATATTGAAAACCCAAAACATATTGAGGTACAATTGCTGGGCGATAACCACGGCAATTTAATTCATTTGTATGAGCGAGATTGCTCGGTACAACGTCGTTTTCAAAAAGTGGTAGAAGTTGCCCCTGCCCCAAATTTACCAGAAGATTGTAAAGCCAAGTTGTACGAATATGCCCTTAAAATTGGCAAAGCGGTTAACTATAATAACGCTGGTACGGTTGAGTTTTTGGTAGATGCGCAACACCATATTTACTTTATTGAAGTTAACCCACGCATACAGGTAGAACATACGGTTACCGAAGAAATTACTGGTATTGATATTGTACGCAGTCAAATATTAATTGCGGCTGGTAAAAGTTTAGATTCTTCTGGTTTAGCACTCAACCAACAAAATATACAAAAAAATGGTTTTGCCATACAATGCCGTATTACCACCGAAGATCCGGCTAACGATTTTAAGCCCGACTTTGGTACTTTAATTGCTTACCGTAATGCGGCAGGTTTTGGTATTCGTTTAGATGAAGGCAGTTCTTATCCGGGAATGAAAATTTCTCCTTTTTTCGATTCGCTATTAGTAAAAGTTACTGCCAGCGGAAGAACCTTAAAAGGAGCCAGCCAACGGTTGGATAGAGCTTTGATAGAATATCGTATAAGAGGCGTAAAAACCAATATCGAATTTTTGAGAAACATTATTAGTCACGAGAAGTTTACGGAAGGTAATTGTACGGTTGGTTTTATTGATAATTACCCAGCCTTGTTTACCTACAAGCCTAAGCGCGACAGAGCAACCAAAGTGTTGCGTTTTTTGGCAGATGTTACTATTAATGGGAACCCCAATGTTAAGGTAAAAGAGGAGCGTAATTTTGAAACGCCCATTATACCATCTTACCAAAAATATATACAACCAGCTAATGGCACTAAGCAAATTTTAGAAGCACAAGGGCCAGATGGTTTAGCGAATTGGCTAAAAAAACAAAGTAAAATTCAAATAACCGACACCACTTTTAGAGATGCCCATCAATCGTTGTTGGCAACCCGTATGCGTACAAAAGATATGCTGGCGGTGGCCGAAAGTTATGCGCAACATCATCCCAATATATTTTCGATGGAAGTTTGGGGCGGTGCTACTTTTGATGTAGCGATGCGTTTTTTGAAAGAATGCCCGTGGGAAAGATTGCGAAGTATAAGAAAAGCTATTCCAAACATTTTAACCCAAATGTTGCTGCGTGGTTCTAATGCTGTTGGCTATACCGCTTATCCAGATAATTTGGTAATTGCCTTTATTGAAAAAGCTGCCGAAAACGGAATGGATATTTTCAGAATTTTCGACTCTTTAAATTGGGTAGAAAATATGAAAGTGAGTATTGCAACGGTAAGAAACAATACCAATGCCATTGCCGAAGCTTGTATTTGTTATACTGGCGATATTAGCAACCCTAATGAAAATAAATATACCTTACCATATTATATTGATTTAGCGAAACAGTTAGAAGATGCTGGAGCGCATATTTTGGCTATAAAAGATATGGCTGGTTTATTAAAACCTTATGCGGCCACCCAATTAATTACTGCTTTAAAACAACATGTTGATTTGCCTATTCACCTGCATACACACGATACTTCGGGTGCGCAATTGACTACTTACATAAAAGCTATTGAAGCTGGTGTTGATGTTGTTGATGTGGCATTGGCTTCGCTTTCGGGCTTAACCTCGCAGCCAAATTTCAACACCTTAATTGAAGTTTTACAAGGGCAAGAAGTTTGCCCGGAAATGGATATTACTTCATTAAACCAATTTGCAGATTATTGGGAAAACGTAAGACAATATTATTACCCTTTTGAAAGTGGTTTAAAAAGTAGCACGGCCGATGTATACCAACACGAAATACCTGGCGGTCAATATTCTAACCTAAAACCACAGGCAACTGCTTTAGGAGTTGGGCATAAAATGACTGCAATAAAAAAGACTTACGAAGCAGTAAATAAATTGTTTGGTAATATTGTTAAAGTAACGCCAAGTTCGAAAGTAGTGGGCGACCTGGCCATTTATATGGTGTTGAATAATTTAACCACAACCGACATTATTAGTGCCGACAATAATATTGACTTCCCAGCATCAACCAAGGCATTTTTTAGAGGCGAGTTGGGGCAACCTTATGGCGGCTTTCCAAAAGCGTTTCAAAAAATTGTTTTAAAAGATGAAGCGCCACTTACCGAGCGGGCTAATGCTACTTTAACCCCAGTTGATTTTGATGCGGAGTATCAAACCTTTCAACAAGAATTTAGTAGTGACTTAGCTATGGAAGATTTTATTAGTTATAAACTTTACCCCAAGGTATTTAGCGATTATTTTCAGCATCAAAAAGTTTTTGGTAACGTTAGTGTAATACCAACACCACAGTTTTTTTATGGTTTAAAAATTGGAGAAGATGCTTTAGTAGAAATTGCACCTGGCAAAAACATCATTATAAAATTAATTTACATTAGCGAAACTAATGAAGACGGTGAAAAAACGGTGGCCTTTAATTTAAACGGGCAAAACCGTACCATAAGGGTTAAAGACATTTATGCCGAAGTAAAAAAGGAAAGCAATAAAAAAGCAGTTGAAGAAACTGAAATCGGTTCGCCATTACAAGGTATGCTAGGCAAAGTATTGGTTAAAAAAGGGGAGGTGGTAAAGCAAAACCAAGCTTTGTTTATTATAGAAGCCATGAAAATGGAAACTACCGTTACCGCTGGCTACGAAGGTAAAATAACAACTATTGAGTTATCGCCAGGCACTTTAGTTGAAGCAGATGATTTGGTGTTGGTGTTAGATGAGATTTAAAAAATTTATGTAAAGATGCTTTTTCTAAGATCTATTTTTCTTTTTGTATGCTTCAATGATTTGCATAATTTCAATTAAATCATACTTAAAAATTTTGGCAATTTCAGTTGGTTGACTGCCAGCCTCGTAAAGTAAAATTATACTTTTGTTAATTCCTTGTTTAACCCCTTTTTCAATTCCAAGGCCAATTCCTTGCTCAACGCCTTTTTCAACGCCCTGTTGGTATAAACTGTCTTTTTCTACATCATATAATAATGGCATATTGTTTATAATTTTTGCTGATACATCTCCAAAGTTACGCAATCTTGACAAGAGTAACAACTGATTAACATAGCGTTTTAAATCTTTTTCGGTACTAACTATCTGTTTTAGTTTCTTTATAATCAATCGTAAAACAGTTTCAATTTCATCTTTTGGGTAATTGGCTAACAATGCTAAAATTACAACTTCGGGCACTTGGTTGCTTAGCAGTTCATCTTTAGAAAGCTCAAATAAGTTGATTACTTCATAGCCAGTAAATATTTCTTCAGTTTTTAACTTGTTGCGTGCTGTAAAAGCTTGTTTACCAACATTAATTACCAACGATTTTACAGGCAACTTATGCTTACGGTAAATTTTGCTATGATACTCTTGCATACGTTCTAGCATTTGAGCATCATTATTAGATTGAAATTCGATATGTAAAATTAACTTCGCTTTAGTAGTATCTGTAATTTCGTATAAAAAATCTACCTCACTTTCGGCAGTTTGTGGAAATTTAACTTGTAAGGTTTTATAAGATACTATACTTAGCTTTAATATTTTTTCAACTAAAGGAAGAAAAATATGTGCCGCATTTTCACGAAAAATACGGTCGTAAATATTACCCTGTCGCTTATCTGCTTTTCTATTTGGCATCTTACAAAAAGCTTAAATTTAAGAATTAATTATTTAAAACAGTTTTGTAATAAATTTATATAAATTATAAAACTATATTATTTTAACAGGCATTGAATTACCTCGACTGCCAAAACTAAATTTCAAAAAATGAAAACGATATTTTATTTAAGAAAACTTACAACAGATGAATAATGATATTATTTTGTTAGATGAGATTTAAAAAATTTATGTAAAGATGCTTTTTCTAAGATCTATTTTTCTTTTTGTATGCTTCAATGATTTGCATAATTTCAATTAAATCATACTTAAAAATTTTGGCAATTTCAGTTGGTTGACTGCCAGCCTCGTAAAGTAAAATTATACTTTTGTTAATTCCTTGTTTAACCCCTTTTTCAATTCCAAGGCCAATTCCTTGCTCAACGCCTTTTTCAACGCCCTGTTGGTATAAACTGTCTTTTTCTACATCATATAATAATGGCATATTGTTTATAATTTTTGCTGATACATCTCCAAAGTTACGCAATCTTGACAAGAGTAACAACTGATTAACATAGCGTTTTAAATCTTTTTCGGTACTAACTATCTGTTTTAGTTTCTTTATAATCAATCGTAAAACAGTTTCAATTTCATCTTTTGGGTAATTGGCTAACAATGCTAAAATTACAACTTCGGGCACTTGGTTGCTTAGCAGTTCATCTTTAGAAAGCTCAAATAAGTTGATTACTTCATAGCCAGTAAATATTTCTTCAGTTTTTAACTTGTTGCGTGCTGTAAAAGCTTGTTTACCAACATTAATTACCAACGATTTTACAGGCAACTTATGCTTACGGTAAATTTTGCTATGATACTCTTGCATACGTTCTAGCATTTGAGCATCATTATTAGATTGAAATTCGATATGTAAAATTAACTTCGCTTTAGTAGTATCTGTAATTTCGTATAAAAAATCTACCTCACTTTCGGCAGTTTGTGGAAATTTAACTTGTAAGGTTTTATAAGATACTATACTTAGCTTTAATATTTTTTCAACTAAAGGAAGAAAAATATGTGCCGCATTTTCACGAAAAATACGGTCGTAAATATTACCCTGTCGCTTATCTGCTTTTCTATTTGGCATCTTACAAAAAGCTTAAATTTAAGAATTAATTATTTAAAACAGTTTTGTAATAAATTTTATTATATGGCAAAAAACAATCCATCAATTTAGAATAGGTTTGCTCCGTTTCTTTTAATTTTTTTTATACTTGGATTAGTAGGATACTTTTCTAAAACATCTTTTACAATACTGTTAGCCAATGGAATTTCACCAGTAACAGAAGCGCAGGCTCCTAAAAAGAAAATAGGTTGGGGTTGCTTATCTTCTTTTGCTTCTTTAATAAAGTAGGCTAATTATTCAATTGTCGTTTCTTTCATTTTAGCAATGTGCTTTTAAATTAATTATACAATTTTTTTTAGCTAAAAATTGCTATTTATATTACAAGTTATAGTAGTTGACTTAAAGTGTAATTTTTAAACTTAGTAAAAAATACATTCACATTTGTAGCCTCTACTACATTAAATAATAAGCAAAATTACTTACTTTGTAATTAATATTTTTGAAAACAACAAAAATTGGCAATAGCGCTCGGTATAATATATTTTTTATTGATGAGTTTGGTACTCTTGTTTTGCTTGTTAGAGCTGCATTTGGCCTATAAATATCTTCAATACAAAAAAAATAAGTTTAATAAGGAAGTAACACCTGCTATAAAAAGTGGGGATTTACCTTTTGTAACCATTCAACTACCTGTTTATAATGAGCAATATGTTGTGGAACGTTTGATTGATGCTTGTATGAATTTTGACTATCCAAAAGAAAAATTTGAGATACAGGTTTTAGATGATTCAAACGATGAAACTTTAGCAATTGTAAAAAACAAAGTTGACTATTGGCAGGCGAAAGGTTTTCAAATAGAACAAGTTACTCGCAATAACAGAACTGGTTATAAAGCTGGGGCATTACAATACGGCTTAGCTTTTGCCAAAGGTGAATTTATCGCCATATTTGATGCCGATTTTTTGCCACCCAAAAATTTTCTTCAAGTAACTATTCCATATTTTCAAACCCCAAAAACTGGTGTGGTGCAAACCCGCTGGGCGCATCTTAATAAAAACTATTCGTTGCTTACAAAAGTACAAGCTTTTATGTTAGATGTGCATTTTGCTATTGAACATACCGGCCGTAACCAAAGTGGTTTATATATGAATTTTAATGGAACTGCAGGTGTATGGCGTAAACAAGCAATTGTTGATGCTGGTGGTTGGAGTGCCGATACCATTACCGAAGATTTAGACCTAAGCTACCGTGCTCAATTGGCTGGCTGGAAATTTAAATATTTGTACAAAGTAGAAACTCCAGCCGAATTACCAGTTGAATTAAACGGTTATAAAAGTCAGCAATACCGTTGGAACAAGGGAGGCGCAGAAGTAGCAATAAAACTATTGCCTAATATTTTAGGCCGAAAACTCCACTTTAATATTAAGCTAAATGCCATACATCATTTACTAAGCAGCAGCCTGTACATTGTACTTTTTTTGGTGTTATTAATAAGTATGGCGATTACATTTTTTCATAATGATTACCCGCATTGGCTGTTTAATTTTGGGGCTATATTTTTTGTTGGTTTTATAGCCATTGGCATTGTTTACTATTTGGGTTACCGTAGTGGCGAACCCAAAAAAATAAATTCGGTACAATTTTTATTTTTATTTATGTCGTTTATTTCTGTTTCAATGGGTATGACTTTGCATAACGCCAAAGCCGTATTAAGTGCTTATTTGGGTAGGAAATCTCCCTTTGTGCGAACTGCGAAATATAACATTTCTAATAAAAAAGAAAAATGGCAGAAAAAACAATATGTACATAATTTAGATGCCGTTGTTGTAGGGGAAGCCCTAATGGTACTTGGTTTAATTTATGTTATATTCAATAGTATTTACAACCAATTTTGGGGCTTTTTGCCTTTGCATTTAGTGGCCTTTTTTGGTTACAGCTTCGTGCTTTTTTATTCAATAAAGCACCATTTTGCAATAAAGAAAAATTAATAATGCCCACTTTTTTTAGTCAGAAACTTCAACAAAACCAAGTTAGCCTAAAAGCGATTTTTGTTTGGGCTGCTGTAAGTGCGTTATTGTATTTTTTTGTAGGATATGTTGTAGAGCGACATCAATTTGTATTATTGTTTGGCAGCTTTTCTTTGCTTTTTTTGGGCTATGTTTACATAGTTAAATTATTTATTGAAGATGCTTTGTCGAATATTAACAATGTTATTTTTATACTAATTGGCGCAGGTATTTTTTTTAGGGCTTTATTACTTTTTTATGAACCCAACCTTAGCGATGATTATTATCGTTTTTATTGGGATGGTTTGTTAAACATTCAAAACATTAGCCCTTATACCTACAAACCTATTGACATTATATTTAGTGATTTAGCCACACGGTTTGGGCTTTCTTATGAAATGTATGAAAACTTAAATTCAAAAAACTATTACTCTGTTTACCCCGCATTTTTGCAATGGGTGTTTAGTTGGGCAGCAGGCATAGCTGGTTTTAATAACTTAGCACTGTTTGTTGTTTTACTAAAAATAAGCATTTTGTTTTTCGAAATTGCAACAATTACCTTGCTGTTAGCTATTTTAAAATACCTCAACTTGCCCACGCAAAACGTTTTATGGTACGCTTTAAACCCTTTGGTTATTATTGAACTAACGGGCAACCTTCACTTTGAAGCCTTTATGATATTTTTTGTGCTGCTCGGTTTTTATTTAATTTATCATTTTAAACATTGGTTGGGTTCTGCAATAGCTATAAGTTTAGCATTTTGCAGCAAATTAATTCCGCTTATTTTTTTACCCTTCTTAATAAAAAGAATTGGTTTTAAACAAAGCATCTATTATGGTTTTGTGTTAATGATTATTAGTTTGGTTTTATTTTTTAAATTTATTGATCCTAT
>Ga0209831_1003008_pt1 | contig 14254 bp, 6 predicted proteins | sample Maine_Asex4_meta_FD_187451 | JGI IMG/M metagenome (GOLD analysis project Ga0209831, IMG submission 187451) | Marine algal microbial communities from Maine, USA - Maine_Asex4_metaG (SPAdes) (version 2) | ecosystem: Host-associated > Algae > Red algae > Unclassified | place: Maine, USA | collected...
GCAGCGCAGGAGTTAGTCTGTTAGTGATTGATAGGAATGCCGAAGGAGTAAGTGCCACAAAATTGAAAAAGTTAGGTTGGCATGCTTCTGATACTGCCGAGTTGGCTTTTGATAATGTAAAAGTGCCCAAAGAAAATTTGTTAGGCGAAGAAGGTAAAGGTTTTTATTACCTGATGGGCGGCTTACAGTTAGAGCGTTTAGTTGGCGCAGTAATGGGTTATGCGGCTTGCGAAGAAGCATTAAATTATGCGTTGAAATATATGAGCGAGCGCAAGGCTTTTGGTAGAACTATAAATAAATTTCAAGTATTGCGACACCGAGTGGCACAACTGGCTACCGAAATTGAAGCTTGTAAACAATTTGTGTTGCATTGCGCACGTATGCATAACGATGGGCATTATGCGGTAAAAGAATGTAGTATGGCTAAGTTGCTTGCCAGCGAACTTTCGGACAAGGTAATGTACCAATGTTTACAATTTTTTGGTGGTTACGGTTATATGGAAGAATACAAAATTGCCCGTATGTTTCGCGATAGTCGTATTGGTACTATTGGTGGTGGTTCTTCTGAAATAATGCGTGAAATAATTGCCAAAATGGTTATTGAAGAGGTGAATTACAAAGGCAAAGGAGAAAGTAAATCTGCCAATGGCAAAATAAACGGCGCTTTAACTTTAAATGAAATACTGCCTCATTTGCAAAGCAAAGCCAAAACGGCAAAACCTCTGGGCAACACTTTAAAATTTAATTTTGGAGATCAACAATTGTACATTGATGGCTTGGGCGCAACCAACCAAATTTCATTAGATGATAAAGATGCAGCTTGTTTAGTAAACGTAAGTTTAGAAGATTTTAATAAAATGATGCAAGGCCAGTTAAATCCAATGAACGCTGTTATAAGTGGCCAATTAGATATAAAAGGTGATATGAATGTGGCTATGAAGTTGCAGAGTTTGTTTAATTGAAGTTTTGGTTAAATCATTGATAAATAATTATTTTATTAATAATATTTTTTTATCTTTATTTACGACATAGGCTAACGTTTAATTCAACTATATGCGATAACCGGGCTTTATTTCCCAACTTATCCTGCATAAATCAAAATTTTATCCTGATTGATAAATGGAAGAATATGTTTAGATACTCCTTTTGCTGAAACTAAATCAACTTTCTTTTCTAAAATGGTTTCTAAGTCTGACTCATTCAAAAAAAATATGGGATTCATTATTTTTAGACTAAATGGATAAGGGAAAACTATACCTATACAAAAAGTAGTTCGGTTTGGAAAAATGCTTGGATTTTAAGGTAGTAACTTGTACCTCAGTTAAATGGCACAAACTAATTAAGAAGAAACAGCAACGGTTGTTTACTCAATTTTGAGGCCATCAATACAGAAACCATAAATAATACCTCGCAAACAACATTGCTCAAAAACCAACAACTGCATGTCAACTTATGCGAAAGCATTTGCCAAACCAACCTGTACATTAACGAAACTCAATTTCAAAATGAATTTAAAAGCACCAACTTAATAGAAACAGATAATTATTTAATTTTTGGAAAAGATCAGCAAGTGGAATATCAATCGAATCGTGTTTGTTTACGCTCAGGCTTTAAAGTTAAAGCAGGTGCAAGTTTTAAAGCTGGCTATGGTAGTTGTAACTAAACATTTTACCGCTCAATAAATAAATTACCTTTCAGTAAATGTTTATGTGTAAAAAATAAATTTAAGGTTATTTTTATTTGATAAATTTAATGAATTATTAAAACATTTATAATGAAATCTAAAATAAAACTCTTTTCTGTGCTATGCTTAATGAGCACTTGCTTTACAGTTTTTGCCAATTGCGATTATGTATCTGGGCAGGTATTAATTAAAATGAAAGCCAACAAAACAAGTGCTCAAAAAACAAGCCTTAAAACCCAAATGAAGGCTAATAGTTTAAAAACCTTTCAAAGCCTTGGTATTGAACTTTGGGATGTAAGTGCTAATAATAAAAATGGCAATATCGATCACATTATTGAACAATACAAAAACCACCCTGATGTGGAATATATTGAACCTAATTACCGGTACGATTTATCATTGGGCAAGTCAACAAAAGTAAAAAACTATTCAAACAAAAAGCAGCAAAACAATAATGATGCAAATGATCCACTTTTTAATGAACAATGGCATTTAGATAATTTGGGCCTAAACGGAGGAGTAGCCGATGTTGACATTAATGCCCCGGAAGCCTGGGGAATAATAACTGAAAGCCCTGCTGTTAAGGTAGCCATTTTAGATTCAGGAATTGATTGGAAACACGAAGACTTAGCCGAAAATATTTGGCAAAATTTAGGGGAAGATGCAGATGGGGATGGACAAGTATTAGTGTACGAAAACGGAGAATGGATATTTGACCCCGAAGACGAAAATGGCATTGATGATGACGGTAATGGGTACATCGACGATTTTGTCGGTTGGGATTTTGTTAACGATGATAACAATCCGTATGATGATCATTCGCACGGAACGCACGTGGCAGGAATTGTTGGGGCTGTGGGTAATAATACTTTTGGTATTGCTGGGGTAAGTTGGAATGTGGAAATGGCTGCACTTAAAATGATTAGTGATTATAACTGGACTACCTGCGATGTCATACTTGATGCAATCCAATATTCTACACAAATGGGGTTTTTAATTAATAACTGCAGCTGGAGAAAGCGATGCGAAAATCCATCCCTTTCTATACCAGATGCCATTGCAACTGCCGAGGCTGAAGGCTATTTATATATTGTTGCGGCTGGAAACGAAACAAATGGAACCCCGGGAAAAGACAATGATACTCATCCTTCTGTAGTCTATCCCGCTACGTATCCTTTCGAAAACATTATATCTGTTGCTTCAATAGATAACGATGGGGCTTTAAGTTATTTTTCTCATTATGGAGCTACCTCAGTAGATATCGCAGCCCCAGGCAGAGATATTTTTAGCACACTTCCTTTTAACAATTATGGATTAAACACAGGTACCTCAATGGCTGCCCCTCAGGTAGCTGCAGCTTGTGCTTTATTATGGCAACTACATCCTGAATACGACTATCAGGAAATTAAAGAAAAACTTATAAATAATGCCCGATTATCTAATACACTTACTGATAAATGCGTAAGCGGTGGTTGGTTAGATTTATATTCTTTGCTATCTGATAATACACCAACAGAATATTGTATTCCTGTAAATGATTCTTTGGCATTGGTAGCCTTATACAATGCAACCGGCGGAGAAAACTGGTCAAGCAGTTGGAACTTTAATGAACCTTTTGGAAATTGGGATGGAGTAACTCTAAATGCCTCTGGTTGTGTTTCAGAATTAGACCTTTCATTTAAAAATTTGAATGGTGTAATACCTTCATCAATTGAAGACTTGGAGTTCCTTGTACAATTAAATTTAAGTAGTAACAATCTTATTGGAAACCTGCCTCCAGAAATTGGCAATTTAGAAAAATTGGTACACCTTCAATTACAAAATAATAAATTGGTTGGTTACATTCCATCAGATTTACTAAACTTAGAGTTGTTGCAAACACTGCGCTTACAGAACAACCAGTTTATCGGCAAAATGCCCGTTGAGTTAACAAATTTAGATGATTTAACTACGATTAACTTAAGCAATAACCGTTTACAAGGCTGCTATACATCTAATTTAAAAAACAACAATTGGTGTAGTCGTTTCAACAACTCTGATATTAGTAATGGCAATAATTTTAACACTTCTTGGATAAATTTTTGTAATTTTAATGAAGGAATTTGCAATGGAAATGGTTCTTGTAGTGCTTTAGACAGAGCCACTTTAATAGATTTACATAATACCACTAATGGAGCTAATTGGACTAATACGTGGGATTTAAGTCTTTCAATGGATACCTGGCACGGTGTAACTTTAAACAACAATGGCTGTGTTGAACGATTAGATTTGAAAAATAATAATTTAATTGGGGAAATTCCACCCAGTATTGGTAATTTAAATAGTTTAGTAGAACTTCAGTTGTGGGCTAATTTTATAACTGGTGGTATTCCTGAAGAAATTGGTAACTTACTTTATTTGAACAAATTAGTTCTAACATCCAGGCTGGGTTCAGCATTTCAGTTAGGCGGCACAATCCCCTCAGAAATTGGCAACTTAAAAAATTTAGAAGAACTATACCTCAATTCAAATAGCTTAACAGGCAACCTTCCTACTGAAATAGGTAATTTGGTAAATATTAAAATACTTAGCTTATTTAATAATGCCTTAGACGGAGCTATTCCTCCAGAAATTGGTAAAATGGCAAATTGCCAAAAATTAGAATTGGCCAATAATCAGCTAACAGGCAATATACCTAATGAAATTGGTAACTTAAAAAAGCTTACTGATCTTACATTACAAAACAACGAACTTAATGGTGATATTCCAACAGGTTTGGGTAATTTGATAAGTTTGGTAAACTTGTCACTTTATGCTAATAATTTAAGCGGAAACATTCCACCTGAAATAGGGCAATTAGTTAACATAGTTAACCTAAGTTTAGATGACAACTCGCTAACTGGCACATTGCCAAAAGAATTAGGATACTTGCCTGATTTAGGTTATATAAATGTTGAAAACAACATTTTGAGTGGTTGCTATGAATCAGCATTATCAAGCCTTTGTAATATTAATACAAATATAAGTAATGGGAATAGCTTTATAAACTCCTGGGATTCATTTTGCAATTTTGGAACCAGTACCTGCGATTGGGTTTGGCCTGGCGATTTCGACAGCAATGGAATAGTTGATGAAGTCGATGCATTATTTTGGGGGTTAGCTGATGGCTTTACCGGACCACCAAGAGACGTAATTAACACTGAGTGGGAAAGGCAATATGCTCCAAATAATTGGTTGCAAAATATTAGTAATGTAAACAGCAAGCACCAGGATGCCAATGGGGATGGAATAGTAAACAGTAATGATGTAAATGTTATTACCAGCAATTTTGGCAAACAACATGGCGATGCTGACAATTTTAGCTTATCATCTAACACTAACTACAACTATAAGTTAAAACTGGTAGAAGTAGATGATATTGGTGATTATAATTATGATATATTTATTGAAGATTTAGAGGGTAATCCAATTAGCATTAATGGTTTGGCCTTTCACTTAAATTTTAGTGATGACTCTATTGGTTCGGTTCAAATAAAATATCAAAACTATGATTTAGAGGCAGATTATTTATTCGAGTATTTTAATGAAGAAAAGAATACCTTTCACGCAGCTTTATTTAGAGCAGACAAAACAGATATTGTTTGCGATGATGCTGTTGCAAGGGTAGTAATAATTGTTGCCGAAGATAATGTACCAACCGATGGAGACGAAACTTATTTTATTAATAGCAACACAATTCAAGCTAACGGGGATTTGGCAGATGATAGTGGGAGTTTTTATCCTCCACTCCCAAGCGACGGGCAATCTTGCAATTTAGATGCAAGTGTTTTTGTAAACCACGTATCTTGCAGTAAATTGGGCAGTGCAACAGCAAAGCCTTACGACTGTAATAGTGATTTTAATGTTAGTTACTATTGGAGCACTGGTGAAACCACACCAGAAATTAGTGACTTAACACCTGGTGTTTACGAGTTAACAGTAAGCAATTCAAACGGCGAAAGTGTAACTAAAATTATGGAAATTGGTGGAAGCATATTACCCGTTGTAGGCGAAGAAGATTGCATAGATGTAGATACTTGCCCAACTTTAGTAGAGCCTTACACTTTAAATACTGGTATTTACCAGGCGAACAGAACAATAAAATCAAATGATGTAGTACCTTCAAATACTAATGTAATATTTAAAGCTGGTGATAGAATACGTTTAGATACTGGTTTTTCAACTAAAACAAATACTACCTTTAAAGCTACTATTGAAGATTGCCAATAACATACTGTAATGGTTTATCCAGGCAATTTATTAAGTATCTGGATGAGCCATTTTTTATCACTCAAAACTTCTAAATTATTTATTTTTAAATGTAGCTTTTCCTTAGATGTTTTACCGGCTTTATGTTTAAGTTTATAGATATTAATAAGTATTCTAATAAAATTTTTATAAGCATTCTTTTCCTTTGTTATCATTTTTTGTTGATCTTTTATAAACTTTTCTGTCCACAAAAAAATTCTCATTGTTCTCTCATCATATTCTTTATCTAATATGTAATGAGATTTTAGAATCATCATGCGGCAATCAACATCGTAATATAAATGTATCTTTTCTACTCTTATAAAATGCCTAAGTGCTTCATCAAATTTGTGCTGATAAAAAGCTATTAAACCCTTATTAAAATTGTACACACTATCTTTAAACTTAGTTGAAACATTGTTTATATATTTTTCAATCATTTCATCGGCCCAATCATATTCTTCTAAACGGCAACTTAGTGCAATAAAATTTTTAAAGGTAATTATATTAATACTACCATTTTCAATTAACAAGCCTTTAGAATCTCTTTTTTGATAAATTTGATACATCTCTTTGTAATATTCATTTTCACCTTGTTTTATTTTTAGGCTACAAAAATTACCGGCAATTTTATAAAAGCCGTTTAAGTCTTCTTTTGAAATTTGTTGATGAAAAGTATCTAATAAAGTAATCAATTTTTTATAGGTTGATATACAATCATTGTTCTGCAATTCAATTGAAATTAAATAAAGTTTAATTAAAGGATGATTGGCATAACTATCAATAGCAAGTAAGCTTTTTAAAGACTTTAGTATATCAATATCATATTTCTTTTGTGGGTACAAACGTGCATACGAGTCAATTGCCCTGTGTATATTTAGCTTATTTAAAATGTAAAATAAATCTATGCTTTGGTTTACACTGGTAAAATTATCTTCTTTTAAAAGTTGGTTGCTATTGGTTAAATAGTGCATTTTATTGTATTCAAATTTATATTGAAAGGCAAAATCGTCGGTTTCTTTTGGTTCATTAGCCTGAAAGTGCTTATCTAACTTACTTGCTTTTCTTTTCAATAATTGATACTGGCCTTTTTGTAACAAGCTATCAAACAATAATTCTGTTTTGCAAGCGGCATTGTTTACCAAGGCAACATTACATAAAAAATTTTCTGCCAAACGCAGTAAAACGTTCATTTTGGCAGCTAAGAAACTTTTCTGCTTTGAGTTTAAAATATCTTTAGGTTTTTCTTTGTCGATAAAAACTGTAGCATAAATATCTACTTGAAGCTTATCAGCGAATTTTGTTTTTTGTATTACTTTTTTTTGAAGGGCATCAAGCAACTTAATGGCAAATTGATCTGTATTAAAATAAGCACATTTAACAAAATGCTTAAAACCTTCTAATTCATCTTTTGTAAAAGAATTAAGCAATTGTACTAATAAAAAATCACGTTTTTTTTCTGGTGCAGAAGGTTTCATATTTAATTTAGACTTACTTTTTTAAGTAGTATGGCAAATATACCGTTTAATAAATAAATCTCAATTCACTAATAATCAATAATTTATGAAATAGCAATAGTGTTGTTAAGCTTTATTTTCCCTAATTTTTAGTTGTTTTTTCCTCCCAATAATCAAAATACATTTGTTTCATAATTATTGAAAATTTTTAAAACAAACTAAATTTTTTTATTATGAACATTCTATTTCAAATAAACCTCTTAGCTAAAAAATTAACACACATTATCTGCTCATTAGCTTTTTTTGGGCTTTTCAACTCCTTGTACGCACAAGCACAAGATTTTTGCTCTACCCCAGAAACTTCAGATAATTTTATTTATGAAAGTGTTTTACAAAGTGCCAACAATAATGGCCCGTTTTACCTTAAAATTTATGTACACGTAATTAGAGATGATGATGGAAATGGCGGACAAAATGTACAAAATGTAGAAGATGCCTTAGTCTATTTAGATGAAGATTTTAATCCACATAATATCTTTTTTGTTTGGGATTGCCAAATTGACTATATAGATGATAATTATTGGTATGCTGGCCCGGCTAATAATTCAAGAGGAATTTTTTCTGTCAACAATCATAATGATGGTATAGATATTTATTTGTTTCCAGATAATGCAAATAAAACTGGTGGTAGAGCTAATGGTGTTGGTGAATCCTCAGAGTTTTGGGTATCAGGAATTTGGGACGGCATCCCTGTTTCCCGGTCTCATATAATTTCACACGAAATGGGGCACGTTTTAAACTTGTGGCACACGCACCACAGTTGCGAATCTGGTGGTGTTTGGGAAAAAACGGACGGCTCCAATTGCGAAGTTTCCGGCGATTTTGTATGCGATACTCCAGCAGATCCGTACATGCGATTTGACGTTGACTCAAATACTTGTGAATGGTCTGGCATCCCCTATTGTTCAGCCCCCGAGCCGGCAAGCAATTACAATCCGGATACCAAAGTAATAATGGCTTATTCCTACCCGGGCTGTATGGAATACTTTACTGGTGGACAAGGCGAACGTGCTCGAAATTCCATTGCTACGTTACCATATCTGCAAAATACAATTATATCAAACATAGCCTGTGGAGAAGAAGATTTATGCGAAGAAAACAACTATGACCCACAAGTATTTATTGAGTACCCTTGGCTGTTGGATGTTATTGCAGGTCGAAGCTGCCAAAGCGTTACTATTGAAGTTTATGATTTTTCATATTACACTTTCATACACGTATCACTGCCTTCAACTCCAAACCTCCCTGCGGAAAATAGTATTTACTACATGACTGGCGAATTTTGGTGTAAAAGCCGCCCCAGCTTAAACTGCAAAGCTTATTATGGGCTTACCAACCCGGATGCTGTAACTTGCGGATGTACTCAAACTTGTACGGATGAAAGTTGCCCATCTCCTTGCGAACAAAAAGACAGAAACGCTTTATTGGCTCTTTACAATTCAACAAATGGTGAAAACTGGAACATTACCTGGGATATTGATCAACCCATTTCTAACTGGAACGGTGTTACCTTAGATGAAAATGGTTGCGTAAAAGTATTAAACCTTCCTAATAACGGATTAACAGGCACTTTGGCGGCAGAAGTAAGTACTTTAACAGAGTTAACCTACTTAAATCTGGCAGATAATGCTATCGGGGGCAACTTGCCTAGTTCAATAGGGAATTTACAAAACGTTGGTTTTATTGATTTCAGGAATAACCAACTTACAGGAGCTATACCCGAAAATATTAGCACACTACCTATATTAAATTTTCTTCATTTAGAATACAATAACCTTACTGGTGGTATTCCCCCATCTTTTGCAGACATGGAGAATTTGAGTTTTTTATACCTGAATCATAACCAATTGAGTAATAGTTATGCACCGCAATTGAAGACACTTTGCGAACAACTAAACAACTCTAATAACGCAAACATTAGTGATGGCAATAACTTTGAGCAAACCTGGTCTTCCTTTTGTTTTGATGGAGGGGAAGTGTGGCCAGGTGATGCAAATATTGATGGTATAGTTGATGAAAACGATGTAGCCTTTTGGGGTATTGCTGTTGGTAATCAAGGGCCGGCAAGAGCAAGTGAACACCAAAATACAGATTGGTATCCACATCCTGCTCAAGATTGGGGCAATGAAACTAATGGCATAAATGGCAAACATCAAGATGCTGATGGGAATGGAATTGTAGATGGCGACGATTTAAATACAATCTCTAACAATCAAGGAAATGAAAACAACAATGGAAGTATTACCTTATCCATAGCTCAAAGTGAATTGAACTTCAGGCTTGAAACCCTAAGTTCGCAAAATGACGTAATTCCGGTTAAATTATTTATAGAAGACTTACAAGGTGCCGATATATTAGCACACGGAATATCCGGTGTATTTTACTTTGATAATCCGGCAATTACTAATGTAAATATTGACATTACCGGTTCTGCTTTAAATCCAAATCCACAATACGTTTATCAGCAATACAACGCAAACGCTAATAGTCTTGCATTTGCAATAACCCGCACAGATGGCAATAATGAATTGTGTGATGATTATGTACTTACATTGGAAATTACCATTGGGCCTAATTTATCTAATGATGATAATGAAATTAACATACAATTAACTAAAGGTAAAGTGATATTATCTGACGGAATTATTAAAAACATAGCTAATTCAAGCATTAACTTAATGATATCCGACATCCAAAATTTAGATATATTCGCTACTGCTCAGGTTATTCAACAAGAATGCAATAGCTTAGGCAAGGCCATCATAAATGCTTATGGCGGTGTACCACCATATTATTTTCAATGGAATACCGGCGTTACCACCAATATATATGAAAATTTGTTAGCAGGAACATATGAAGTTACTATAACCGATAGTAATAATGATAGCGAAACACTTATAGTTGTTATTGACGAATTTGAACCGGTATACGACTCTAATGGAGAACTAATTTGCGGCAACGCCTGTAAAACATATACTTACCCAACAGGGAATATTTCAAATGGAACAACAAGGGCAAAACTATTATTAGAATCGGATGCTACCATACAACAAAATGCAGCTGTAGAATTTACAGCAGGAGAACGAATTCGTTTAAATACTGGTTTCTCCACCAAACAGAACTCAACATTTAGAGGAGCAATAGAAGATTGTGAATAACACTTTATTTAAAATGGCTTAATGAGATGATTTACTGATGTAAACATTACAAACACTAAACAGTTGCTTAAAAATTTCCAAATATCATAAAGCATTCAAAACATAAAAAAACATCTTACTAAAAAGCATTGACTTGGTAAGTGTAAACAACTTGCCAGGTCTTTTTTTTATTACTTAAAATTAAAAAACAATAAACAAATGCATAATAAAACAATAATAATAGATAATAATAATACAAGTTTAGATAAATTGGCTTTATATATGAAAGATCAAATGCCTCAACTTAGTTTAATTGGTGCTTTCAATACCGTAAATGATGGCTTAGCTTTAATGCAAAAAGAACAAGCCCAATTAGTTTTTGTAAATATTGAATATTTAGATGCAACAACCTTTTTATATTTGCAACAATTACGTAGCAACCATTGTGCTATTGTATTTTTAACATCAAAAATTATAGAAGAAAACCTTTCAACCCTTTCCCGGCAATTTGCTAAGCCAAAAAAAAGAGGGATCAATTTAAAAATTGACGGAGCAAATAACTTTATCAAATTTGATGACATTATTCGCTTACAGGCACAAGGTAATTACACACTATTCTATTTAAAAAACCATACTAAACCGGTTTTAACTTCAAAAACACTAAAATTATACCTTGATGAACTTGACAGGGAGCAATTTTTTAGAGCACACAGAGCCCATCTAATCAACAAAAAATATATAAAACATATCTTTACTCAAAATGAAAAAAGAATTGTGTTAGTAGATGATACAGAAATTATGGTTTCGAGAAGAAGAATACGTGAACTGAAGTTGATAGATAATTCGCCAATTATTTAACGTAAAACAAACGCTTATGAAAACAACATTAAAAGCTATCACAGTAGTATTATGCACATTTTTGTTAAACACTAAAACAAACGCCCAATGCCATATTGATGATTGGACAGCCTTAAAAGCTCTGTATGAAAGTACGGATGGGGATAATTGGACCAATAATTCAGATTGGCAACAAATATTAAGTAATTCACCAGCCTCAAATTGTAATCTTGATTTGCTTGATGGTGTTAGCTTAGATACAATTGGTCGAGTGGATAATTTGATATTACACTCCAATCAACTAATTGGCAGTATTCCACCTGAATTAGGTGATCTAAATAACTTGGTAGATTTACGTTTGTATGGGAATCAACTCAGTGGCAACATCCCGCCTGAATTAGGTAATCTAAGTAACTTAGTAGTTTTGTGGTTGTTTCAAAATCAATTTAGTGGTATCATCCCTCCAGAATTAGGTAACCTCAATAGTTTGACAAGCTTGTTTTTGTTTGAAAACCAACTCAATGGCAGTATTCCTCCTGAATTGGGCAATCTAATAAATTTGCTACCAGGTTGGGGTTTTGCATTAAATGATAATAATTTAAGTGGCTGTTATCCAAACAGTTTAACATCTTGGTGTAGTCTATCTTTTATAGTCAGCGATGGCAACAACTTCGATGCCGCATGGGAAGATTTCTGTGCAACAGGCGCAGGTACTTGCATTGATGATTGCGAAGCAAACTGCGAAACCGATGTTTACCCCGGCGACCTAAACCACGATGGCGAAGTAAACAACCAAGATGTCGCACTTTCGGGCCTATACCTAAACAATTACGGCATAGCAAGAGATCAAGAACACCAAAACATTGATTGGTATCCACATCCTTCACAAAATTGGGGATTTGAAAATAACCAAAATGTAGACCTCAAACACCACGACTGCAATGGCGACGGTCAGCTTGATGAAAATGACCAACAAGCTGTACAAACTAATATGGGCTTTACCTGGGGAGATCAAGAAACAGATGAATCTCCACCAGAATCGGACTATTTAGTTTTATTAAGCCCAATAGAACAAGTTATAGATGATTATTTGATTATGAATGTAGTGTTAGAAAGAAGAGCAAATGCAGATTTAGAAGTACAAGCCGGGTATTTCACTATAGATTATAGCGAAATTGAAGAGAACATTAGTTTTGTAACCTTAGGCTTTTTTGATGAATCCTGGTTGGGCGAACGAGATGTAAATGTATGGTACGAGTCAACTGAATTTTCATTGCAAAATAAGATTGATGTAGGCTTTACCAAAACAGATAATGTAAGCAGTAATGGAAGTGGAGCCATCGGTCAATTAATTTTAGCCTTTGATAATAGCGGTCAGAAAAAAGCAAACAGCAGCTATCAATTTAGTGTTAGCAACATTGGCATACACAACAACAATGCACAATTTACACTTGTTGAAAATCAGCTTTTACAAGTAAATATAGACAACCCTTGTCAACCAAATTGGAATATTGATGAAGACACTCCGTTTCAAAACCTTTACGCGAGTAATAGTAACCTTACTACTACTAGTTTTGTATTAATTGGTGCAGCACAAGAGGTGGAATATAAGGCTAATCGTACACGACTAAATTCGGGTTTTAAAGTAAAAGCAGGAGCGAGTTTTAAAGCAGGCTACGGTGGTTGCGATTAAACAGCCGTAAATTTTGTGGTTAATTTTTTTAACAGTATTGATTTCACTACTTTTACTAAATAATCTTATGTAATTTAACAAGTATAAAATTTTGTAAAAGTGAGAAAAGACTCTGTCAAATTTGAAAAAATTAAAACCAATGTTTTTGAAAGCTCTAAACAGGCTTCGGCTTATGTAGTTGAGCAAATAGTTGATCTAATAAAGGCAAAAGCAGCTAAAAATGAAAATTGTGTTTTAGGTTTAGCAACTGGTTCTACACCAACTGGCGTGTACAAACAATTGGTAGAATTACATAAAAACGAGGGTTTATCATTTAAAAATGTAATTACTTTTAACTTAGATGAGTATTACCCAATGCAACCAAAAAACCTGCAAAGCTATGTCAGGTTTATGAATGAGTATTTGTTCGATCATATAGACATTTCAAAAGAAAATATAAATATACCTGATGGAACCGTTACTAAAGACGAAGCGGCTATCTATTGTAATAACTACGAAGCAAAAATTGAAGCTGCCGGCGGTTTGGATTTACAGTTATTGGGTATTGGCAGAACAGGTCATATTGGTTTTAATGAACCTGGCTCTGGTTTAGATTCGCTTACCCGCTTGGTTACTTTAGATCATATTACGATTACAGATGCAGCTAGTGATTTTTTTGGAGAAGAACACGTGCCACAGAAAGCTATTACTATGGGAGTTGGTACTATTTTAAAAGCAAAAAAAATAATTATGATGGCTTGGGGGGAAGGCAAAGCTCCAATTATTCGACAAGCTATTGAAGGGGAAATTAGTGATTCGGTACCCGCTACTTACTTACAAAAACATCCAAATGTAGAGGCCGTTTTAGATGCAGCTTCCAGCGAACAATTAACCCGAGTTAAAACCCCCTGGCTTACTGATAGTATAGAATGGAACGAGGAGTTATTGAAAAGAGGAGCAATATGGCTAAGTCAGCATATCAATAAACCTTTATTAAAACTCACCAATCGCGACTATAGTGAAAATGGTATGAGTGATTTGGTTACCGAATATGATACTGCTTATAACATTAACTTAAAGGTGTTTAATGATTTGCGAGAAACCATAACTGGTTGGCCTGCAGGTAAGAAAAAAAAGCAGA
>Ga0209831_1003009_pt1 | contig 14254 bp, 11 predicted proteins | sample Maine_Asex4_meta_FD_187451 | JGI IMG/M metagenome (GOLD analysis project Ga0209831, IMG submission 187451) | Marine algal microbial communities from Maine, USA - Maine_Asex4_metaG (SPAdes) (version 2) | ecosystem: Host-associated > Algae > Red algae > Unclassified | place: Maine, USA | collected...
TTTAAGAAGCTATCCCCTATCAAATCTTATTTAAAGAGTTCTCTTTCATTTTTCACTTACACAAACTCTGATTAATCGTCGAATTTTGAAGTAGCCCCGTGCGCTTCAACTATATTCATTAACAATTTAAATTTTTTAATTATGGTAACCATATCAAGTTATAGATTAGCTACAAACTAAGAACAAGAGGAATTTGTAGTATTAGAATTAGGGTGTTTGAAAGGCGATGTAACATTAGTTCAATCAAATATTACGGGTAATTTTTCCGCAACAGCAATGAAAGCAAACATAACTTCAACATTTAGTGAAGAAGTGGCAGCAACAATGTTGGGCAAACAATTACCCGGTCAAATCATTAAACAGGAATGTGAGCCTTATGAATACACCATTCCTGATACAGGCGAAACTTTTACTTTAACTCACAGATACGAGTTCACTCCCAAAGAAAAACTAAGCCCTTTACGGCGAAAGAATTTATGAAAGAATTGCATTTGAATGGAGTTAGAGTTTAATTCAATATAGGTGGTTAGCGGTGGTAAATTATAGCTGCCTCTTTTTTTATTTAAGATAAAAATTTTTATAATGAATTTAATTAAAAGCATATACCGCCTTATAACCAAAACTGCTGCATCTAATCGAAAATTTTAATTCGTACAGCAGGTAAAATTGATGCGAAACTTATACAATACTTTCATAAAAAAAAGCAATTTGCATTAAGCTTAGGTAGCGGAAAGTTTTTGCCTATATTACCTAAAAGATGTAGAAATGATGTGGTACCAATAACTTTAGGAGATGGTCAATTAACCACCGTGTAGCTTTTAATATTTATATTGATACGATTATAAATCATTGATTAGATACAAACCACTTAATCATGTTTTGGGTTAGATGGTTTTATTTAATTATAAATATGTTGTTTGAATAATGATGTGACTTTTTGAACCAAATTATCTATCCAAACAAATAGTAAATAATTCACTTATTTTATTAAATTTGCATCAAGCAATAAAGGTTTCTAAATAGAGGCCACATTGCTAAGTTCTTATTATATTTTTTAATCTGGCAGATAAAAATTTGCAACAAATTTGCAATAATTTGGTCAGAATTGATAATAAATGACAAATATTTACAAGTGTAAATACTTAAAAATTAAAAGGGGGATTAGCTCAGTTGGCTAGAGCGTTTGACTGGCAGTCAAGAGAAAATCTTATCAAAACCCTTTAAATACAAGACTTTTTAAAAATCAAACCTACTATTTGCACAAAATTTGCATAAACCTATACTTTCCATAATTGAAAAGTTATGGCTAAAGTTTCAGTAGTTTTAGACAAAAGAAGAAAAACTAAATCAGAAGAATACCCAATAAAAATCAGGTTTTATAAAGACTTTAAAGTTTGGTTCTTACCATTAAATTTAAATAGCAAGGTAGAGCATTGGAATAATAAATTAAATTGCTACAATAGTTTTGTAGAAAACTTAAAGCAATTGAACCTACTTATAAAAAAGTCTTTATTAGATGCTCAAAATAATATATTAAATTTAGAGCTAAACAATTCTCTATATAGTATTGATGATATAAAATCAATCTACCAAAAGAAGCGACCAAATAAACCTGTTCTTCCTACAAACAATTTTTTCAATCTGGCAGATATATTGGTTAACCAGATGAAAGAGGCTGGAAGATTTGGTAATGCAGCTTCTTATAATGCAGCAGTAGTTATAGTTAGAAAATATTATAAACAGGAAATACTTAAATTTGAAAAAATAGACTATAAATTTCTATCAGATTTAGAAAGCCACCTATACTCTAATAAATATAAGACTAATTCAATTGGCGCATTTATGAGGGCTATTAGAGCAATAATCAACCAAGCTATTAATCATAACATTGTAGACCAAAAGTACTACCCTTTCAGAAAGTTTAAAATAAAAACTGAAAAGACTTTAAATAGAACACTTACTATTGAACAACTAAAAGCTATTAAAAATTTAGAACTTTCAGGACAGAGTGCCAGGAGTAGATCAAAAGACTATTTTATACTGTCCTTCTATTTGCGAGGTATCAACTTTAGAGATTTAGCATTACTAACTAAAGACAATTTACAAGACAATAGAATTATATATAAAAGAGCTAAAACACATAAATTCTATTCTATTAAAATTGAACCTCAAATACAATCTATTTTAGATAAATACTATTCTGAAAGTTCGGATTATTTATTACCAATTATTAACCCAAAATATAGCTCACAAGATGTTCACAGGATAGCCAAAGAAGCTATTAAAAATTGCAATGCAAGACATTTAAAATACATTGCTCAATCATTAAAAATACCTAAAATAACCTTTTATTATGCTCGTTATACTTGGGCTAATATTGCTAAACAATTGGGTTACTCAAAGGATAAAATTGCAGAGGCTTTAGGACATGAGTATGGAAATAAAGTTACTGGTATTTATTTACATAGTTATGGAAATGAAGTGATTGATGAAATGAATTATAAAATTTGCCAATGCTTCCTGCATAATTCAAACAAAATGCAGCATCTCATTTAAGAGAATGCTGCATTACTATTAGTAAATAAAGAAGTAAAATAAAGTAAACGTTAACCTATTTTTTATAATAAATTTCAGATTCGTTTAGAGGTGCAATTCGAAAAGGTGGTACAATTGTATCTGGTTTTGCATCATCCAAAAAATCTCTTTTTCCAGGATTTGGAACACAATCCCCAACCTCTTCAAGAGTAATTTCAATTGGTCTCAACGTTATTTCCAACCTACTATCTCCACCAACATCATCTCCAGGAGTATCGCCTACAATTTTATAACTTAAAACAGGCCCACCTCCTGCTATTGTCTCATCTATAGATTGCGAATGATCTATATATTTGAATTCATCAATAGTATTATCTTTAATTCTTTTGATGTAATATCCAGCATCTGGTGCTTTCAAAAACGTTTCTTTAACAACCTCACCATAAGTATAGTCATCGCTGATAAGACCGAAATCATTCGGGCATTGCCACATTCTAACAAATGCTTTTAACCATAATTCATTATTGCGTATAAATAATTGAACCCATCCATCAACACATGGCCCATCATCGGCGAAATTTTTGTTTCCGATTGGCACATCTGCTCCCACAGCTGCTTTATGTTCTGGCACTAAAACTATTTTAGGTAAATTTATTATTAATCTCTCCTTTAAATTACATGGCTCAGGGATTGGTTGTATTATGGGTATTTCACTATAAATTTTTCCATCCCACATTAATGTCAATTTTTGACTATATTTATTAAGATTAATGCCATTACTACCCAAGTTGATTGTTAAGCGGAAATTTGATGTAAGATGTAAATGTTCGGAAACATCAACAATACCATTACCAACGTCTAACAATAATTCAAAATTTTCAAAAGCCTCATCAAAAAAGTAACCTGTTATAACTGGTACATCTATGCTGTTTGCTGGTCTATCCATTTCAATAGCATTCGGAATTACTTGACAAATACCTGGTTCGGCTGGAGGTGTGTCCTCATTTTTAAATAAGTATTTTATTTTAGTTAACTGCTTTTTTAAGTAGTCTCCTATGTATTGTGTGTTACATCTAAATTCTTCACCTAACAAAGAAACTGCATTTGCAGTTGCATCTCTTAAGTCGTCTCTAATTTGATCGTATTGATCATCTGTAATTTTATCAACAGCTTCATCTAAAATGCTTTCGAAGTTACTGACATTAGCGCTGATTTTAGTTGCAGCTTCATCAATAATTGCCTCAATATCTTGTGTGGATTGAGTCAATTCCTCAACAATATCTTCAATTTCATCTTTTACACCACAAGAAGATGTGATTGATAAAAATACTGTAATTAATAGCGTGAACTTTGTCACTTTTCTTATTGTCTTCATATTTAATGAATTTAATGAGTGATAAATTTAAGCCAGTTTATAGCCTAAATTCATTTAAGGTAATAATCAGGATATTTTATGGAATAGTTTGATATGTAAAATAGAGAAACTTGAATAACAGCTACACTTTCTTATTTTAAGGCTGCTTATTATAGGCTTAACTAAAAGAATCATCTTGTTTAATTTATGGAAAAACTTGCTCCAGAATTAATACCTTCAATCTTTTGCTTATTAAAAGGGACATTAAATGAATGAGCCGCTCCTCTATCATTTAATTCCGGTAATTCTATCCAAACTATCAAAGCGTTAAGCTTTTGGCATGTTTCTATAAATCAGCTTGACGGCTATTGCCATTAGGTTTCTCATTTTATATTGGATTCCATGTTGACTAACCAATAACTATTTTCAAGTTGGCTTGTTTGGAACAATGGGCTTATAGTTATATAAAACTTGTACTACAAAAAAATGCAACACCTCAAAAGAAAGCGTTGCATTGCTAATGACTGAGGTGTTTCAACCTCTATCATTCAATAATACTAATAGAAAGAAAATGTAAATGATACATCAATACCATATTGAACTCTGGATCTGGATTCTGTCGGAACAGCTTCGATAAGTGCTCCTAATCCGATCTGTCCGCCAAAACTTAGTTTACTTTTCGCACCATTTCTATTTAAACTGTTAAACTTGTAGTGTGGACCCAACCTAAAATATGCTATCTGTATTATTTTTGCCTCTTCACTTGGGTCAATTGCTAACCAGTTTACACCAACTAAATAAGCAGATAGATTTAAAAGTGAAAAAGAACCTCCTTCGTTTTCAAAGCCGAGAATATCAACTCCCGATCCTAAAAAGTATGTTGATAAACTTGAGTGATCAATCGTAGATCCACCTAAAGGAAAAAAACCTACAGCAGGCATTGTTCTTAAATCCCAATTCATTTGCCAACCAATTTTAATTGGATTATCCAATTGCTGAGAGTTAACATTAAGGCAAAGTAAAATACATAAACAAGTGAAAATTTGTTTTGTAAATAAGGTGAACTTTGTTTTGTTTTTAAAAGCTATCATAAGGCATAAAAATTTTATGATTATAAATTTACGCCTTTAGTATGCTCCAAATTTCATTAGCGCATCAATTGGGTTAATTTGTTGAATAACTTGATATGAAACCTTATTTTATGCTTTGATTTTAGGCTGTTTTCTAAATAAAAAACTGAAAACATTTAACAACGTTTTCAGTTAGTAATTAAATATATTTTGTTTAAAAAACGGTCAAATTATGCTACATCTGTTTTTGAATTCCGTCCATTTAGATTTTGAAACAAATGCGTTTATCCCTTCTCCAAAATAGACATAAGCAGATGAATTTCTTGGCTTTTCAATTTTAACTACATTTTCTAAGTTAATAAGATATGAACCATGACTATGAAACATATTCTTATGATATGTGCATACTTGCCCCATAATCTTCCCGAATTGTTGATTTACTTCAATCTTCTTTTTACCTTTTAGATGGAAGATAGATTGCCTACCAGATGCTTCAATAAACAAAACATCTTCAATATTTATGAATTTATATATACCTCTTCCTTCCTCATTTTGAGGCTGTTTAAAGCCAATTGGTAAATTTTTATTTAATATGTAGTCAATTACATCAACCTTTGTAACTCTGTGATTATATATCGTTTCATATACGGTGTCAATAACTTTGTTCGGTATAAAGAAATCACCTTTACTATTATAGTTTGAAGGACTAATTCCATAATCATAGGCAATTTTACTTAACGCAATACCGTCTTTTGTTTTATCTACCGGATGCTGCGAATAGACAAGTATTGGTGGCGGAGAAGATATATTTCTATTTACGAAGTTTACAAACTCCAAACCATCAATATTATCGCCATCGAATGAGTCTAACCTTATATCAACAATAGCTAACTCATATTTATTTTCTTCGTTTTGAATTAGAGATTTTGCAGTTTGTAAATTTTCTGCAGGATCAATTGTGAATCCTTCAGGTTTTAAAAAGCTTTCTATTTTTTTGAAGTCGTCATTCTCGTCTTCTACTACTAAAATTTTACTCATATTATTTTGTATTTTGTATTTGAATTACTTTTAATGGTATCCTAAAAACGTACTCCGTTCCATCATTTAAGGTTCTAATACCTTCAATTTCACCTATTTTTTGAATTAGACCAAGTATAAGCTCTAAGCCAAATCCCCCCTTAGCTATGCTTGTAAATTTATTGTTTACTATTTTTATATTTTCCTCCATATTTATACCTCCACAATTATCTAAATAATTAATTTCAATAAATTGATTTTGTTTTGTAATCAACTTTTTGAACTCAATTCGAATTGATGGTATTTTAATATTGTTATGTTTGGCAGCATGCATAGAGTTAATACATAATTCAGTAATTGCTTGTCCAATTTTTCTTGCTCGTGATAACTCAACAAATATTTTCTTATTTATTGGATAAATAAACTCTACTACTTTGTTTTGATTTAATGAAGCTTCAATTCTTTCTATGACAGATTCGATAAAACCAATTAATTCAGGATTAGGATTTGGGTTTTGGTGTATTGAGTCGTACAATAGGACCATAGACCCTATCCTTCTTTGCATATTTTCAAGCGTTTCTACAAAATTGTAATTTTCACTTGTTTCTTCATTTATATTGTTTTTTTCTTCGTTAATAGTGCGATCTAAATAAGTTAAGCCACCTTTTATAGTATGACTCATCTCACTTTGGTTAATTAATTTTTCAGATCTTTCTTTCTCGTATAATCCTACTAATTTTTGATTACGTTGCCTTTCAGTTTTAACTTTCTCATATAGCCAACTGAATATGATTATTATAAAAGTAGTCACAAAAATGAGTTGCATAGCGGGACCAACAGGCAAGATCTCATCAATTACAGAAACAAAGTTCAGCATATTAGAAGGAATAAAAGACTTTATTGAGCGAAGAAACTCAGTAACTTGAGAAAAAATAAGTATTGTTAATAATATAATAAGGAAAATCTGATTAATTGTTAGTTCTCTTTCCTTAGATACTTTTATTAGAATATAAAAAACTGGAAAAAAAGAGAGAAATGAGAAAATTAAATTTATTAGTGAAATCAATAATTTTTTAAATTCATATTCCTGTGGTAGAAATGAAATAACGAGTATTATTGCGATTAGTGCTAAAACTCTTAAAATTAGATTAAGATTATTATTTCTAAATATAAAATTATTATACTTTAAATAGCGTTTATATTTTCGAGTACTTATTTTTTTTATTGTTATATAGGTAGTTGCGATCCAAATTAATAGTGTGTTTATTATAGAAAAGGAATAGACAGTCGTGCTAAAGAAAATGTTATTTTCAACTACTTTTGTAAATACGCTAAAATAAAATTGGAACGTAGTACTAAGAATCCATATAAGTATTGCTGCACTAAACCAAAAAATACCATATTCGCTTTCTTCATTCTCACCGCTATTTACATTTCTATAGCTTTTAAATAGATAAATTAGTACCAAACCAGAAAAGAAAAAAAATATTAAAAACGCATGAGTGTAAAGAAATCTATTCTTGTTGTAATCTAAATACTTCTTGAAATTATTATTTATTTTTTTATGTTTTTCATATTTTTTCTTGTCAGTTTTCTTCAAACTGTCCAACGTATCGGGTTTTTCAATTATGTTAGCCAACGTTTTTGATACCTCAGTTGAATCTTCTTCAAACATAGCAGAATAAGCATTTATTGAGTTGTCCATTCTTCTATCTGCTGTGACGACATAGGAAATGTATAACAATAATAAGCCTATACCTGCTAAAGCGTATAAAGTTTCTAATCTATCTCTAAAAAAGCGATTGATTTTCTTTTCTATAGGGTGAATGATTTTTTCGCTTTGTTTCATTAGTTTAAATTTTACAATAACAAAATTAGACCAAGTTTTTATATTTTTAATAAAAGAGCGTAAACAGGCTATTTTATGGTGTGGTTTGATACACGGGAACAAGTAGCATTGAATGCATGCACATAAATACTATTCAAGGCTGAAACTGAAAATAGGATAACAAGATGTTTTAGACCCCTTAATTCTTGTAACATAATGATAAGTTAAATTATCAGTTCTTTAACCACTTATCCTACTCTATATTAACCATAGGAGTAAAGCCAAATAATTGAAAAGCTGACAGTTTCATCCAATTGTGAATTTTAACCTCATTTCCAATTGTTGTAACAATACTATCGTGTAGAGGAAATATGGGTATATCCGGTTCATAATCTAATATTAAAGGAATAGCAGTATCTAAAATCAACTTAGATTCTATGTTTTGAAGGATTAATGATAAAGCAGCAGATTGTTCATCTTTACCTCTTGCATTATGCCCTTTTGTTTCACCTGCCTTTACTCCTGTACCATTTTTAAATTTTTCATAGCCTGTATTTACCCATTCATACATTTCAAATACATTTGGGAACTCTTGTTTTAAATCTTTATATAGTTGATTTTCATTATTATAAAAGGTAGGTGTAAATAAGATGCTCAAATACAATTGTTTTGCTTCATCTCTGGTAATACTTTTACTCTTAATAGCTTCATACTTTTCCATCATCAATTCATAAACTCTCCCATCTAATGATGCATTTCTAAACTCTATAATATCATTGGTAGTGTTACCTGCTAAAATTGTATTAAGAATTTCAGGAGTATCTTTAAATCCAGTCTTATGATTTATAGACTTTCTAAGTTCTGTATTATAGTGTAGTATTATTCTTTCAAGATTTAAGTTCTCCCAACAATATTTATCAAACAAAACATTACTTATTGCCGGTTGAGAATTGACTATATCACAGCCAACTAAAGGTGTTCCTTGATAACTAACTAAAGGTCTAAGTTCTCTTTTAATGCCAGTTAAATTTGTGTGTAATCTTTCAATATTATCATCTTGTTTAAAACACCATCTTTTATCATCAAACTTTTCAGCAGCTTGGTATCTACTATTTTGTTTTGTTATTAGTTGTCTATTAATTTCTTCTTTCATTTCTGCATCAGATAAATCTTTATACCTCCAACTATTTTTAGGCTTTTTCATTTCCTTTTTTATATCTTCTATTGTACCATCTTTAATAGAGTTTAATACCTCTTTTACCCTACTCATATCAATTTCTAAACCCTGATGAAATTGCCACAATTCAGGATATTTAATAATTGTATCATTACAAACATTGCGTTGCTTTTGTTTTACAATTTCAGGTTTTACTAAATCATAGTGTTTTAGTTCATTACCCCAATTTTTATGCCACCTATAACCAGTACATTTTTCACCAATAATATATATATCATCCGATTCTAATAATTCATTTTCTACTGCCCAATCTAAAATTTTCTTGTAATCAGTTACTACTTTTCGTAAATAGGTAGCACATAAATTTGTAAAGCCTAAAGTTGCTGTTAGATTTAAATCTTTATTATTAGAAGCTACATCATTAATACAACCTAATACATAGAGTACATTATCAATTTGCTTCTGTGGAGATTTTGCATTGTTTAATGCTGGTAATGGATTTTCATTTGTAAATTTCACTAAATTTAATTTTTTTGGTAAGTAAACCCCGTAGGACTTAAAACTTAAACTCTTTGGTAATTCTTTTCTTTCAATTGTTCTTAAAAATTTTGTTTGGCCTAAACCAATACTATATGACATATATAATTAAATAATTAAAGATACTTGGTAGCTGCAAGTACCCCAATTTAAAATAGAAACACTACTATACTTTGCTACTATAGCAATGTTTCTTAGCAGGCTAAACGCCTAAGTAAAAGTTTGAAAAATTGAAGAGAAGATTTGATTTTTATCTTGTAGGTTTATTAAATTTTCTTCTTTGTTGTATTTTTTTTCTTCTGTTTTATTATCCCTTCAACACTTGTAAAGATAAGCTAATAAAATGAGTAAATTGAAAATTTGGCTGGTTTGAGCTTTTTTAATTCAACTCATTTACTCATATAAGGGTAGCTGGATTGCTTATGTAAGTCACTATATGAGTAATTGAAATAAAAAGAAATGAATTGTGAAGTTGTTTAAGTGCAAAGTACAGACAAAAAAAATGTTACTTGGGAATTATTAATCATCCCATTCTATCTTGTTCATTTGGTTAACAAAATTTTTATATTCTGGTGCATTGTATTTTCCATTTAATTTTAGGTCAATAATTGTTTTGGTTTCTTGCGAGAATTTAAACTTAATTTCATTCAATTCTTCTCCATTTTTAATTGTAATTTTTGCATTTTCTACTGTAATATCATTATGATTAAAAAACTTTATTTTATATGAATTTGTTTTTTGATTTAAGTCCTCTTTATTGTCTAAGTGGTTTTTTAATGGAGTAGGATTTGGTAATTTTTCAAATGATTTTAAATCAATTACAAAATCATCAATGAATTTCACAAGCCACTCTATGTAATCAGGTTCATATTTATAAATATCTTTTAATAGAAACCCTTTGTTTTTACCAAAATTAACTACATCAGAAGGTTTTAAGATTTTCATACATTAACTTTTTACAAAAGTATATTTTTAAAATAAAATTACTGTTGAAACTTATTGTAAGAATAAAAGAATATAAAGTATAATAAAAAAGCAGCTAAATAATACTTAAACTTTCAATTAGCTATCAAAGACACCCCCATATCTATATCACAGGAATTTCACCAAATAAGAAAATTCAATTAAGATTAATAGTAATATTCTATAACATAAACTTAGTCCATCATCTAATCATATTTAGACTGATACTCAAATAGCTTTTAATATTTATATAAATTAGGTTCACTATATGAGTAAAATATTCTTCTAAACATATTAATTGTTAAATTAATATAAAATGTATTTTTAATTCAAAATTTCTCAACAATTTTTTATATGCCCCATCAATTTAAAATCCTTTTAATCTTTTCATTCATTTAATAAACCTATGTCCATTGCACTCAAAGCAAATCCCAAATTGTACGTGTCTATATTCTGGAAATATGCCAGCACCATAACATCTGCCACAAACTCTTTTACTGCCAATTATATTACCATTTTCATCTATTACATCAATGTCTAAATTTTTATGTAGCTCCTCGTGGCATTGCCAACATAAAGTAGTTAATGCTTCATTTGGATAGTCCCAAGGATTCTTATTTAACTGGTAATATTTATGATGAACGTGCAAATCTCTTACATAAATCCAATCATTACTTTCAATATCTCTTATTGCAAATGGAATTATTTTGTCTTTAGTTTTCTTTACAAACAGTTTATATCTATTTGTTGTAAATGGGCTTTTAATTTGCTCACATTCTAAATTCTTATCTACATATTTATATGAGCTAATTTCAATATTTTTGTTGCTATTAATTAAATTTTTATCAATGTGGAATTTTAAAATTACCTCATTATAATTTTCCTCACAGAGAGTATTCAAATCAAAATATTTCCTACGATCATAAATTTCAAAATCAATTTTATCAATTACATATTCCTCACAATTGTTTAAATGTTCATTTTTACAGTTCGTACAGGTGTATTTATCTAACTCTAAAATATCCTGTCTTTTCTTCTTCCATTCAATTTTATCTAATAAATCCGAGTACTCCATTTGTTATGTTATATTAGCTCAATGTAGTAACTAAACAATTAATTTACACTTTAAATTTAACTAATTTTACTTTTATGAAATTTACTGTTGATATGCTAAATGAACTTTATAAAAGTAATGAATATATTCCCTATTCAGAATATCTAAAAACTGATGAATGGAAATCTAAAAGACTTGAGATTTTAGATAGAGACAATTTTAGATGTATTAATTGCGGTGGATATGAGACTGAATTTTTAAAAAAGAAAAATTCAACAAATGAGTTTAGTTTGATTTGGAGTCAAATCAAATTTATCTGGTGGACTGACATTAATGGTAAGGAAAGAATAAACGAATTAATTACACCAAAGGGAGAGCCAGATAAACCATATAATCTGCAAGTACATCATAAAAAATATATTATAAATAAACTGCCTTGGGATTATTTAAATAATGATTTAGAAACTCTTTGTAACTATTGCCATACTGAAGTACATAGAAATGAAACGATACCAATTTATAGTGAAGATGGGCTGTCAATTGTACAATATAAAAATTGTGATAGATGTGGAGGTACAGGATATTTTCCCGAATATAAGCATATACAAAATGGTGTTTGTTTTAAGTGCAATGGAGCAAGGTTTAGTGTGTTATTATTGAATAAATAAAATTTAATATTTATTTTATTTAAACTTAATAAAATTTTCACCAATTTTTTTTTACCCCTATCAATTTAAAACACTTCCAACCTAATTTTAAGAAACCATCCCCCCACTAAATCTTATTTAAAGAGCTAACAGGCTTATCTCACCTAAACAACCCCGATTAATGGTTGAGATGTTTTAAGCATCCCCCAAAGGGTGCTTCAACTATATTCATTAACAATTTAAATTTTTTAATTATGGTAACCATATCAAGTTATAGATTAGCTACAAACTAAGAACAAGAGGAATTTGTAGTATTAGAATTAGGGTGTTTGAAAGGCGATGTAACATTAGTTCAATCAAATATTACGGGTAATTTTTCCGCAACAGCAATGAAAGCAAACATAACTTCAACATTTAGTGAAGAAGTGGCAGCAACAATGTTGGGCAAACAATTACCCGGTCAAATCATTAAACAGGAATGTGAGCCTTATGAATACACCATTCCTGATACAGGCGAAACTTTTACTTTAACTCACAGATACGAGTTCACTCCCAAAGAAAAACTAAGCCCTTTACGGCGAAAGAATTTATGAAAGAATTGCATTTGAATGGAGTTAGAGTTTAATTCAATATAGGTGGTTAGCGGTGGTAAATTATAGCTGCCTCTTTTTTTATTTAAGATAAAAATTTTTATAATGAATTTAATTAAAAGCATATACCGCCTTATAACCAAAACTGCTGCATCTAATCGAAAATTTTAATTCGTACAGCAGGTAAAATTGATGCGAAACTTATACAATACTTTCATAAAAAAAAGCAATTTGCATTAAGCTTAGGTAGCGGAAAGTTTTTGCCTATATTACCTAAAAGATGTAGAAATGATGTGGTACCAATAACTTTAGGAGATGGTCAATTAACCACCGTGTAGCTTTTAATATTTATATTGATACGATTATAAATCATTGATTAGATACAAACCACTTAATCATGTTTTGGGTTAGATGGTTTTATTTAATTATAAATATGTTGTTTGAATAATGATGTGACTTTTTGAACCAAATTATCTATCCAAACAAATAGTAAATAATTCACTTATTTTATTAAATTTGCATCAAGCAATAAAGGTTTCTAAATAGAGGCCACATTGCTAAGTTCTTATTATATTTTTTAATCTGGCAGATAAAAATTTGCAACAAATTTGCAATAATTTGGTCAGAATTGATAATAAATGACAAATATTTACAAGTGTAAATACTTAAAAATTAAAAGGGGGATTAGCTCAGTTGGCTAGAGCGTTTGACTGGCAGTCAAGAGGTCACCGGTTCGAATCCGGTATCCTCCACTTTTTTTTGTTTTATCAAAATTTATTCCTTTGTTGAAGCGAGTGTTAAGGCACAGCTCCCAACTTTGTTGCCGCAAAAGCTCTTAATTTAGCTCCTTTATTTAAACAACTTTCAATATCTTTCTCTTTAAAATAAAAATGAATAAAAGCAGCCAAAAAAGCAGCTCCACTTCCAAACGTTACTACAACAGCTGCATCCACTCCTTCCACTTGGTACATTTTTCTATTTTAAAATGTTTCTGCGCCCTTTGCGCCTTTTGTTTTTATAATGATTTTTAAATGAAATAATGATTGAATTTGTCAATAAAAATCTGTCTCCTCTAACTGAAATAGTGCTATTAACAATTTCTCCTCTTCCTCATTAATTTTAAGAAAATGAGTCTTTTGAAGTAATGCTTCTATTAACAACTAATAATAGTTTTGACGAATATTGAGATCGCTAATATTAAGTTTAGATTACTTTAACAGCTCCATTAAAGTATTAAAAACTTGAACTTGATTGACAAGCCAACGAATCATAAACCAAGGCATCGGCATTTTTCACTAATTCAAGGTTTACTAAACTGGTTTTAACAAATCCCAAGCAACTGGTTCGTTAATCTTGTAATTTGAAATTCCATTTAACCCTAAACTTACCTCAACTGTTCCGGTTGGTAAATTTTCATCTATTTGCAACTGCTCCATAGAAATGTTCTGCGATTTTATAGCCTTTATCATATCATTGCCTAAA
>Ga0209831_1003010_pt1 | contig 14252 bp, 19 predicted proteins | sample Maine_Asex4_meta_FD_187451 | JGI IMG/M metagenome (GOLD analysis project Ga0209831, IMG submission 187451) | Marine algal microbial communities from Maine, USA - Maine_Asex4_metaG (SPAdes) (version 2) | ecosystem: Host-associated > Algae > Red algae > Unclassified | place: Maine, USA | collected...
GCCCTTTACGAAATTTATCCGTATTGCATCGCTTCGCGGCAAAAGTTGGTCGACTTTTCATCCCTAGTTGAAAACAACAGTTGTCTCTGTCTCTGGCCGCCAGGACAGAATTGGGGGATCAGCAATACCTTGTGGAATACGTGCGCTACTGGATAAGTCAGTTTGCGGAATGCGAAGGCGACGTTGGTGGTTGCGACCTTCCGAACTCACGCAACCAGACATTTCGCATCACCATGAGAGGGACGCTGCGTGTCCCCCGTCAGTCGGCATCATTTGAGCTGCCGATCGTCCTTCAGTCGTCCTTAACTGGATGACGCGGAAAAGGTTTACATGTCCATTCTAGCGTGAATATGCAGTCGTTCCGGCGATCATCGGCGATCTTCCGTCGTGAGACAGACACGTTTCAGGTCACCACGTGCCTCAGAGTGCTTAAAGCGCCGTCACCTGATCAGCTTTCTGTTTCCGTCGGGTCGACTCGTTTCCAAAGGCGACCGCGACACCTACGTTGTGGGGCCACCCGTGGCGAGATGGACGAGCCAGAGAACGTCACTCAAACATCCGCGGAGGGCAGGGCTCGTGCACCGCAGTTGACGGCGACTAGTCCAGGATGCCCGTTTCTGTCCCTTGGAATACAGGTCTACGGGGCGTTCCGGTCCACCATGGGCGGGGGGCGGTGGCGGGCGCGGTTGTGCTAATGACAGAAGACGCTCTGATGGGTGCGCCGCAGTCTCCCAGTGACAAGTCCTCGTATCGACGGCAGCCTCGCCGTTGGGTGGGGGAGGGGGGGACGCTGCGCAGACCTTCACGCGGCCAAGACAACAAAACCCCATCACGGGGGCGGCTTTTTCGTTGCGGGGAAACGTGGTCCCAAATGCGACTCGGCCAAGTCAATCGAAGGCCACGAAAACATTGCCGCGCTGCCGTTCCTGCCGCGATTTGCAATCAATTGATCAGGTTATGGGATATTGCTAACCTCCAAAAAATGGCGGTTGCAGAGTGGTTGCCATCATTCAACAGCGTACGTGGACCAATGGAAAAGCTAAGAATCATGTGAGTTCCTTACACAGTCTCCTTATGCAGCTCTGCGCACTGGAAACCCACATCAGGATCTCAAGAAATCTGAAAACATTTGTTGATCTCATGAAAAATCACAGGTTTAGCCCAGAACCCTCTCTATGCCCTCTTCAGACCCAAGCAAGCGGCCCAGAAATCTCAGGAAATCTCGTTGATGGTTGCAATGTCTCTGCGTGACTCCAACAAGACACGTTGATTGGCTCGCAAGATATCTGGCGGCAACTCACAGCCAATAGTACAATAGTGGCTTGTCGACCGGCCAATCCGAATTTATTCTTATGCTGTGTCGTCGCCTCTGCATCCTTCTTTCTACAACCGCCATTTTTTGGAGGTTAGCAATACAAGTTCGGTAAATCAGATAGAATATCTCAAATCTCAGCTGGCGTGTGATGCGGTTGCGACACGCGTCCCAAAAGAAAAACAGTCAGATAAAGTGGGGTGGTGTGCCTCCACGACAGCACCACAGGCGGTGCCCGAATCCAGGTTTTGGTGTACCGGCTCGATCTGAGACCCACAAGCACCAAATACTTTGGCGCGGGACTGCGGCGTTGAGCCCGTGTTAAAAGCAGGGCACCCAGTGTCAGGAGAACGGTCCCCTATCGTGAGAGGGCGGGACCATCAAGAAATAAGCAAAGATGCTCGGAGCTCCACTCAGGGCTGTGCACGCGCAAGGATGTTTACATTCCTGGTGTGTCCGCTCGGCGAGGTTCTCGGGTCAGGATACGTTTGCAGCCGTCCCTGTGTCGTGTGTCACCTGCACCTGGTGTAGCAAGGGCCATGAATCACGCATGTCCTCGTTCTAAAGGGCACAATACCAGACATCTGAACACAAATACGCCCCTTCATTTTCCTTCCGACGCGGGCGGCCGCTCAGGCAGGTTGTTTATCGTCTGGAAACGAATAGAAGCAGAGTAAGCAGAGAAGGGCCAGACAGCTGACCTTAAGAAGCCCTTTCTTCTTGTTTGGCTGACGCGGGCGGCCGCGCGGCCAGATTAATCATGGCTGGAGATGAATGGCTGCAGGATAAGGTCCATTGGCGGGCAACTCTCGCTGCGCTGCGTGAGCCGACGTGGGACGGACACTCGGCGCGAGGCCACAGAAGGAAAGAGGAGTAGCCAGACGGGCACAGCGGGGGAGGGAGCGAGAAGGGCATGGCTGCGTGATCCGACGGCATTTTAGCACCCCGCTGGGCGCCGACGAGGACCTGAACGCACGCCACCCGCCGTTGCCCCCGACTCGCACGATCCCGCTCCCACGCTGAGCTTGCTGCCACAGTCCGCGCTACCCCACTGCATCGCCCATCGCCATTTCCATGTCGTCGCCCGTGGGCGATGGTGCTGGAGCCAGCCCGACCCACACATCCTTTGGAGCCGCGCACGTGGCCAAAGTTAAGCGCGTTTTTCGTGAGCTGGACGGCTGTGGCCGTCGCCGATCAAGTTGGACGCAATGGAGGGGCAATGGAAGCGCTTGAGGAGGCCAACGTTTACTGTGAGGCGGCCGTGCACGCGGTTGCTGATGGTGCTGGGGACAAGGCTGCCGTTGGCCTGTCGGCGGGACGCATTGGCGGTGACGACAGGGGCAAAAGAATGAGCAAGGCCGACGCCGGCCTGTGCGTTTCTCGGGGTTCTGCCTTCGTGGCGGCCAACACGCTGTCCGCTTTTGAGGGTCCTGCATATTTTATGCTGGACTTGCCTGTTGAGGCGGCCCCGAACCTGGCCGACCACGGCGGCAAGCGCAAGGCCATCGACGGCCCGCTGGCATGCAACCAAGAAGGTGAAGGTGGCAGGTGACGCGGCCTGGAACGAGGCCTGCAGAGACACCGGCACGTGCGTGGCGCAGGGCAGCATGGCCGACCATCAGCCAGCGAGGCCCGACGAGTTCGAGGCGGCCGCGATGGCCGTTGAGGACATTGGCACGAGCGCGGCGGCATTTGAGGCGCAGATGAACAACCTCCGCGCCCTATCGGCGCCGCACTACACCGTCATGCGCCTGCTCGCCACCAAGACTGCCGCGGTAGAAAAGCACCTCGCTTCTGCGGGTAAGACGTACCGCACGGCTGTTCGCTGGGCCGCCGCGTGCCACAAGGCGATGTCCACCCTCCACATGGAGCACCAGGTCACCCTCGACCGCGCCTTGACGGCCATGTTGCATTCCGAGGACGACACAGCCGTCAAAGACGTCGCGGGACGTGATGGAGCGGCCTCTGCAGCCAGTCGCACAGCCCAGGGGGCGGCGGTGGCGAGCGGCAGTGTCGACAGTGACGTCGTTCTCGTCGGCGTCTCACTTTCACGGGACAAGCTGAAGGTTGGCACGGCCGCGAGCACGGCCGAGAAAGCGCGTGACCGCGGGCAGCAGGACGCAAGCCAACTTGGTGACGAGTATCAGGGCGACAACCTGGGCCCTGGCCGAGCCGGCTGAGGCGGCCAGCGCGTGGCCGACAGACGTGTGATCCATGGTACGTGTGCATCGCCCTGGTGTGTTAGGTGAGATGGGGACAGCGGTGGAGAAGAGTCGGCAGGTCTCGTACCGAGGCCCACGGTTGGCCTTCCTTTTACTAGTTGCATGTTGTTTGTTTTTGTCGCGGTGGAGGGCCAGCACCCGCTTGGGTGGGCGCGTATTGTGTTCATATTGTCTTGTAGGGTGGTGAAGGGAACGGGGCCACCCTTTGCGGGCCTCGTACGGAGGCCCAGGTGCAACCGTCGTGTACGTGATCATTTTTGCATTACATTGGTTTTAAGTGGACATTGAGGAGGAACAGGGTGGCGTACGGCGCCTAAAAAAATCTGGTGTTCTCTATTGTGTTCGTTCATGCGGTGGTGTGGCCACCGTGTAGACGTGGCGGCCGCCTGAGTGCCCTTCCCGTGCGTAGGTTGCCAAATGGCCAAAAGATTTCCCATCCATTGCGGTGGCGGCGTGTGACGCGCTCGGCGGCAGCGCCGCCGCTGTCGCGGCGTCTGCAGCCGTCGGCAGCGGCGGTGACTGTGGAGGCGGCAGCAGCGGCGGCTGTGGCGGCCGCTGCAGGCCGCGCCGCACGCGGTCACTGCCGCTTGCCGTACACGCTGATTGCTCGGCGTGCTGCTGATGCCAGCTGAATGCGAAATTGCGTGCGTTGTCCGACGGGCGACCGGGAAGGGGGTCAAGCGCCGCCACCAGCGGGGGGGCTGCTGACCCGCGATACGAGCGACGGCAGCGCGCGCGAGAGTAAAGCGCCGCGACCGGAGGGGGGGGCTGCCGCCCTGCCATACGGGCGGCGGCAGCGCGAGCGAGAGTAAAGCGCCGCTACCCGCGGGGGGGCTGCTGCCCCGCCATGCGGGCGGCGGCAGCACGCGACACAGAGAGTAGAATGTGCGCATCTTTGGCCACGACGCCGACGTGGCGACGCTGTGGAAACTGAGACGCGGCCGCGTCAGCAGGAGCGCATAAGCAAAAGGAAGCCAACGCGCTGCCGCGCTTCCGTTTTGGCCACGGTTTGCAAGCAATCAACGAACGAAATGAGAAAATACAGTTTCCGTTCTGCTAACCGCGGAGAAAACGGCGTTTGTAGAAAAGAAGGAGGCAGAGCCGACGGCAGAGCGTAGAAATGAAGTCGGATTGGCAGTTCGACAACAAAAGGTCGAACTGCTGGATGACAGTTATCGAACTATTGGCTGATACTTGCGGCCAGTAATCTTGCAAACCAATCACCGAGCTTGCATGAGCCTGAAGAGCGGATGGAGAGGGTTCTGGGCCAGACCTGTGATTTCTCATGAGATCAGCAAACCTCTTCAGAGTTCTTGTGATCCGGATGTGCGTTTCCAGTCAGTCAGAGTCGTTGCCACCCTGATTGAGATTTCTCGAGATTTTTGGGCCGCTTGCTTGGGCCTGAAGAGGGGATGGAGAGGGTTCTGGGCCAGATTTTTTATTTCTCATGAGATGAACAAACTTCTTCAGATTTCTTGACATCCGAATGTGGATTTTCAGTGCGCAGAGCTGCATTGGGAGACTTTGTAAAGATCTCAGATGATTTCTATCCCTTCCATTTGTCCACGTGGGCTGTCGAATTACTGCAACCACTCCGCAACCGCCATTTTCTGGAGGTCAGCAATTGATCAAATACAATATCACAAATCTCGGCTGGCGTGTGATGCGGTTGCGACACGCGTCCCAAAAGAAAAACAGTCAGATCAAGTAAGGTGGTGTGCCTCCACGACCGCACCACAGGCGGTGCCCGAATCCAGGTTTTGGTGTACCGGCTCGATCTGAAAACCACTGGCTCCAAATACATTGGGGGCGGGACAGCGGCAATGAGCCCGTCTTGACGCAGGGCACCCAGCGTCAGGCGAACGGTCCCCCAGCGTGAGAGGGAGGGACCATCAAGAAATAGGCAAAGATGCTCGGAGCTCCACTCAGGGCTGTGCACGCGCAAGGATGTTTACATTCCTGGTGTGTCCGCTTGGCGGGTTTCTCGGGTCGGGATACGTGTGCAGCCGTCCCTGTGTCGTGTGTCACCTGCACCTGGTGTAGCAAGGGCCGTGAATCACGCATGTGCGCGCTGTTGAGCCCTAACGACAGTCGGCTGACTACGCAAAACGGCCTGTTTCTCCCTGACCAACTCGGATGGGCGCCCGGTCCGCAGCAGGTCAGCCTCTTTAGGACCGTATGACAGCTCCGGGCCGCCAGTGCGACAGAACAGACCCGAGAGACGAGCGCGACAATGGCAGCAAGCCGGCCCCCATCCTCACAAACCTTGCTGTCGAAGGCAGCTCGTCTGGCCGCCTCTCTGGGCCCCGCGCGTGGGGCCGGCGGCGAGGCTTTTTTGCCACGGCTTCGCATCGCCCAATGGCCACTAGCCACGCACCATTCACAGCATGCCTCCGCACGCTAGCGGCAGGTCTCGGCACGAACGGTGGTTTGACGGCCATCAACAGATATGCGCGGGGCAGGGTGTCGGTGCACGGAGGGCACGGCGCAGCGTCACTCGTTCCTGTGGCCGCGGTGCCGCGGTCGCCTTTGCGCTTCAAACGTACCACGAGCGTTGTACGGGCGCCGGCACTTCAGGTTGGGACCATTTTCGTGAAGCGCACAGTTGGGACCGGTTTTGTGGAGCGTACTGCTGCAGGCGCTGTAGCGGTGACTCGTTTGACGACCTGGCAACGTCGGGGACGGCGGACGAAGCTCGGCACATTGCTACTGACGCTACGGCATCCTGCGATGGCGGATTCGGCGCCCCCAGCCGCATCACCCGCCCCCTCGTCCCCCACGACCACGATGGCCGGCAACTCCACGGCCACGCCGTCCGCACCTGCTGACTCCTCCATTGCTCCTGTGGCCGGCAACTTTACGGCCACGCCGTCTGCACCTGCTGACCTCTCCAGTGCTCCTGTGGCGGCAAGCACAGCTGCAGACAAGACCACTCCTGCGTACGATCCTCGCCCCGCACATGGGCCCCCTGCTCGAGGAATCACGAAGGCCCAGCTCCAACGGGGCCTACGTAGCATCTGCACCCAGTGCAAGCGCGCGCAGTCCGTGAGCTCCAACTTCTCAATCTGCCCGGACCGGTGCCCGTGCCCGTGGGCGCGCCTGCCCTCGCCTCATCCAGGCTGGGGCTGGCGCTGGATTGGCAGCCAGCCCGGCTATTGAGGTCGCACAGCGGAGCGCCGGGCTCAACGCCGGCTTTGTTTCGTGTGCCGCCTTGCCCTCACCGTCGGACCTCACCACTACACGTGTCCCCCGTGGTGCCCGTGCCCCTGGGCGTCCCCGCCGCGGGTTGACCTTTCCCCCGGACCGACACGGCAACGTTGTGACCGTCGACTGGAACGAGCGGCAGCGGCGTCTCTCGGAGGAATGAGTCGCTGCAGAGGCGCGGACCGCACCTCGCTGGATCCAAGTACAAACGTGGCCCGACGCGAACGGCGAGCACGGATTGCGGTGGATTGACTTCAACAAGCCACAGCCGCCCGAGTGGTGGGAGCCGCAGCTCCTGGGCCCACTGCCCCCACGCCGTCGGTTCTAGCCTCCCTTCTCGCCGCCACAGGGGGTAGCATTCTGTGTCTTTGCCGCCGTTGACCTGCAAGGCCCTGTGGTATCCCGAGCCCACACCGGAGCCCGAGGCTGACCCTGAGTCCACGTTGACCACCACGGCGGCCAGGACATGGCCAGCTCCGACACCGATCCCGCCTCATCATCGACTTCACGATACCAAGACGGCCAGAACATGGCCGGCTCCGACATCATCCAAGACGTCCAGAACATGGCCGGCTCCAATTCCAGCCCCCACCCGTCTTACCCTGCACAACATCACGGCGGCCAGAGCGCGGCAGCACAAGCACATAATCTCGGCGGCCAGAGCGTGGCCGGCACTACAAGCGGAACCCCCCCCGCTGCCCCTCTTGGCGCTCCCTTGCACGAAGGGGCGCGTGAGGCAGACGATGAGATCCTCCATGTGCGCCCAAGTCCACCACCCTAAGGCCCAAGCCCCGCACCCCAAGGCCCTGATTTCGTGCTGGCCACCATTGTTGGCAGTCCTCGTGAAGTGCGGGGCGTCTCCTGGGCTCTTGACGAGCGCGAGGTCGTCTGCTCCGTGTATGTGAATGCCACGCTCCACGCGGGTGTCGGCATTGACCAGCGCCTCGACACCTTCAAGGAGGACTACAGCGGCCGCTTCCGCGCGCGGCTGCCAAATGATATGCCGCGGGTAGAGCGCCGCCGCTCCCACTCCACGTCAGCAATCCAGAAGGAGCTCAGCTACAACATCTTCCCGACGGTCGACCGCTTCAAGAACTGCTACGTGGCGGTGTTGAGGCACCAGCTGACCGGCAACCCATAGCCGGAAGATGTCTTCAATGCCGCCCTGGCCAAGTACCATGGCCTGAGCCCCTACGAGGGCTTCAAACCGGAAGTTGTGGCCAAGCTAGACGACCAGCCGCTGCGCCTAAGGAACGTGCTGAAGAAGCTGGATAGCTTTAGTGGCGGTGCCACTATGGAGGCGCTGGCGGCTCCACGTCGTTTGGCTCCCGATTCCGCAGAGGAGGAAGATGAGGAGGAGGACCTGTTCAACGAGCCCACAAGCTCAACCTACGAGCGCGCCTGGAAGCAGCGCCGGCAGCGTGGCACTCAAGAGCGGCCTATTGGTACCAAGGCCGCCAAGGCCTCTTCATGCATCGAGGCGGCACTGCAGCGCGAGTCGGTCGCGCACATGACGGCTCTTAACTCCATCGCCGAGTCGGCAGCTGATCTCGTTACTGTGGCGTTTTGGTCGTCGCCTACGGCTGCCAACACTGAAGACGGTCGCGCTTGGTGGGCGCGCGAGGCAAGCCGCCGCCGGCAGCACGAACCTGATGGCCATCCCGTGGCCAGCATGAACGCTCCAGATGAGGCCAAGGAAGCAGAGATGCAGCAGGCGATTGACGCAACAGCTGCTGCGGCTACTGTTAGCGGCCGGGGACGCGGAGGTCGTCGTGGATGTGGAGTTGGGCGCGGAGCTGGACGCGGTGGACGCGGTGGCCGCGGCTGCGGTGGCGCTCGCTAGCGCGGTGCCCGTGCCAGCGTTCGCAGAGGAGCTCCCGGCCAACGTGAGCGCCGAGTTTTGCCCTTAGTGTCTGGCGATGAGGAGGAGGCCAGGTCTATCACGGAGACGGACTCGGATGCCGGGTCGCCCGCACCTGAACTCGCCCCGAGCAACGTGCCCAGCGAAGACTTCGAGGAGTACACTGTGGCACCGCCGCCACCACCGCCGACGACGATGCCAGCACCATCGGCGTCTATCGAGGACGCCGCAAGCGCTGCTGCGGCATTGGTCCTGGCAACGTCAACACTGCGCAGCAGCAGCGATTCTGATGCCGACAACGGGGGAGATGACGTTGACGGTGACAAGGGCGATAGCTCTTCGGGTGCGGCGCGTGGCAGCCGCGCCCGTCGCGGCCGCGCAGGCGTCTCTGGCTCCCGGACCCCCCTGCCACCAACCCTACGCGCGGCCTCCTCCACTCGAGGCCGTTCGAGGCATGCCGCCAAGAAGCAGCTGTTCTTGGACAAAGCGCGCACCACCGGCATGAGCATCGACGAAAGCATCGTCAACGGCATGGACTGGGGCTCATCGAGCGATGGAGACAAAGACGACAATGACAACGGCGAGGAGTAGTCCTTGGCCTTCATCGACGAGGCCAAGACCAAAGTGGGTACCAAGTGTTTGCTGTGGACGAAGTGGCGCAACCAGTATGCATTTGTCTGCTTTGTTTTTTTCTAGTATGTTTTGCTCGTGCCGCGCTTTCTCTGGCCTACATTGACTGCCAACTCTGCAGCTACTCGTGGTGCCGTGCTACTCCATTTCACGGTTGTGCTGTAGAGCGCATGCCATGTACGCACAGTAGGGATAAGCCTTTTCTTTTCCATACCTTGCCGTGTTCTGTCGGACACTTCAATGTCCTTGCCTGCTCCCAGATTTTTTAAGATAATTGTCTGCATCCACATTGGCTAGATTAGCGCTGACCTCCAAAAAATGGCGGTTGCAGAGAGAAGGGAGGCAGAGCCGACGACACAGCATAGAAATGATGTAGGATTGGCTGTTCGACAAGCCACGCTCAAACTATTGGCTGGGAGTTGCCGCCAGTAATCTTGCAAGCCAATCAACGTGTCTTGCAGGAGTCACGCAGAGACATTGCAAGCAACAACGAGATTTCCTGAGATTTTTGAGCCGCTCGCTTGGGCCTGAAGAGGGCATGGAGAGGGTTCTGAGACAGACCTGTGATTTCTCATGAAATCAACAAACTTTTTCAGACTTTTTGAGATCCTGATGTGCGTTTCCAGTGCGCAGAACTGCATGAGGAGGCTGTGTAAGTGACTCACATGATTCCTAGTCTTTCCATTGGTTCACGTACGCTGTTGAATGATTGCAACCACTCTGCAACTGCCATTTTTCGGAGGTCAGCAATACACAGCCTTTCTCTCAAAACTTCCGCACTCCAACTGTTGCAAAATAGTTCCAAATCGGCCTCTACGACCCCGCAGAGGCCAATTTGGAACTCTTTTGCAACAGTTGGAGTGCGGGAAGTTTGGGAGAACGGATTTAAAAATCTTTTGCAATGCGGGATTTTTTGGGAAAGCGGCTGTATCAGAGGAGAACGGCTATATTAGAGGTACTGTGGACACAGACATGGGATCCTTCCCCACGCCAACATCTTCTTGCAGGGGTGGCGCGCGGTCGCCTGATGTTTCTACTCGGCAAACCGTCACACACACGCCCCTCCCCTCTTGCCCAAACTCGCTGGCACGCATGGCTTTACCGTGGTAGCTGTGGCTGTGTGACCGCCGCGTGCCTTGGTGGTGCGTACCTCGCGGCAGAGCTGCGACGCGTACCGGCCTTTCCGGCCGTGGCGCCACATGCCGGCCGCGGCGCCCGCCGGCCGCGGCGCCAGCCACAGCACGAGGAAGTGCACCGCGGTGCCGTAGCGGCGCTCGACTAGGCGCGGTCCGCTCTTCGCCACCGCGGCGGGACCATTGCTGGCGCGCAAGCCGCAGCATCAGGAAGACGAAAGGTGGTGCAGCGTGCAAGCCGCAGCAAGATGAAGATAACAATGTGATCAAGAAAGAAAAAAACCGTCCAGCGGGAAAAGAAAACCTTCGTGTGACAGCGAGACGTTGTCATTGACACACACAACGCTGAAGTCCTGAGTCAGCGGCCCGCGGCAAGCGCGCATAAGGTGCGAGCATTCAGCCGCGCTCGGCCCAAACGTGCTCCGCCAAGTCCGAGAGCAGCGAGAGGTGACTGCTGGTGCTCTTGGCCTCGTTCTCGGCCATGTTCATGTACCGTGCGGAACCCACGATGGGGCCTTGACCGTCGGCTACATTGGTGAGGTCATAATCAGACTGCGCCACTCCCCATACGCAGTCATGTCGAGGCCCAGCATCCTTGGTGAAGCTCGCCATCCGCCCGCCGTCGCTATCTGGTCGTTCTTCTCCTTCTGATGCTGCCATTCGCACTTGTGAAACAAAGCCGTGGCGCTTTTGCTCGACGGCCATGTTGCGCAAGATGGCGACTGCCTCGGCCGTCTTGATGAAGCGCAGCACGGACATGTACCGCGCCGGGTACTTGGTGATGCACCACCGCGACCACCACACAGCGTAAAGACGCTCGGCATCCTTTCGCACAGCCTCTTGCAGGCGATTGTACACCACTAGTCGGGGAGTATCAGGCTTCGGGTGAGGCAGAGCAAACAGGGCATATCGCAAGTACCCAGCATCGGCCGCGGAGTGCAGAAAGCGACGAGAGCGGCCGTTCAGTGTGTAGCTGTACGTCCTTGGCGGCCAGACCCCCGCGTTTACGCCCAGCATCAACGGAGAGCAGGCCAACACATTCTTGTCCTTGTAAGCCCCTGGACACCCAACAAACAAATTCCAGATGTAGAGGTCCTCATCGCAGACGGTCTCAATAACAATGGAGCGCTTACCTTTGCGGTCCAGGTACTGCCCGCCAAGGGCCTTAGGGCACTTGGCCCACTGCCAATGTGTGCAGTCGATGGAACCGATGCACCCCGGCATACCGCGGGCCGCGTTACGCGTCAGGATGTGCTCGAGCTCTTCGTCCGTTGGAGGTTTCAGGTACGTCGGCTCCCACTTGTTGATGATGAACACCGTCAGGCGCTGCGCGGCCTCTCCAATGGTCGAGCGCGACCGGCGGCCATACTCGTCTGAGCGATCAAATGGCTCGCCGTCGGCAAGAACCCGCAAGGCAGCCGCCACCTTCTGGATCGCGTGGGACTGTCGGTGACCGGTAGCGTTAACGGTGCGCCTCCAGTAGGGCTGGTTGTAGATGGCGCGGAACAGCCGGTTAAAGACAGTTCTCGGCATCCGGAAGCGCTCCTCGAAAGCATCCTCACCGTAAACAGGGGGCTCCCCGTCGACGCCAAAATAGTCACGTAGAATGAATTTCGCGCCCGTGTCAAAGTCACGCCGCCAATTGGGTCGGCGCCCGCGCCGAGAGCCTCCCACACGCTTGCGCACACGACCCTCAAGGTTGACAAGCAGCGCACGGCGTACTCCAAAGCGTACCCGGGCGCCCAAAACGGCGGCTAGCTCGAGCTCGTCACCACCCGCCTCGTCCTCCATTGCTTTCCGGCCGCGCGATGCCCGGACACGGCCGGCCGCGATGAAGATGGGTCGATCGACGGCGGCACTCGTCGTTGGGTGGCACGTCGGTGGCTTGGCGGTGATGCGCGGCGGCGAGCGACACGCGGCCGGCCAGAAAAAAGTAGCCGCGAAGAAGATGGGCCCCACGACGGTCGCGCACAGCGGTGGGTGCCGCGGCGGTGGGCGCCACGTCGGTCGCTGGGCGGTGGTGAGCGGCGGCGTGCGTCACGCGGCCGGCCATAAAAAAGTAGCCGCGAAGAAGATGGGCTCCACGACGGTCGCGCACAGCGGTGGGCTCCACGTCGGTGGGCGCCACGTCGGTGGGCGCCACGTCGGTGGATGGTCGGTGGTGCGCGGCGGCGTGCATCACGCGGCCATGCCGTGCGAGAGGCTTATAAATGGTTGCCCGACGCTGCCGCAGGTCGCCGTGGCAGCGCCACCGGGGCCCTTCATTTTACTACACTGATTGGGCTGTTGCCAATGTTGGGGTGCGGTCAGCACGCCCCCCGCCGCTAGCCTCTAATAAAGAATACCATTCGGCTGATGGCTGTGCGGGCAACAGCACGGTGCCTGTCAGGCGCACATGATGTGTGGCAGGGGTCTCTCGATGCATCTCTCGAAGTCCAGCAGGACGGCACAATCCAGCCATGCGACGGCGGACGACTGGCTGTCGTCACTTCCTAAGGAGCGCTCACAGCCAATCGTTAACCCAAGTGAGTTAAAGACTGGCCACGAAGGCCCCGTTCATTGCAGCCCAATACTCCATGTTGAAAAATGACATAGAATGTTCCACAACGTTCGAAGGCCGTATCCGGCTTCGACCCTTCCTCAGGTGACTGTACGGAATAGCTGGCCAAAGTAAATGAGATTTTCAGCATTCTTTGATTATTTCTTGTGGCTTTGTCATGTTTCTCATCATTTTCTGCGTTCAATATTGCATCAATTTCATCTCTTTTCCTCAGGGACGCAACCAACGATGTGTACTGATGTTCATATTTTCCTGTGGCCATCGACGCCACCTGTGCCAGGCCGCCACTGCCCACTTGACGATGATATGCAGGGGGGAGAGGGCGACGTTTTGCTTTCGACCACCATCTTCTCCACCACGCCCATCATCGGCAAATCGGTTAGTAAGATCCTTGGTGTGCAAGCAAACTGAGCAATGACGTGCCATGCAAAGCCCCAGAGGGGCCACCTCATAGATGTTACATAAACTACGTACTTGATATCGTTGCGGCCTTCAAGTGTCAACGTCGGTCGGGGGGGAGAAGCTGCTGATGGCTGCGATGCTGGCGGCGGTGACGGCGCAGCCGCCAGCGCGCGCCGAAGAGGCGGCGCAGCATCTGGTGGCGGCAGTGCGGGCGGCGGTGGCCGCGCCGCCGTCGTGGTCATACACAATGTCATGACGCAAACAAGTACAACACCAATATGTTGTGGCCCCCACCTGTCTTACTAATTGGGAGACGAGGTCTTACCGGAAAATCTACTAGTGGGCCTAATGAAAACGAACTACAACACGAAGACAACCCTGGAAACACTTTGAACCAATGATGCGGAGCATGCTCTAGCAGAGCGATGAGCTCCCCGTTGCGCTGATAAAAGTTGAAGAACAATACGGCAATCATGTCGACGTTCTTTTCCCCTCCTCCAGGTTAGCGCAAAAAATCTTACGCCTGCCCACGTGCGCACGCAAACTTTGGAAGATGTTCGTTTCGTTCCTTGCCCCAATTGGCCGGAAAGACCCCTCGACAGCTGCTTTTAAAGTATTTGGCCGGATGTGGAGTAGCCCTCCTTCTTTTCATCACCGCCGCAATCAAAGTCGAAACCATGTGTGCGCATGGTACGAGGGCCGCCACACGTTGCGACGATCGCGGTCGTCAAATGGCTTTCTCAGCGACGTGACAGCGCTCGGATTGACGTGAAATGCTTGACGCAGTCGCGAACGGGCCGACGGACGCCCCAAATCGGCCGTTTTTGCGGCAACTTGGCCTGCGGGGTCGTATCTCGAAAAAAAAACGACCCACGATGACACATGGGCTACAAGAGATCGTGGGCGGGGCTACAAGAGATCGTGGGGG
>Ga0209831_1003013_pt1 | contig 14242 bp, 14 predicted proteins | sample Maine_Asex4_meta_FD_187451 | JGI IMG/M metagenome (GOLD analysis project Ga0209831, IMG submission 187451) | Marine algal microbial communities from Maine, USA - Maine_Asex4_metaG (SPAdes) (version 2) | ecosystem: Host-associated > Algae > Red algae > Unclassified | place: Maine, USA | collected...
GACAGCCAGAGGAAAGCGGCAAACGTCGTGGACGGGGGGGCGCAGGCGGTGCAGGCGCACGGCGCGCCGCGCGATTGCATCCCAAACTGGTGCAGATGCCCGCCATCACCCGCACCCTGCCCGAGTTCGAGGTGCTGGACGAGGCGGGGCTGGATCTGATCGAGCGCAATGCCGAAGCGATTCTCGAAGAGGTCGGCATCGGCTTCAAGGACTATCCCCGCGCCCTGGATCTGTGGGAAGAGGCGGGCGCGATGGTGGAGCGCGAGGCCGAGCGCGTGCGCTTTCCGAAGGGAATGCTGCGCGAGATCCTCAAGACGACGCCCCGCGACTTCATCCAGCATGCCCGCAACCCCGAGCGCAACGTGCATATCGGCGGCAAGACAACCGTATTCGCCCCCGTCTACGGCCCCCCCTTCGTGTCCGATCTCGACAAGGGCCGCCGCTATGCGACCATCGAGGACTTCAACAACTTCGTGAAGCTGACCTACCTGTCGCCCTATCTGCACCATTCGGGCGGCACGATCTGCGAGCCGTGCGACATCGCGGTCAACAAGCGTCATCTCGACATGATCTACGCCCACCTGAAATACAGCGACAAGCCGTTCATGGGATCGGTCACCGCCCCCGAGCGCGCCGAAGATTCGATCAATATGGCCAAGATCGTGTTCGGCGACGAGTTCGTCGAGAACAATACCGTGATGATCTCGCTCATCAACTGCAACTCGCCCATGACGCTGGACGGGACCATGCTGGGCGCGCTGGACGTGTACGCGCAGCACAATCAGGCCTGCATCGTCTCGCCCTTCATCCTCGCGGGCGCGATGTCGCCCACGACCGTCACCGCGACCCTGACGCAGGTATTGTGCGAAGTGCTGGCGGGTGCCGCCTTCGCGCAACTCGTGCGGCCCGGCGCGCCGGTGATCTTCGGCACGTTTGCGGCCAATATCTCGATGCAGACCGGCGCGCCGACCTTCGGCACCCCAGAACCCGCACTGGTGCTGTACGGCGCGGCGCAGCTCGCGCGGCGCTACAACATGCCCTTCCGCTCCGGCGGGGCGCTGTGCGGGTCGAAATCGGTGGATGCGCAGGCGGCCTACGAGACGAACGCGACCATCATCCCGGCGGTCATGGCGGGGGTCAACTTCATGCTGCATTCCGCCGGATGGCTGGAGGGGGGGCTGGTCGCCTCCTACGAGAAATTCATTCTCGACTGCGATCAGCTGGGCATGATGCACACCTTTGCCAGGGGGATCGACCTGAGCGAGAACGCGCAGGGCCTCGACGCGATTCGCGAGGTCGGTCCCGGTGGCCACTTCCTCGGCTGCGCCCATACGCAGGAGAATTTCCAGACCGCCTTCTACCAGTCCACGACCACCGATAACGGCTCCTTCGAACAATGGGAGGTCGAGGGCAAGCGCGATTCGGCGCAACGGGCGAACGCCATATGGAAGCGCCAGCTCGACGAATACGTCGCCCCCCCGCTGGATGCCGACAAGGACGAGGCGCTGAAAGCCTACATGGCCGAGCGCAAGGCATCGGAGGCCGACGCCTTCTCCTGATGTCGTCCGCAGGTATTGCGACGGCCGGATGGCCTGCAACTTGAATTGTCTTCCCCGATGCAGTTTTGTTGTCCTCATTCAGGACATAGCGGGGAAGATGAGATGACTTTTCGGACCATAAGAACACATGTCGTCGTACTCCGGCAGATTGCCGTTGGTTCCTGGCCACGGCATATCGGCCTCGGCGTCCTGATATCGAGCGTTCTGGGATTCTCGGTTCTCGCCCAGAGCACGAGCGATTTCATCGACCCCCTGAATGACGAGCGCGTGCGCATCGAGAAGAAGGTGGACGCACCGCAGCCCCCTGCCGTCGAGCGTCCGGAACCGACCCGCGCCGATCCTGCCGAAGCCGAAGAAACGACTTCCGCGAACCTTCTCGCCCGGGCCAGACAGGGGGCGAATTCGGGGGCCGAGGCGGCGCAGGAGCGGGCCACCGGGTTCTGGGCCGGAATGAAGGCATCCGTTGCCGACCTGGCCGCCAGGATGGGCATGCCGACCGCCGGTCTGCTCGGCCTGCTCGGCCTCGCGCTTGCCGCACTCGCGCTGCTCGTCGGGTGGACGCTGTTCCGGGGCAAGGGCAGACGTCGCGGGTTCGAGACCGACGACGACGTCTATGCCAGGTCGTCCAGGGACATTTCCGCCCGCCGCCAGCCCGGCGATTCGCGTGCGTCCTCCCCCCAGTCCGAAACCGCCCCGGCAGCCTTTCAGGAAACGATGCCGGACGATTTCGACTCGATCTTCGCCGAAGAGGCTGAAGAGACCGGTTTCGACGACGACCGGACCAGACCGGTCGCCGCATCCGCATCCGCCGCCGTCGATTCCTCGGACGCCTCGACATGGCGCAAGCCGAATCTCGACCGTCTGCGCGATTCGATCAAGGCCGACTGGAAAGCCGACAAGGACCGGGACGACGAGACGACGGTCGCGAAATCCGCCCCCGCAAGGGCCGCTCCTGCAAAGACCGCCCCGACGCCCCCTGCCGCCTCCGGCTCAGACCCCGGCGAACTCCGCCTGACGGAAGTGTCGGATGGATGGGAGGACTGGGACGAACAGGCCGATCCCGAAGACGACCCCTGGGCGAAAGACCCGGCACGCGACGAACCCGTACGCGAGGCCGACAGTTCCGCCACGAACCGCATCCGCGCCCTGCGCGAGTCGCTGCGCGCCTCGTGATCGGCACTTCCCGGACGTCTTCATGAAGCCCGATGCCCGCTCCGGCCTTCGTGAAGACGCGGACCCCGTGCCGATTTCAATTTTTTAGGCGCTCGGCATCGGCGCGTTCATATTGGCGTGAGTTTTGCGTGTTACCTCTCCACCATCTACCCGATTTTGGAGAGAACAATGCGGTACATTCATGCGGCCTCCGGCCTCGCCCTGAGCCTCGCGTTTGGTGCGATCGCGTCCCCCTCTGCCCATGCCGGCGCACTCTGCACCACATCCGTCGGCGGCCTGGCCGGATGTGCATCCGGCGCGAGCGCCGCGACCGGATCGGTCGAGGTCGACGGCATCGAGTTCCGCAGCCTTTCGGGCGTCGGCAACAATCTCACCAACACGAGTTGGGGCGCGGCGAATACCGGCTTCCTGACCGCACCCGGCGCCTCGACATCCGGAACGGTGCTGGAGCGCAACGACGGTCCCTCGGCCCGCGACGTCTCCACCACGATGGACGGTCCCGGCGCGGTCGGCGATCAGGGGATGAGCAGCATGTTCTGGGCCTGGGGCCAGTTCATCGACCACGACATCACCCTGACCGAAGAGAACAAGGGTTCCGGCAACCTCTCCCTCGGCGGCAATATGGGCGCGGTGGACAGCATCAGGATCGTGGACGGGGCCGCCATCAACGAGATTTCCGCCTATATCGACGGCTCCATGGTCTACGGCTCCGACGAGGCGACCGCGACGGCCCTGCGCGCGAATGACGGCAGCGGGCGCATGCTGCTCGACGCCGACGGCAACCTGCCCCGCGATGCCGACGGCAATTTCATGGCCGGAGATATCCGCGCCAACGAGCAGCAGCAACTGACCACCATGCACACGGTGCTGGCGCGCGAGCACAACCGCATCGCGGATACGCTGTCGGCGGTGAACCCGGACTGGTCGGGCGAGCGCGTCTATCAGGAATCGCGCTCCCTCGTCGGCGCGCAGATCCAGGCGATCACCTATAACGACTGGTTGCCGAGCCTGCTGGGCGAGGGCGGGATCGGGGCCTATTCCGGGTATGACGACAGCGTGAATGCCGGGATGACGACCGAATTCTCGACCTGCGCCTTCCGGTTCTGCCACTCGATGATCCCCGACGAACTGGAGCGTCTGGCCGAAAACGGCGACCCCATCGCCAAGGGCCACCTGCAACTGCGCGACGGCTTCTTCTCGCCCGAGGAATTTCTGGAAGCGGGCGGCACGGACCCGCTGCTGCGGGGGCTGGCCGCGCAGGATGCCATGGCGGTCGATGCGGCGGTATCCGCCGAACTGCGCAACTTCCTGAATGCGGGCGACGGCGAGGACAGCGACCTGCTGGCCCGCAATATCGCACGGGGCCGCGATGTGGGTCTGGCGGATTACAACCTGCTGCGCGCGGCCTACGGACTGGAGCCGGTCGAGAGCTGGTCGGACCTGACCGATGATCCGGTCCTCGCCGCCGAACTCGAAGCGTTGTACGGGTCGAGCCTCGACGGGCTGGACCCCTTCATCGGGGCCTTGGCCGAGAACGCGCTGGATGGTGCGCTGGTCGGTGCGCTCAATGCCGCGATCATCGGCGACCAGTTCTCGCGCCTGCGCAGCGGCGACCGGTTCTGGTACGAGCGGATGTTCGACGGTGACGTGCTGGCCTGGATCAACAACCGCAGCCTTGCCGACATCATCCGCGACAATACCGGCATCGAGTGGATACAGGACAATGTCTTCGTCACCGCCGCGCGCGGTGTCGTCAAGGAGCCGGTACCCCTCGCGCTGCTGATCCTCGCCATGGCGATGTTCGCAAGACGGCGCGGCGTCACCGGGTGAAGAAGCGCGGGGCCGGGAATACTGGCCCTCCGGTCAATCGATCGGTTCCAGCGCGCCGGCCGAACTGCGGCCCTGTCGGTCGGTCTCGATCTCGTAGTTGATCTTCTGACCGTCCGCCAGGCCGGTCAGGCCCGCATTCTGCACGGCGGAAATATGGACGAAGACGTCCTTGCCGCCTTCGCCGGGTTCGATGAACCCGTATCCTTTGGTCGGGTTGAACCACTTCACGGTACCAGTAGCCATCGGCAGTCTCCACAAGTATAGCGAACCGTCTCGCAAGAGATCGTGTCACGGCATACCAGAAAAACCCCCGATCCACAACGGTGCCGAATCACAAGTCACTCCAGATTTTCTTCGGCGACCATCCCCATGACGTGATACCCGCAATCGACATAGAGGGTTTCACCGGTCGTGCCGCCCCCGAGGTCCGACAGCAAGTAAAGGGCCGCACCCCCTACTTCATCCAGCGTCGCCGTCCGGCGGAGCGGCGAATTGCGCACGTTGAATCCGTAGACTTTTCGCGCCGATCCTACCGCAGACCCGGCCAGTGTGCGCATGGGACCGGGCGAAATCGCATTAACCCGGATGCCGTCCGTGCCGAGATCTTCGGCGAGGTAGCGGGTACTTGCCTCCAGCGCCGCTTTGGCGACGCCCATGACGTTGTAGTTGGGCAGAACCCGCTCGGCCCCAAGATAGGTCAGCGTCACGATGGAGCCGCCGTCCTTCATCAGGGGCAGCGCCCGACTGGCCAGATCGGTCAGCGAGAAGCACGAGATATCCAGCGTGCGCAGGAAGTTGGCACGCGACGTGTCGACGTAGCGGCCCTTCAGTTCGTTCTTCTCGGAATACGCGATGGCGTGGACGAGGAAATCGAGCGATCCCCATTCCGAGGCCAGCGTGTCGAACACGGCGTCGAGGCTAGCCGCGTCCTGCACATCGGCGGGCAGCACGAGCGACGAGCCGACACTCTCGGCCAGGGGGCGCACGCGCTTGCCGAAGGAATCGCCCTGATAGGTGAAGGCCATCTCCGCGCCCTGCGCAGCCAGGGTGCGGGCGATGCCCCATGCGATGGAATGGTCGTTCGCCACACCCATCACGAGGCCGCGCTTGCCCTGCATCAGGGGGACGGGGGAGGAAGGATCGGTCATGACGGCACCTGTCTGGGAAGGATTGCCCCAGCCATACCGAACCGGATTGCAGAAATGAAGACGCCGCCCCGAAATTTCGGAGCGGCGTCTTCATTTCCCTGCGAGGCGCGGAATATCAAGCCTAGTTCAAACGCGCTCCGATGGTCGATATTCCGTCGTCCAGCATGGCATCGGCGCGGTCGGGCGCCAGCCCTCCGGCGATGGCTTCCCGGGCGGCGGCGGTCGCGGCGGCGGCGGCGGCGCTGCGCACTTCGCGCATGGCACCGGATTCGGCCTGGGCAATGCGCTCTTCGGCGGCACGCAGCTTGCGGGCGATCGATTCCTGGAGATCGGCCTGGGCCTGTTCGGAGGCTGCGGTGGCTTCGGCCTTGGCGCGCTTGACGATCTCGTCCGCCTCGCGCTGCACGTCGGCCTGCTTGCGCTCGAAGGACGCGAGAAGGGTCTGCGCCTCCTCCCGCGCTTCGCGGGCCTCGTCGAGTTGCGCCCGGATGCGGTTGGCGCGGGCGTCGAGCATGGCGGCGATTTTCGAGGGCACCTTCAGGTAGAAGAGGATGCCGATGAAGATGCAAAAGCCGATCAGGATGGCAAGCTTGTCATTCATCGCGCGATCCCCCGTGCGGCCAGCGCCCGGTCGACGGCGGCGGCGATGGTGCCCTGGTCGGCGCTGCCGGGGGCGAGCTTCTCGATGATGGCCTCGGCTGTCTCGGTCGCGACCTGCTTGGCGTTTCGGCCTGCCTCGGCCCGAATGCTGCCGATACGCTCCTCGCCCTCGACGGTGCGGGCGGTAATCTCGGCCTCGGCCTTGACGTTCGCCGCGTCGATCTGGGTCTGGATGTCCGAACGGGTCTTGTCGGCGATCTCGTTCGCGCGGGCCTTCGCTTCGGACAGCGCCTTCTGATAGGAGCCTTGCGCCTCCTCCGCCTTCAGCTTCAGCGAGGCGGCGGCATCGAGATCGTCCGCGATGGCGTGGTGACGGTCTTCGAGCGCCCCGGCGATGCGCGGCATGATCTTCTTGGCGAGGATCTGGTAGAGCAGGAACAGCGCGATGGCCGCCCAGAAAATCTGTGATGCCCAGGTCTCGAAGTCGAGCTGCGGCATGCCTCCGCCGTGTTCGGCGCTGTCGACGGCGTGTTCGCCGACGGTTTCGGACGATGCCATCCGGGCCTCCGTCTAGTCAGAAAAAAGGACGGGCGAACCGATCCGGTCCGCCCGACGACGTCTGGAACGATCAGACAGCGAACAGCAGCAGCAGCGCGACGAGGAAGCTGAAGATGCCCAGCGCTTCGGCGAACGCGATGCCGATGAAGAGCGTGGCGGTCTGTTCCTGCGCAGCGGCAGGGTTGCGGAGCGCGCCTGCGAGGAAGTTGCCCGCGACGTGGCCCACACCGATGCCCGCGCCGCCCATGCCGATGCATGCGAGACCTGCGCCGATGTACTGACCCATGTTTCCGATATCGCCTTCCATGGTGAAGCTCCTTTAGATGGAATGACTGTTGCTTGAGAGAGATGCGTGCAAACGCCGTTAGTGCATGTGCAGCGCGTCGTGGAGGTAGACGCAGGTCAGGATGGCGAAGACGTACGCCTGGATGACCGCGACGAGGAATTCCAGCGCCGTGACGCCGACGATGGCCGCGATCGGGATGATCCCGAAGACGCCCAGCGCAGCGACGAAGCCGCCGAAGACTTTGAGAACCGCGTGGCCCGCCATCATGTTCGCGCCGAGGCGAATGGAATGGCTGACGGGCCGCACGAAGTAGGAGATCACCTCGATCACCGCGAGGATCGGGCGCATGAAGGCGGGGGCGTCCATCGGCCAGAACAGGCCGAGGAAGCCGACGCCGTGGCGCATGAAGCCGATGACGGTGACGGTGATGAAGACGGAAAGCGCGAGGAAGACCGTCACCGCGAAGTGACTGGTCACCGTGAAGGAATACGGCACCATCCCGAGCAGGTTGCACCCCAGGATGAACAGGAACAGCGTGAAGATGTAGGGGAAGTACTTCAGCCCCGCTTCACCGCAGGAATCGCGCACCATGTTGCGCACGAATTCGTACAGGCCCTCGGCCATCGACTGCATGCGCGACGGCACCAGCGACGAACCGCTCATGGCCGTCCACAGGAACAGGCAGACCAGGCCGACCGCGAGAAAGGCGAAGAAGGCCGAATTCGTGAAGGAAAGATCGATGAACCCGAGGTCGATCGGAATCCAGTTCTTGATCTCGAACTGGTGCATGGGGTCGATATTGAACCCGCCATCCGTGCTCTTTTCAGCCGCCAAGATCGTCTCCCTCGTTCCTCTTGCGCTGCATCTGCCGCGCGGAGGCCATCATGGTCCTTACACCGGCGGCAAAGCCCAGAAGGCCGAATACCACCAGAAACAACGGGCGCGTGCCCGCAACTTCGTCGATCGCATAGCCGATTGCCGCGCCGAAGCCGCAACCGATGACGAGTTCGAGCACCATGCGCCAGGCGATGGACAGGCCCTGGTATTTGCCGGGGGCTTTTCTCGGCGGCGGTGCAATGCTCTCCCGGGCGGTATCGATCCGTCTGGAGAGCCTGTCAAGCGCCGCCTGTTCCCCAACGGCCTCCGTTTTGTCCTTCGACAATCCGGGCCGCATTTCGGCCATGTCCCACTCCTGAAAATCGCCTTGAATCGCACGATGAGCGTCGAAATCCGGCGCAACATATGCAGCGCTTAGGAAAGTGTCAAGCAATGGCTCGCTTGGTACGCGACAAGAAAAACTCTATTAATTCAATGATATAGCACAAAACGTGCAAACGTCGCACCCTTTACGGTCAATCCGCCGTCCAGCCGCCATCCACCAGCAGCGCCGTTCCGGTGATCAGGGCGGCGGCATCGGAGGCCAGGAAGAGGGTCGCGCCCATGATGTCCTCGACCTCGCCGACTCGGCCCAGCTTGATCTTCTCCTCGACCCAGGCCACCCGTTCGGGATTGGCGAAGGTCGGTTCGGTCAGGGGGGTGCGGATGAAGGTGGGGCAGATCGTATTGACCCGAATCCGGTGCGGACCCCATTCGATGGCCATCGCCTTGGTCATCCCCTCCACCGCATGCTTGGACGCGCAGTAGACGGCCCGGTCGATGCCGCCCACATGCGCCATCTGCGACGAGATCGTCATGAGCGAGCCGGGGCGACCGGCGGCGATCAACCGCGCGGCGACCTCGCGCAGCAGGAAATAGGCACCGCGCGTGTTCAGGTCGGTCACCCGGTCGTAGTCGCCCGGGTCCGTGTCGGTCGCGGGGGAATGGATGGCCAGCCCGGCGGAGTTGACGAGGATGTCATAGGGGTCGCGAGGCGCGAGGGCCGCGCGGGTCGCCCCGGTATCGGCCACGTCGAGCGGGAGCACGTCGGCCTGCCACCCTTCGGCGGTGAAGGCGGCCAGCGCCTCGGCCAGCCTGTCGGCACGCCGGGCGGCCAGCGTGACATGCGCCCCCGCCTCGGCCAGCGCCACGGCGCATCCGAGACCGATGCCGGAGGAGGCCCCCGCGACCAGCGCGCGGCGACCGTCGAGGCGGAGGGAGGGGGTGCGGGGGAGGATCATGAGCGCCACCTTTCGGGAAGCGGAGGATAGGAGATACCGCGATAGGGCGGGAAGTCGGCATGGCGGGCGGTGCGGGTCTTCGCGTCTTCCGATGGCTCGGCACCCGATGCGAGAAGTTTTCCCTTGGGCGCAATGTAACTTGAGATCCCGTTTTCCGCCCCTTCCCACCACGAGAGATTGAAGGCGGCCAGTTTCGGGTAAAAGCACGTCGAATGCGGCGGCAGGTGATCGTACAGCCACCACGCCAGGTCGCGCCAGTCGCGACCCTGCGCATACTGGTCCGCGAACCACGGAATGGCGATTGAGACGGTCGCGCCCATGTGCCCTGCCCCGTCGCGGCGATCCCAGATATGGCCCGCGTAGTTCGATTCGTTGCTTGCGCATTTCTGCGGCTTCACTTCGGTCGCGCCGAAATGGTTCAGGTCGCAGGACCGGAAGCCGGAACGGATGGCGAGGGGACCGAACGTCTCGACCAGCGGGTCGAGCAGATCGGTCGCGAGGCGCGTTCCGGCGGCGATGGCCAGGTCGGGATCGTCGGGGATGTTCGGACGCCCGTAGAAGTTGCCGATCTCGGATTGCAGGAAGTCACGCATGAAAAAATGCTTCGACAGGCGCGTGCGGCCCAGTTCTTCGAGCGAGACATAGGTGCCGGGGCGACGGCGACTCACGCGCCACCCCCGCGCACCGGCGCACCCTCGCCATACGGCACGTTCACCCCGCCATAGCGGCGTACCCGCACGTTGCACTGTTCCGCGTGGCCGACGAAGCCCTCCAGCATGCACAGGCGGGAGCCGTAGGCGCCGATCTCGGCGGCGGCCTCGTCGGTGGTGATGCGCTGGTAGCTGTGGGTCTTGAGGTACTTGCCGACCCACAGGCCCCCGGTATAGCGCCCCGCCTTGCGCGTGGGCAGGGTGTGATTGGTGCCGATCACCTTGTCGCCGTTTGCCACGTTGGTGCGCGGGCCGAGGAAGAGCGCGCCGTAGCAGGTCATGTGCTCCAGGAACCAGTCGTCGCGGTCGGTCATCACCTGCACGTGCTCGTAGGCCATGTCGTCGGCCACGCCCAGCATCTCCTCGTAGGTATCGCACAGGATCACGTCGCCGTAGTCGCGCCAGCTTGCCCCCGCCGTCTCGGCGGTCGGCAGGATCGTCAGCAGGCGGTCGATCTCGGCCAGGGTCGCCTCGGCCAGCTTGCGCGAGGTGGTCAGCAGGGCGGCGGGGGAGTTGTAGCCGTGCTCGGCCTGCCCCAGCAGGTCGGTCGCAACGATCTCGGCATCCACCGTATCGTCCGCGATCACCATCGTCTCGGTCGGCCCGGCGAACAGGTCGATGCCGACCCGTCCGAACAACTGCCTCTTGGCCTCGGCGACAAAGGCGTTGCCGGGGCCGATCAGCATGTGTACCGGGTCGATGCTCTCGGTCCCCAGCGCCATCGCGCCCACGGCCTGTATCCCGCCCAGCACGTAGATGTCCTGCGCCCCGCCCAGATGCATCGCCGCGATGGCCGCCGGGTTCGGCTCGCCCTTGAAGGGGGGTGTGCAGGCGATGATGCGCGGCACCTTCGCCACGCTGGCGGTGGTGACGGACATGTGCGCGGAGGCGACCATGGGGAACTTGCCGCCGGGGACGTAGCAGCCGACGGATTGCACGGGGATATGCTTGTGGCCCAGAATCACGCCGGGGCGCGTCTCCACCTCGATATCGGTCATCGATGCGCGCTGGGCCTCGGCGAAGGCCCGCACCTGGGACTGCGCGAATTTCAGGTCGTGCATGTCCTGGGCGGAGACCTTGTTCATCAGCGCGGCGATATCGTCGTCGCTCAGGCGAAAGCGGGCGGGGGTGTAGCCATCGAACTTCTCGCTCAGCTCGCGCACCGCCGCATCGCCCCGGGTGCCGATATCCGCGAGGGTCGCCTCGACCACCGCGCGGGTCTTCGCATCGTCTGCCGAGCGTTCGGATTCGGGCTTGCTGCCCTTGAGAATGTGAATGGCCATGACTTCCTCGTCGTGCGGTCCTGAAGATCGGGCGACCATACTACGCGAAACGCCGGGTGCAATCGGAGTCGTGCCTGCCGGAGTTTCCCGCTCCCTCGGGCATCATGGATCGAACGGAACGAGGTGAGGGATCAGGGGTCGGGATCGGGGTCGCGCGGGCGCACCAGTGCCATCCCCGCCAGCATCAGCGCCAGGGCGATCCAGATGATCTGCGCATGCCGCTCGCCGAGGATGGTCATGCCCCAGAACACCGCCGAGATCGTCACGAGATACCCGACCTGCGCCGCGAAGACCGGTCCCGCCGCCTGTACGAGCCACACGAAACTCGTATAGCAGACCAGATGCACGACGCTGACGGCGAGAATCGCCAGTTCCGCGTTGCCCAGCGGCGTCAGGTCGACCCATCCGTCCCGCGCCCAGACCAGCGGCAGCAACAGCGCCATGCCCGCCCAGCTCATCCCCGCCATCAGGGTCAGGGCATCGGTGCCGGGGGGTGCAGCGGTGTCGATCAGGATGTTCTCGATGGCGTAGGACAGCGCGACCGTCAGGCCCAGCATCACCCATACCGCCTGCCCCACTCCCGGCACGGCGGCATCGGGCAGCGCGATCATCGCGACGGCCCCCGCCCCCATCGCGATGCCCAGCATCCGCAGGCCCGTCAACCGCTCGCGCCCCGTCGCCCGGCCGAGCAGCAGCGTCATCATCGGCACCCCCGCGATCAGGATCGAGACGATACCGACCGGCAGGTACTGGAGGGTGGTGTAGTTCAGCGTCCCCGGCAGGGCCGCCCCGAAGAACCCGCAGGCGATGTAGAACACCACGGAACCGCGCGAGAGGGGTAGCCGTCGCCCGCGCAGCACGCAGGCGAGCGTGGTGATCACGGCGGCGATGACCGTCTCCAGCAGCGTCACGCCCGCCGGATCGTGCCCCGTCGAAATCGCGATCTTCGACAGCAGTTGCGAGCCGCCCCACGCGACGCCGACGGCGATCAGGACGGCCCACAGGAAGGCGGCCCCGCCACGCGCCCCGCCGGAGGCGGCGATCATCGTCCGGCCAGGACGGCGAGACGATCCTGTAGCACCGCCGAATGCAGCATGGCGCTGGTCGAGGCCGAAATCTGGCGCTTCACGTTGATCTGCACGGTCTGATCCGTCTTGGCGAGCACGGTGATGCCCTGGTTGAGGGCGTTGAGGTGGCGATCGAGGGAATCCGCGCTTTCCCGGTCGCGGATGACGAATTGCGACCCCATGACGTAGACGACCTTGCCGTACAGGTCGCGAATATGGTGCACGAATATGAGATTGTCGAAGGCCTTGCCCGCCCGCGTGTAGTTCCGCAATATGACCTGCACGTCGGCACCCGCTTGCAGCGCTTCCCTCAGCACGAAGCGTCCGGGTTGCTGCACGTCCTCGCCCTGCAGGAACCTGCAGTTCCGCCCGATGCAATCCGCCCTGTCGTACCCGCTCATCTCGCAGAACGAATCGCTGACCCGCAGCAGGGCGAACTCCTCGTCGTGTGCATCGACAAGGGTGAGCGGTACGCGCGTCCGCTCGAAAACTTTGTCGATTGCCGATGTTTGAGGCATGGCGGGTGCGATACAGACAGTGTAGACAATACGCAACCTTTCACACACCCCCATAATGGTGCGTCAAGTCATGAAACAGGCCGGCAACATTCCCGAGATGGTCGAGGACTTCAAACGTTCCGACGGTTTCCCCGTTGTGGGCGTCGGGGCTTCCGCCGGCGGGCTGGAGGCGTTCCAGTCCCTGCTCTCGGCCATGACCCCCGGCCACGGCTTCGCCCTCGTCATGGTGCAGCATCTCGACCCCGACCATGACAGCCTGTTGCAGGAACTGCTGTCCAAGAAGGCCCGCGTACCGGTCAAGGTGATCGAGGACGGCATGACCATCGAGGAGGGAACGGTCCACATCATCCCCCCGAACGCCTCGCTGACCGTCGAGGGATACACGATGCACCTGTCCGAATTCGACCAGCCGCGCGGATTGCGCCGCCCGATCGACAGCTTCCTCGAAAGCCTCGCCTCGGAGCATGGCGCGAACTGCGTCGGCGTGATCCTCAGCGGTACCGGCAGCGACGGCGCGAACGGGATGCGCGCGATCAAGAAGGCGGGGGGGCTCGGCCTCGTGCAGGACCCCCGGCAATCGGCCTATGACGGCATGCCCCGCAGCGCGATGGAGGCGGGGGGGTCCGACCTGGTGCTCCCCGCCGAGGACATCATCGAGGTCATCGGCGAATTCTTCGACCGCCACCAGGATCTGGGCGACGTGCTGAAGGGGGACGAGGATTTCAAGCTGCGCGTCGCCAAGCACCTGCTGTACCGCACCGGGCACGACTTCTCGAACTACAAGATCGCCACGATGGAGCGCCGCATCGCCCGGCGCATGTCGGTACTGGGGATCACGCGCCCGAACGAGTACCTGCAACGGCTGATCTCGGACGACCAGGAAGGCACCCGCCTCTTCCACGACATCCTCATCAACGTGACGTCCTTCTTCCGCGACCGCCTCGCCTTCGACGCGCTCAGGGATACCGTGATCCGCCCCATGCTGGTCGACAAGGGCGCGGATGCCGAGGTGCGCATCTGGATCGCGGGCTGCTCGACGGGCGAGGAGGCGTATTCCATCGCCATCCTGTGCCTGCAGGAGATGGACCGCCTCAATACGTCCCCCCGCATCAGCATCTTCGCGACCGATATCGACGAGGAGGCGCTGAAGACCGCGCGCGAGGGCATCTATCCCGACACGCTGATCGAGGCGATTCCGGTTGAACTGGTCGACCGCTATTTCAAGCCCAACGATTCCGGATACGAGGTCAGCCAGCTCCTGCGCGATATGGTGCGGTTCTCGCGTCACAACTTCATCAAGGACCCGCCCTTCCTGCGGCTGGACCTGATCTCCTGCCGCAACGTCATCATCTATTTCGACAAGTGGCTGCAGGACCGGGTGATGCCGATCTTC
>Ga0209831_1003016_pt1 | contig 14216 bp, 17 predicted proteins | sample Maine_Asex4_meta_FD_187451 | JGI IMG/M metagenome (GOLD analysis project Ga0209831, IMG submission 187451) | Marine algal microbial communities from Maine, USA - Maine_Asex4_metaG (SPAdes) (version 2) | ecosystem: Host-associated > Algae > Red algae > Unclassified | place: Maine, USA | collected...
CGCGCACGCGCGAAAGCGCAGAGGCAGGAACGCGAAGCTGGCTCACACGACGCTCCCGCTTCCCCGACAAGGTTCGAGTATCGGCATACTCCCCGTTCGCGATACGGATAACCGTGCTGCGGCTCAGCCCAGTCGCCGCCGCCGTGCGGTCGACGGGCTGCTCCAGCATCTCTGCGGCATGGTTATCACGTTCTGTGGTGAAAAAGGCACGCAGCCTGCCAACAAGAAGCACAACCTCCCATGTGATGCGGCGCACCGCGCGCACGCGCTTGCGCGGCATCCGCGTGACCGCATGCGTAGTCGGCATGGCGACTCACTGCGCAAGGCAACACCCAGAGCACTCAGGTGCGAGCAGATGGGGGGTCGGGGGCGCAGGGGGGGGCGTGGAGGGGAAGGTCGTTACGAGAAGGTGCGGGGCGGAGGGGCGCGCGGGGAACCAAAAGGGCATGACACAGTCGGGGGCGGCCGTGGCGCGAGGCTGCATGTTGCGAACGTGACCCCCGCGCCCGCCGCTGACGGGCGGCTTATCTCCAGCTCCGTACCGGATTGAGCCATATGAGTGAAATGGGAAGGCTGCTATGCCAGGCGCTCTCTTCCACTCCTGAAAACGAGGAGCAAAATTCATTCCTCATCATCACATGTGTTCCTCTTGTTCTTCCATCCCGGATATGATCTCACAGACTGCGGCGGTCGCCGTAGCACAGAGTGGCGCGATGCTTATCCGAAGCTGTAACCACGTTGCAAAAAATCTCTGGGGCAATTACTGACCAGCTCAAGCTGCTGTCCGGGCGACGCTCTCTGCTTCAAGCATAGGCGCGTAGACTCATCATGTTGAGCGCGTATGCGCGCCTTGTTTTCCACGCCATCCATCTGCAGCGTCGTACTTTGCGCTCTGCAGCAGTACACAAGCTCAAGAGTGGACGCAGGCCATCAGGTACCTTGATTGGCCCATGGCGACGCATTGCCGCTATCTGGCCATTTCATTGGATGGCTACGTGGAGATGCCGCGCAGGTTAGCACGTCACGATCAGTGCTAGCGTAAGTACTGGGACCCTTCAAGAAATTTGATTAACACGTAAAGTTTTTGTTGCTGTAGACCCCGTGTGTCTCAATGCAGCTTCCATTCAATTCATCGACGAGCTCCTCGCAGAAACTGACTACAACCGAAGCGCATTGTCACCAGTGGGAACCGCCTTTTTCCATCACGCCTGAGGAGCCGTTCCGCCGCGAGCAGTCGCCCGCCCATGCGCTTCGCGGGGCGTTTGGTGCTGTTTACCCTCGCGCGGGCAGCCGTGGCATTGGTCCACGCAGGACATAGGTACGTTGCTTTAACATCGTGCACAGCGCGAACAGAGCACAATCGGACTCTGCCTCAGGCCGCTCCTTGTCCTGTGTCCGCGGGGGCCAGGGATGCCCGCCCGGGGTGGCGCTTGTCAGTGGTATCCCTGTGTGATCCTCCTCCGACTGACTTTGCCCGCGGCCGTTCTCATCCTCCTCTGATGGTATGCACACATACCAGTGCCTTTCCGCGTGCTCTGTGGCTGTCTCTTTGTGTCATTTATCCCTGTTGTTTTTATTACTCTCTCATAACCATGGTTGATGGGTGCCTCTGGAATGTGGTTTCCGCAAGTGATGGGCCGGACGCAGCCCCCTACGACCTAGCATGTTGGCGAGATGCAAGGTAAGGTGCAGGTCGGGCGGGCAGATGAGGCCGTTTACGATGAGGTGGGCGAGTGTGACGGGAGCGACCCGAAGAGGAGCGGGTGGTGCTCACGCTACGCGGGGTTTGCTTGTCTCTCTCTCTGGACCCATCTTTTGCCACCTGCGTCCTTGTGTGCGTAGTGCGGTGTGACCCTCATTGTACTGACTGTACTAATGGTATATTTAGTTCTCTAGCTTGTTACTGGCGTGCTTTGCATTGTGCTCAGATGCTTTTTTTCTTTGTAGATGCGGGAGAGCCTCATGTCGTTCACTGTTACCCGCTTGTTTTCTTCATATGGCAGCAGCCTTGGCCCGACTTCAGGAGCGCCGTGTCTTGCACACCCGCTTCCGGCACAGTACTTGTTAGCAAGACGGATCGCTTAGGCGCTCGTGTGGGGGGTCTACCTGTCTATGTGAAGTAAGAATATTCAGTAGAGCTCGCACGAAAATTAACACAAAGCTCTCAAGCGCTTCACAAGTGCTGGGCGTGCCGCCATTTCCTGGTTGTCGTCGTCGATCTCATTCTTGATGACCGATCCGCCACCGGCACGTGCTCGCGCTCACTGCCACTACTGCTGTCGTCCGCCTCCGCCGCTATGGTCGCCGTTGTGCTCGACCGCCACCAGCAGGTGTGTTTTGACTTCTACCGCGCCGGCAAGAACGTTGGGGTCTTCTCGAGCGCGGGTTGCGGGAAGTCCGTGGTACTCAAGGCTATTGTCCGCGATTCCGTTGCTGAGTATGGGTCGGGCGGCGTGGCGGTGTGCTCATGGCACGGCGCCGCTGCCGACCTCATCGGTGGGCACACCCTGCACTCGTTCTTCTCTTGTGGCATCCGTCTGTTGAATCCCGCTGACTTTGTGGCAGCCACCAATTCGAGGAGCGGCCTGCTATCCAAGCTCATCCAGGTGCGCGTCTTGGTCATTGACGCGGTCTTCACCATCACGGGGTTGTGGCTGGCTGCCTCTTTGAGGATTCTTCTTGGCATTGCACCAGCCGGTGCACAGACGCACCCTGCCGGCGGTGTTCAAGTCATCGGTACGTGTTTTGGGATTGTCTTGGACGCGCCCCGTCCTGTCTGTTTCCAAGTGCATTTACATCGGACTGACCGTGTCATGGCCACTGTGCTGAGTTCGCCGCGCCGACGTTGAGCATTGCAACACCTCCTTTTTCCCCTCTGTCTCGCTTGCCGCTCGCTTTGGTATCGTTGGCTACTCGGACGGCACATTTGCGGGAGACCCACTGCAAACGCTCCACATTGATCTGTTTCTCTCCAACACAAATACTCTCGGGCTCAGAACTTTGCAGTGGCGGTACCTCTTTCGCCCATGGCGGGGCACCTGTCGCCCGCTCGCGGGAAACCACCGGCAGAGCGGGGACGATGCGTAAGCTGTGCTGCTAGAGCGCATCCGCATGGGGCGGCACACCTCCGAGGACATTGACGCTGTAAATGCGACGTGGGCCCAGCACAAGGACGAGGAGCGGCTGCTGATGCCGCAGTTCCGTGCGCTCCGCAGCTCGGTGGACAGCTACAACGCGGAGCAGCTCGAAAAGCTTTCGGACGAGGAGATGCGCTACGACGCGACAGACTCCAACATTCCGGACGATGGCCGAGGGCTGCAGGGCACCCTGCAGGATCTCGAGCGGCGCGCACCCGGCTGTCTCTCGGTGAAGCTGCGTGCGCCGGTCGTTGCGACTCGGCGGTTGTCGCCAACGACATCAACGGGAACGATTGGAGATATCGTAGCCATGACGTCGCCGCACGAGCTCGTCTGTTCCTTCAAAGGGGAGCGGGTGTCCTTGACCCGCAAGACTTGGGATATTTATAGTGCTAGTGGTGCTGTGAGCGGGTCGCGAGAGCAGCTTCCAGTGGTTTTAGCGTGGGATGTGACTACACACAGGGCCCAGGGCTCAGAGTTGAACAGCGTTTGCATCGACTTGACGCGTGACGATTTGGCATGCGACGGATTGGTGTACGCAGCCCTCTCTCGAGTGCGATTCTTGCGCTCGTTGCGCGTGCGGGGCTTGACTACGCGGCACATTAAGGGGAACCAAGCTTCCCTTTCCTTATGGTTTGCCCTGGTGGACGCCGCCGGAAATAAATAAATGACTATGTTTTGATTGTGAAAAACGCAGCGTACCACAAGAATTGCACGGGGAGAGCAGAGGACTGTTCGAGATCACCCAGCCCACCGAGAGTGCGTGGAGCACCCGTCCCCCCAAAGTGCTCTATTTCGTACTCACCATATGCATCCGACTGATATAACAGGTCAGACGCCTCATAGTCTTCGCTCAATACATCATCAACAAACGAGGCGTCGTACACCTCAACTGCCGCCGCATCTTGCAGGACTGACCCGGGTAGAAGCCCAGTGTTCGGAGTTTGATCATCCTTTCTTGGTGCAATGCGGGAAACCAGGGCAGTAGCCAAGACCTTCTCTGGAAGGCCAGGCAACCCACTCCACAACAGCACACGCGGTCTGAAAAATCCACATGGCCATGGCAGGAAGAGAAAAGACGAGTTTAAGTTCTCTGCTTCGTTCAACCATCGTGTACCCGAGCCAAGTAACTTACACCTGCTCCTTCACACGTGCAGATGCGAAGAGCAGAGTAAACAACAGCAAAAAAACGTACTCGAGATCTGCAACAGGCCAAACCAGGCGTTGATGATGGAATGCACTCAACAGCGACTCCAAAGGATAGCTGCGCTCCACGCAGAAAGATGGGTGCAAGTCAAGCAGATAGCGTGCGTTTGAGGTGTTCGGCTCGTGGGAGACAAGAAATACAGCCACGTGGTCATTGGGAAGCGCGTTGCTGTGGTGCATGTCAAACTCCAAGTGCGCAGTGCAGGTGCCATCTTTCCGCCCCCTTATGAGCAGCGAAGTGCTCTCCGGTGGAAACGTTGGAGAAGGCGACGGATAGCATAGAGCCCGCCGATGACGCCCATCCCCAGACACGCGATTTGCGGCACCGGCGGAACCACCAGTACCACCCACAGCGGCGGCACTGCCACTACCCCTGCTTACACCACGACCACCTCCAACGCCGCTACCGCCACCGTCACCACCACCGCTCCCCCCAAGGCCTCCCGCGTCACCCTCACCGGTCTTCTTTGCCCTCGAGGACCGCGGCTGCCCCGTTTGGACCGGCGCGGGAGCCCGCATCCCTTCGAGGTACCGCTGGAGGATCCAGTCGTCCTCGTCGTCGCGTTGGTCGAAGAGCATAAACATGATGAGGCACAGCGTCGTGTTCTTCTGTTGGTTGCTGGTGTTTTTGAGCGACAGCGGGACGGGGATGGATTCCCCATTGTCGATGAATTGGAAATTGACGGTTACATTGACGGCAGCCGCGGGGAACAGAGGCTCGTAGGGGGTTTGTTGCCCACAAGGTTCAAGCGCACGTTGTAAAAGAACCTGAGCAGCGCCATAAAGCGGGCCATGTGCGTGCGGAAGATCTGAGTGTTGGACCTCTTCAGCCTGCCCTTGAACTCGACGGCCATCTCCTTGGAAATCTCAAATGTCTTCGGCTCGGGAGGAGGTGCCGGCATCGGCTCGTCGGCGCCGAGTAAGCGCTTGTCGGTCGCGGGCGGGGCGTTCCCAATAAAAGTGGGGAGCGGCGGCAGCTCGCCGTACGTACAGTCCCCTGCCAATATCGTTTGCCCATTTCGCATGTCAAGTCCCAAAATCGATTTGTCAAGAATCCAACAGGCCTCTATCCAGCGATACTGCAGGCGGCGGCTACGACTTGGGCGCGTCGACACGTCTGTTTCTCTCTCCCTCCTGTGTGAATCCAAGCTACCCAGCACCCACCAGACGCGGCTCCCCCCCCCGCCCTCCCTCCTTTCTGACGAGCTAGTACTTAACGGCCGGCATGGCCTCCCACTCCCCACACGGCGCCTGGTACAGGTCATCCTTGTTCGTTGGTGCCACCGCGAGCTCCCGCAGTCGCCTGTCCAGCTCCCCCCACGCGTTCTCTACGGGATTCAGGTCTGGGCTCTGACCCATCCACGTGAGGACGATAAAGCCCAGGACCGCCTTGGCAGCCAGGCACCGCCAGGAGACCCAAAATCGGCCACAATGTGGTGGTAGAGCAGGTCTCCGATCACCTCCTCGTACTGGTCGGACTGCATCGAGTCCTTTACGCGGTAGAGCGGGGTGCGACCGCGCGCCGAAAAACCGCCCCACACCATCACCGACTGGCGCCCGCTCCTAAAGGAAGGCCTCAGGCAGGGCGGGGAGTAGCGCTCGCCCTCCACGCGCTAAACGCGGGCACGGGTGGGGCGGCGGACCTCGAAAGAGCTCTCGTCGGTAAAGAAGACAAATGACTACTCCTCCACCCATGACCGCCGCTCCAGCGCCCATTGGAAAAGCTTGCGCTTGCTCTTGTCAGATACCCATGGCGTGAGAGCCCGCTTCAGCGACTTGTAGCCCATGCGTACCATATCCCGCCCGATGGTCCGTGCAGAGACGAGCTTGGTGCCGCTCGTGTTGACCAGCTCCGTAATCGCTTCCAGGGAGCCAAAACGGCTGCCCTCGATGATGCGCGCAAGCGAGCGGGAAGATCGAGCCATCCGGAGGCGAGGACGCCCGCGATCGTTAATATTGGGGGGCGCAGGGGTGCTCCGCACCTGCTTGGCGACGTAGGCCACCGTGCTCTTCTTGATGTCGAGCGTCGCCGCGATGATGCCGTTGCTGTTGTTCTTTCAGCCATCTCCTCGATCGATGAGACTTGCTGGGGGGTCAGGTAGACGCGGTTGTGGCCTACCATGGTGTCGTGGTGCTCATCGTTTTTTTCCTAGGTCGTGTGCCGCCTTGGGCGCTGCTTTTATGTGAAAAAGTCGTAGCAGCGTGTGGCAACGCTTCGCCAGGAAAAGTTGCCTTACAGGTGCTCCTCGACCATATTCTTGGGAGATTTTTGCGAAGTCCAATGAGCCAGAGGGTCCAAATCTAGGGTGGACAAACAATATTGGCAGGGGACTGTACTGGTAGCCGCCGGCGACGCCGTAGAGCCGACTTGTCGCAGCCCCGACGGGACGTTGCCGCCGCCGTTGGATCCCTCACCCTCTACCAGTGCAACCCCACCCGGGCCCAGCGGAGCGTCTGCTCGAGTACGAGCGCCGGCTTCCCCCGAGGCCCGACCAGTCGCCCCGACCGCACCGACTGCCCAAGCACTCGCAGAGCCTCCATCGGCTCCACTGCACCCAGCCAACCGCGCAGAAGCACCGCCCGCCGAAGCACCACGAGCGCCGCCGGCGTCGGCCGTCTGCTCCTGGTTGATGGGGTCAGCGGCGTCCCAAAGGAGCCCGGTGACGCAGTTGCGGGGGAGCGCCACGTTGTTGGTGCGGTCGTGTGGCAGAGCCGCAAAACTTTTGGTCGCCGCTGACTTCAGCCTCTTCCGCGTCGTGGCGCTGTTTGGGCCCACCTCCGTTCCCAACACAACGCGGGGAGGCCGACCGACTCGCTCAATGAGGAAGGCGACCGCAAAGTCCTCGGGACCCTCGATGATTGCACATAGACAAAAGTGCTACGCGGCCTCGACGTAGGCCGCAACGCTATGGGGGACGACAGGCTCGGGAGAGGGGGGAAGAATGCGGGCGTCTTCCTCCATCGAGACGACAGCCCGCACCGGCACCACCCGGAGGCACGACCTGGCAACGTTAGAGAGGAGTGGTGTGGCTGGTCGGGAGTGTTCACGTGGGAGGGGAATGTCAAGGAGGAGAGGGTGCCTAAGTGATGTAGTGGGGTGGGCGCACAGCAAGCAAACGGAGCGCACGCGTCGCCGTCGTGACGGCAAGGAAGGGGAAAGCAAAGACAACGCGTGCCGTGGGCTCGCGAAGGCACCGCGTGGCCACGGGTACGGGAGCACGCCAGAGGCGCAGGCGTTGTGATCGGTTGGAATCCATTCCCGATCTGACGAGCCGACCCGTCGAAAGACCACGGCAGAGATCGAGCAGACTACGATCGAAGCGCCGTGATGAGTATTGCAGCCTGCTCAATTTTGGCCAATCCGAACGGAACACGAACGCAAGGGGTACTTTTGTGTTCTATTATAAGTTTTGCATGATTCACGCAAATACATCAGATCGCTTTGATTTTCTTGTGCGCCGAATTCGGTAGAATTTGACAATGGGGGACAGGGCGTGGCTCACATCAACGACGTCGACGTCGACACGGGTCCGCCAAGAGACCTGCATTGTCTCTCAGCCCACGCTGTGTAATGGTCGGCGACGCGACACGCGCCACGGCCGCCGCCGCCGCCAACGACGGCGCGCGCGTTTTGGACAGCGTGGCGGCCGCGACGGCAGCGGCGGCGGTCCGGCAGCGACGGTGGCGACGGAGTTACGGGCAGCATTTTGGTGCGGGATGCGCCACTGAGCCGCCACCCAGGCGACTCGGTTCGCGTCGTTCCGCGTGATGAAGGCCCGCTCGACAATCTTGCGCATGTACCCCTTACGCCCCAGCACTCGAGCCAGAGTGGCCGGAGACGCCTCGACCGCCAAGTCAACCTGTGTAGCAAAGTCGTTGAATGCGTCCGCCATCTCGTCCAGAAACAGCTCCGGCTCCCTGCGAACGGTCGAGAGCGCCGCATCACGCAGCTGCGGGTCGTCGGCGCTTTTGTCGAAGTGCCGGTTCCACTGAACGGGATCGTAGTGGAAGTCACCGCCGGTGTCAAAAAAGTAGCGGAGGAAGCGCTTTGCCGACCGTGCCGAAATGCGACGGTCACGGGCGGCGGCCGCGACGCTGCGACCGTCCTCGCGAACCATCCCCACGAGGTGCTTCCTCGTCTCCACGGAAATCATTGTCCCATGCTGCGGGGGGGGGGGGGGGGGGGGAGCGCGGCGCAACGGTGCACCGGAGGATTGGGTCTAGACGGAGCCTCGTGGGGCGAGGGAGGGATGCAGTCAAAGACGAAAGAGGCTGGAAAGGCGCCAGCCCCTGAAGGTGAGTTACGACGTCTAAGTGACTGAGGCCAGGCACATGCGATTTCCCCTGACGTCCCTGTGTCCCAGGCGTTTGCCGTCATTTGCCTTCCATCTGAGCCCGTGATACGCCGAAAGGCGACCAATATTCCTTCACAAGGGCTCGGTCTTTGCTCGCGCGGCTTCAGAACACCATTGGGAACGGGAGAAGTTCCCAGGAGCACCGCTGGTCTAGATGAGGACCGCCATGCGAGGAGTTGGACGCTGGAAAGCATGGACTGCATGCCAATGAGTGGACGCTCAGTCGGACTGCTGTTAGACTTGTATCCAAACATTGTACGACTTGGTTAGAAACTAACAGAATTTGAGCCAGAAATGAGGATCCTGCCTGCCTCAATTGATGTGTCCGGCGACTATTCACGGCACGCACACAACACTTCGGAGCGATTTTTGAGGTGTACAATTGACCTCAGCACTTGTGTTCCGTTGGGATCGGCCAAAATTGGGCAGACTGCAATAGATTGAGTGATTTATTGTGCTTCTCACAAAAACTGGATCCGCAACATCCGCTTTAGCATCATCAAGCGCCCCCTGAGCCAATGAAACAGTGATTTTGCAACGGAAGCTGATGCACCGAGGTCCAGTTTTTGTGAGAGCATTGCCAACAACTCAGGCTATCGCTATCGGCTATTCCATTCTAGAACCAAGTCCGCGTTCTTAGACAGCCACATGTACGTCAGCGGTTGGCTGCTGTGCTGTCATGAGCCTAAGTACCTGAAGGTTTCCTTACACCACGCCTTGTCTGGGCCCGATCAAGACGATATTTTCTGCCAGGACTTGATTCACTGCAGCGGCAGATAACAACAGTGGTGAGCAGCCGTATCAACCATAACAAAGGCGCAGAGAACGCTCGTCGGCAGACAGACAAAGAAACAGGTCAAAATGTGCAGCGCTTGATGACGACCACGCCTAGAAGGACGTCACTGGATGACCATTGCCATGCACGACAGCTCTTGCGGACGTTCCCACCACCTCTGCCCAGAAGAAACTGGCAGTCAATCTTGCAGACGTGGTGTACACGTTGCAGCCACGTGCTACTATTTTCTGTGAAACGGGTCGTTGATCCATCACATGGGCCAATCAGAGGCCCCTGTGAGATAGCCTCGGCTATCCTAAAAGCAATTCCGACTCGAAATAGAAATGCGATAGCCGCACAGCTATTCTTGGTCAGCGGAAGCCAGAATCAAGAAGGTAGTTCGATTTCCATGGCCCGAACAAAAAAGGGCTTCTTCGTCTAAGAAGTGGTGTTACGTCGGACTTCAGGTGCTTAATGGGACACGTTGTGCAACGTGGCTTGAATATGGGGATAGCATCTCATTGTTAACAATGCTCTGAGAAGCACAATAACAGACGCAATCCGGTGCCAGTGCAGGATGCGAGGGTCTAAAATCAGTAAATATGAGATCAACGGATAATGGAGAAGTAGCTTTCTGTGACCCAACCAACCGGCCGATTCCGATATTCGAACGCGGCCAGTGCCGGGCCGGGTTCAAGGCCCTTGAATCAAGATTGGTAATAGAGACTCTCTTATCGCGAAGGTTGCAACACTGACATGCCTTCAGATCCCTGAGGACACAAAAACAGAATGCCACCTCTGAAGCGAACAGCAAGTCCTTTGATCTGAGTATTGCTCTCTTCCCAACTTTTGGCCGACGCCGTCGCTGTCAAGAGGGGTGGTCAACTGTGCGAAACAGTTTCTCAGCCATCCATTCAGCCGGCTAAAGTTGTTCGACCAGACTCTCTTATCGCGAAGGTTGCAACACTGACATGCCTTCAGATCCCTGAGGACACAAAAACAGAATGCCCCCTCTGAAGCGAACAGCAAGTCCATTGATCTGAGTATTGCTCTCTTCCCAACTTTTGGCCGACGCCGTCGCTGTCAAGAGGGGTGGTCAACTGTGCGAAACAGTTTCTCAGCCATCCATTCAGCCGGATAAAGTTGGTCGACCGATTGGCAGTTGACCGAGGGCCTGTCTTGACTTCGACCACATCGGACAAAATTGGGAAAACAGCAATCTTTTTGTGCAAAACTACACTTTGAGAGCACCCTTTCCTGATGGCCAGGGAATTGATGACGACTGACGGGTGACAGTCAGCGCTGCTCTTACGGCGATGCCAGATTTTTGGTCACGTGAGTTCGGAAGGTTGCAGCCACCAACGTCATCTTCGCATTCCGCAAAGTGATTAATACAGTAGCACACGTTTTTCAACAAACGCATTGAACCTGCCAGAATCTTTGTGGAACCCTTTCGTGAAGTGCTGGCCGCGGCTCGACTGAAAACACCAGGCGTACACGGCGACACACGTGGCGCCCTTTATTTATGTAGAGCTGGCTCGATGCGGACGGTGTTGGTATCGCTCTAAGGCCTTGTGTAAACGACGCACGCATGTGACCGTGATTGGCGTCGAAAAAGGACAAAAGTCCGAAAACGCATCGTGATTGAGAAGCGGCGGTCTTGACGAAGACACACAGTTGTGCTTGGCACGGCTTCCCATCTCAGCTGTAATCGACCACACAGTTTACAGAAAGATAATTATGACCTCGCATGCATGGCGAAACGAAGTCCCTGGTGTGGAACGACTGGTCCACATCAGGGCTTGTCATGGATATATCCCTGAGGAGTGTATCCATGCATTATATCCGTATCCACTTCGGATACGCGCCGAGGACGCATATCCTAAAGGCAATATGAGAAAGAGAGGAGAGGATATATCTATCCTGTCCGACAAGAAGTGCGAGATTTTATCAGATCCGTATCCCAGATATGAGAATCAGGGTACAGGGATGTACAAGATTGTTCAACTTCTCGCGATGGCAAATTTCCGGCAAGACGCAGTCGACCTCTTTTTTCACGTTCAGATAATCAGGGGATCCATGTGCAAACGTGTTGCAGCGTCAAGCGGCGATCCTACAGGCATTATTCAGTTATAATCACTGCCATTTGTTTACACTGTCAGGGGCGACTTATGCGAGCATCTGCCAACTTGCGGATCCGCAGCAGTCGTACGAGTCCAGTACCCCAATATGGAGAAAAGAGTGCGACTGGCAGGATTTACAAGGATCTCGGCGAGAAAAAAGTCCAATTTTTGATTGACTCGGCACTAAACGTGATCACACTCACATGCCGCCCACCCCGCCTCTTCGCTATCACTCCTCATCATCCCCCCCAGTCAAGACCATATGAATCGTCTGGTCAATGGCCTCAACATCAGTCTCTGCCGTCAGCCAGCGCCGCACCGCCAGGACCTGTTCCTGGCCACTGAGGCCGTCAAACTCATGCTCCAGGGACGTATTGGCCATCATGGCCACCAAGTGGGACACATCCATGTGGGCCGGCTCGGCCACAACTTGGATGTCGCCCAGCTGGAGCCTCAGACGAGCAACTGCTTCAGTGGGCAGGCAATCCGTCTTCAACCAGCAGCGCACGATCTGGTCCCCAAGAATCTCATCCCATTCGTCGACAATGAGCTTGGCCGCATCTCGCAGGTGAGCTTTTACCCCCTCGCCGAGGCCCCCACCGCGTGCAACTCGAGGGTCGGCGGCTCCATTGTACAGAAGGGAGTCCCAAGTTGCAGACAACGCGGTAAAGGAGCCGCTTCTTGTACCGGTTCTTCAGGAGCACGATGATGCCGGCATCCAGCAGCTGGTACACAGCGGTCGTGTTCGGGGGCAGCTCGATGATAGTGACCTGCGGGTGCGAGATGGAGCTATGGCAGCCAAGGTTGTCCATAATCAAGTAGACATGATGCGCGGTGCGCGCTTGAACCGTTGGCACGAACACCTCTTCGAACCAGCGCTCGAAGACAGAAGCGTCAGTCCAAGCCGACTTCTGCGAGAAGTACGGCAGCGAGCTCGCATTGCCCTCGCCTTGGAAGCACATCGGCTGAGCTGCCTTGCCAATCATCGTGACCGGCACCTTGTGGGTACCCGTCGCGTTGCAGCAGATAGTCAAGGTGACACGGTGCTTGCTCTTCATAGCCTTCGAGCCACGTGCAGTGCGGCGGTCCTCGGAGGGCACGGATGAGCGCGACGGTAGCCCCCGGTAGAGCAAACCGGTCTCGTCTACGTTGTAGATCAAGTCGACATCAACACCCGCAAGCTGCTGGCGAATGGCTGCCATGCGCTCTGCCGCCTCCTCCACGTTGGCCGAAGCGCCGCTGCCATGCAGAGCAACGTTCACAAGGCCATGACGGGACGCCCAACGTTGAATGAAGCCGCTGGATGCCGCAAAATCAGTGATGCCAAGGTGCTCCGCAGCCTGCAAAGCCTTCTGCCGAAGAATGTCAAAAGACAAGGGCACACGCTTACGGCCCCTCGCGCGCACAGCCAGGAACCACTCCAAGAGGACCTTGTCAATCTGCGAATACTGCCCCGCTCGCGATGACGCTCGGACGCCTGCCGCGCCATCCGCGGCCCGTGAAAGGAGGCTGTCCTTTTGCTTAATGATCTTGTCGAGCCCGCTGCGGTCGTACTGGCTATCCGGCTGCCGGCTGATGTAGTCGATGGTCCGGACCGCCGCATGCCAGCCAATAACACACAGTTTCGTGTCCAACGTCATCGACGTACGGCGCTGGCGAGCGCCTCCGATGCGCCGAGCCGGCGCGCGCGCAGCAGACGGGGATGACAAGACAGCATTGGCCGTCACGGCCGCGGCCCGCGCGGCCGAGGGCCGCCCTCACGCTCTCGGCATGCTTCGCAGCCAATGCCTGGATATGGTCCGCCAAGACCGCCTTTCCGCGGCAGCGGCGGCATCAATAGCATTGGAGAGTGTCATGGTGGTATGAGGATCGCCCTGGGTACGAGTGGTGCGGTACGGTGGGTAGGGAGAGGAGCATAGGTGTAGTCGGTGCAGACGAATCACGCCTAAGTCGGCTGGATCGGCTTGGCCGTCAGCGGTGCTCCGATCGCAAACGGCAGGGGTTATATACTGATCCGTGGAATTCAAGTAAATTGTTTTGTATTGAATCAAGTACAAACCCCGGGTGGCAAGTGCGTTTTAATTTCTTATTCCTCGATCTCTCGGGCTCTGTGGTGCCCCTCCGTGGTCCCGGTTATATCCACTGTGGATATAACCGGGACGGATAAAACTGAATGATGACTGTATCAGCAAAGTGTGACACGAGAATCAGAATCGTCCTTCTGACGACCGTTCGCAAAAAGGGCGGGGAACCAGCCGGACCGCGCCCGTTGGGGCGCATACATCAGATGTGAATGTCACGTCGTACTTGACGTCCACTGGGCACTCGAGAAGTGTCTCAGGCCCGTTCGCATTTCCGCGTTATGCTCCTTGGGATTAACATAACACTGCTCTCATTGGTCGAGCCCGTTATTCAGGCGTTATATCGTTATGACATACGTGAGCAGCTCGCGTATGTCATAACGTTATAATGCCGTGTACATTCCAGGAATGGATTGATGCCTGGTCCATTAATTTTGAGACTTAGTGTTGAGTTCCTTCGTCGAACGTTGCACCACCCGACGAGGGACACAGCAGCATCCTCTCAGAGCACCCCAGTCACCGCTCATCCCCCCAACCGA
>Ga0209831_1003019_pt1 | contig 14203 bp, 14 predicted proteins | sample Maine_Asex4_meta_FD_187451 | JGI IMG/M metagenome (GOLD analysis project Ga0209831, IMG submission 187451) | Marine algal microbial communities from Maine, USA - Maine_Asex4_metaG (SPAdes) (version 2) | ecosystem: Host-associated > Algae > Red algae > Unclassified | place: Maine, USA | collected...
TCACAAAAGTCGCCGCTCCTCAGCAGCCTTCCGCTCAACAAAGTGCAGCCGCAATGCAGCAGGCTGGACCACAGCAATCAGCAACCCAACAACAGCGGACCGCCCCATCCCAAGCCGTAGCGGAACAACAACCGATGGTAGCTCAGCGAAGCATTGGCCAAGGTTCGACGGTTGTTCCACAGGGCAGGTTGGCAACTTAAGAATGCTTCCCGCCGCCGAACCGAGCCTGTACCCTGGGACGATACAGAGTCTCGGTTTGGACCGGAGCCGAAACGATTATGAAGTCAGATGATCGGTGCTAGTTCCATTTAAACGGAAGTTGTTAGGGCTCCGATAGTCCCGATTTTTACGACTGCGGATTTGATGGTATTTTTAGGACGACACGGAAACTCGCTAGTAAGCCAACGTGATTACGTGGCTCCGCGAAAAATTCAGTTCCAATTTTTCCTAGGCTGAAATGAAATTCCTGGATCGTTGTCTGCGTTACTTTGAAATCAGTGGATGCCATCAGGTAACTCCATATGCATTTGAGATTGTACTCCAGCAGTACGCCCAGTCTGATCGCCTGCTTGTTGGTCACTGAGATTCCCAGGACGCTTGAGCAGCAACCATCGTCCTCCTTTGAGAACTTCTTCGTACGCGTCTTGCTTGAGTTGTTTGGCTTCGGCGGCACGCACCTTGTCGATCGCCTTTCTTCCATTGGACTTCGTCGATGCCGATGGATTCGATCCCCTCAAGGCTACGATGCGACAAACCCCAAGAAACGGCGTGTTTAACAGAGTTATAGACGTGATCCCAGCTAACGGCAAAGCAACCGGCCACTTCCTTCCAGCTCATTCGCCGCGCCCAGCCGGCGAGGAACCATTTCTACTCGTTCGTCAGCCGACTTTTACCCTCGGCCCAATGAACCCGTTCGAGTATGACGCCGCACCGAGGGCAGTCAACGCGTCGCATCGTGTAGATCAACACCACCGGAATTATCCACAACGGAATAAAGTCAAGTCGGCGTGGAGTGGGTTGGGAGTTGCAGCCGCTACAACGTTTGCCGCAGCCAGAACAAGTTGGTTTGCCGTTGTCGCGAGCCCGCATGGTCAATTCGATGACGATCGATAGACAACTCGAGCAATTTGGCACGCCAATCGCGACGCTCAGTGATCGGGGGGAGCGACCTGAAAAAAGGCGTCGAACTGTTTTAACAGCGGCACCCGGGAGTCGCTTCGTATTACGACATCGTCCATCTGGCCAGCCGATTCGTCAAACATTTCTTTGAGTCCGACTTCCTGTGGGATGCTTATCGCAAGGGCTGCTGTGTGTGTGCGAACTTTCTGCGGCAGAGCGCGTTGGCGCATTTTAAACCGCCGACGCCCGAAACTAAAGCTCGCTATATGAACTTTGACCGAGAGGTCCGCTGGGGCGTTCGAGCGCTGCATATTCTCGATCGCATTCGCAGTAACCAACTCAATGATCGCCAGCGTCAACGATTGGATACTAAAATGGTTGAGAAACGGCTGGGGTGGTTGGACGAGTATCGCGAGGCGTCGTCGATGTGGATGGAGGTGATCCTGACAGGGCAGGCGATCAATCGTCTGGTCCGTCGAACGGGCTATCAGTCAATTACGGCAAATCAAGTTCGAAAATTGAGCGAAAGCTTACATACCGCTGAGGCTCGTCAGCTTGTCGATCGCGTGGCGGCTGAAATTAAGGGGATGTGATCGTCTCCCCCCTTGGTCATTCAATGCCCGGTAGCACTGAAGTTCTCGAGTCACTGATCGGCAAGGGAAAGCGTTTACTTCATCACAGCGGCAATATGGTAACCCGCCAAATCTTATCACTGGCAGTCGCGACGACCGAAGTCACCACCGAACTGGTCCAGCGAGCGTTGTCGCAGTGCCGGATAAAGCACTTGGTCAAGTGGACTTGGGAAACACTCCGTCCTGGGGTTCACCTCCCAAGAAAGGAAGATCTGAGCATCAGCCCAAAGGTAACAAACTTGCGTATGCGGATTGCCCACGCAAAACCAAACTTTTAGCAGACCACCCTTATCCAACCCGTCTAACAACAAGCAGGGTTTGTTGTCACGAAAAAACCGCTCGAATTTGAGCGGCTTTTTTCATTTGGGAGAACGAGGCTAGGATGATGAACTAAGGAACATTGTGAGCGGCAAGGCGCAAGCCCAATGGCCCTCGTTACGATATATCTTCTGAAGTTGTCTCAAGTTCGGTTTGTTTTTGAAATTGCTGTCTTTGTTTTTTGGCTTCCTGTCTTTGCTGTTTTTAGCCGCCTTGGGTGCGCAGCTCGACGGTAGTTCCGTCCGGGGCGGTCTCGAATTTTGTCTTTAGCGGCGATTCCTAAAGCCGATTGGTATCACTCGAAGCATTTTTCTGGTTCCAGGACCGCCAAGTCGCGCTGCAAGAAGCTCGAGAACGCATCCCAAACGCCTTGGAAACTCAGTCGTCGGGCGGGCACGCGGGCAATCTTAGATGCTTGGCGACGGAATTGAATCACCAGATTATAAGCGGTCAACAATGCATAGAGTTCTTTCATCACCATCACTCTGCTGGCCGCGCGGATCTTTTCGCTGTCCATGGCAACTTTGATGTTCTCGATATCGGTCTCTACGTCGTAACGCAAACCATATTTCTCGGCAGCCTGTTCGCAGCACAATTCGAAGAGTGAAGTGACCAGGTAAATAGGCTTGCCGTGCTGGTTGGCCGCTGGTGGAAAGCAACGCTTGAGTTCCTCGGTGGGCGAAAGCGTCATCGTCGTGCCGTCAATCAAATACCATTTCCGACGGCCTTCACCAACGGAGCGTTGCGAGATGATCAAGTGCTGATTTGATTGAACATGCAGCGAACAGTTTTCAGCTTGAGTCGTCCTCGGGCGGTGCTGAAGGAGCTTGAGTTGGTCGAAAGTTGTCGGTTCTGAACTCGTTTGTTTTTCGGTACAAAAGATGGAACATTGGCGATCGTCTCTTTCACAATCGCTTCCACGCTTTTGCCGCCGGTTAGCCGCTGAAGAACCAGCATCCACGTCGTCAACGAACTGGTGTACACAGCGTTGGGTGAACTTGGCTGAAGTTCTTCAGCCAAGCCACCAGCGAACCAATTCCGTAGAGAATTGATTGCAGACAAAGTTTTGTCGCTCTTAACAGAAGGTTTGACGTTGTTTACTGGCAAGGTCATTTGACGCTCCGAGTAGGAAAACAAAAGCGTGCTTGTCGGTGAATTTCGACTCCAGCACAACACAAATCTGAGCTTGCAGTCTATTTTGACCGAAACGAGGGCCATTGGGGGATAGCCCCCGGTGTTGCCCCCTGTTACCGTTGGGCATCTTACCGGCGGCAAGGGCCATGCCGCTCAGTTCATCAGCCTCGACCTCTCGTGCTTTTCAATACAAACCGGTTTAAACAAACCGGTTGACGTAGTTTTCTAGGAACTCCTGGCGGCCGCTAGTGTTGGCGTCCGCTTCACCCTTGTTGAACATGTATTCGCTGAGCGATTTGAAATCATGTTCGCCGGCTTCGATCTCTTTGCCGATGCCCGCGTCCCAGCTTGAATAACGCTGGTCGACGAACTCCTGCATCCCGCCGTCGGCGCGAATCGCAGCGGCGATTTTCAGCCCGCGAGCGAACGCGTCCATGCCGCCGATGTGTGCGTAGAACAAATCAATCGGATCGGTGCTCTCGCGGCGAACCTTGGCGTCAAAATTCACACCGCCGGGACCGATGCCGCCGTGCTTGAGAATCGCCAGCATGCACTGAGTTGTCAGATAGATGTCCGTTGGAAACTGATCGGTGTCCCAGCCTAATAGCAGGTCGCCCGTGTTCGCGTCGATCGAACCGAGGCAATCCTGCGCTCCGGCGTAGTCAATCTCGTGCATCATCGTGTGACCTGAAAGCGTGGCGTGATTGGTTTCAAGATTCAGCTTGAAACGATCCATCAAACCGTACGTCCGCAGGAAATTGATGCACGCCGCAGCGTCGCTGTCGTATTGATGCTTGGTCGGTTCTTTGGGTTTGGGTTCGATCAGGAACATGCCCTTGAATCCAATTTCATCCGCATAGGCGACGGCCATGTTGAGAAATTTACCCAGATGATCCATCTCACGTTTCATGTCAGTGTTGTAAAGGTTCATGTAACCTTCGCGACCGCCCCAAAACACGTAATTCTCGCCGCCCAACCGATGCGTGACCTCCATCGCCTTTTTAACTTGAGCCGCAGCGTACGCAAACACGTCTGCGTTACAACTGGTCGCCGCGCCGTGCATGAAACGTGGGTTAGAGAACATGTTGGCGGTACCCCACAGCAGTTTAATGCCGGTCCGCTTTTGTTCTTCTTCGAAAACGTCGGCGATCTTGTCGAGGTTCTCGTGAGATTCAGCCAACGTGTCACCTTCTGGGGCCACGTCGCGATCGTGAAACGCGTAAAAAGGCGCATCCAACTTTTCCATAAACTCAAACGCAACGCGTGCTCGATTGATCGCGTTCTCAACGCTATCGGTGCCGTCTTCCCAAGGACGATTCATCGTTGGGGCCCCGAAGGGATCACTGCCATTGGCGCGAAAGGTGTGCCAATAAACGACGCTGAAGCGTAGGTGCTCCTTCATCGTTTTGCCCTCAACCACTTCCTCCGGATTGTAGTACTGAAACGCAAGTGGATTGTCGGACTCTGGTCCTTCGAATTTGATCTTTGGAATATCCGAAAAAGCGGTCATTTGTTTTGCCTCGGGTTTAGGTTGCCGCGCAACTTTGATAGTCGCGTGTACGAATTTTTGAGTGTTAACTAATCGAGAGCCCTACTCTCCACACATTATAAAAGGGCAGATTTGAAACCGGTCTCATCTTTTCGTCATCTTCGCATTGGTTTTCATTCGAAGCAACCACCAAACACACTTTCAATCGCGCTCAAATGAAGAATTGCAGGGCACAATTTTTAAGCCGAGGTTCACTTCGCCTGATATTTCGCCTGCTACATTTATCCTAGGAACTTCGTAATTGTTCATACACCCCGCGACGATCATTTTTTGCTGCTGGAGAACCTTTTGAGTAGATAGTCTCCCAATCGCGGCGACAACTGTGCCAATGCAAACGCAATCCGCGCTTTGCCGGGCATGACTAGATCCGCCGAGCGTTTCTCACAGGCTTCGCGAATGCGCACCGCAATCTCTTCGGGAGGAATTCCTTTGAGCTTAACACCAGCGCCAGGTTTCGCCGCCTCTTCAGGCAACATGGATGCTTGATCGGCGTAGCGGGTCCCTCCATCGGTGCGACGAATTGGCCCTGGGCAGACGAACAGGTAATGGATGGACCGAGGCCCCTCCAATCGTAATTGATGGTGATAGGCCGCCAGGGCGTGTTTCGAAGCCGAATAGGGTGCGACCAAAGGCCAACCCGTTTTTGATGCCAAAGATCCAATGTTCACCAAATGGCCACTGGTTCGATCCAGCTCTGGCAGCGCTGCCAAAGAGCAGCGCACCGCCGAAAGGAAATTGATCTCCATTAGCTCTTGAAAGTCCTCTATCCGAGCATCGGCCAAACTAATTCTCAAAGACCGGCCAACATTGTTGATCCAGACGTCGATCTGCCCATGCCGATTCTTGATTTCTTCCACCGCGGCGGCCACGCTTAGGCCATCGGTAACATCAGCAACGACACCACTGACCGCAGCTCCTGATTGGCTTAACTCATTCACCGTTTGTGTCAGCTTTTGCTCATCCCGCGCCAAACAAATCACCCGCGCGCCGACGCCAGCAAACTCAGCCGCAATTGCGCGCCCTAAACCGCTCGACCCGCCAGTCACCACCACCACTCTGTCAGTCCAGTTTGCCATATTTGATTTCTATCAGCTTCTCTTTGGCGTTATTTAAAGGGCTCAATCGCAGCATATTCCGCATTTTTACGCTCAGCAGCCCGATCTCTAGCATTTCGCGCTAGTGCTTTGTGACTGTTGAAAATTCGGTTTGGAAATATTAGCCGTTTTGGCGATAGCCTCGGTTATTGCCTGTTCAACCGTGGCTTTCGCCAAAACGGCTAATCCGAAAATTGAAGTGTCACAAAGCACTAGTAACCTAACAAGTTGATCGTAAATTTGGGAAGGAGGGTGTATAAGTTTAACAATTAGGCGAACTTTACTGGTTAGGTCTAAACTTTACGCCGCCTTTTCGACGAAGAAAAGAAACAGGGGGTTTCTAGAAAAATTAATTGGTACCAATCAGATGCAACCTAATCACAATAGCGCTTTGCCTTGCCAACGAATCCAAATTGCCTTGACAATTTTATGCGCCGCAGCATTAATGGCCATGGCCACCGGTTGCTCGGCGCTGCCTTTGGCATCCACTGCCGGCAACATTGTTGATTCGGCCCCTGCCTCTGCGGGCCAATACCAAGTCAAAATGGAATTTTTCAGCGGTTCGAAAATGTTCCAAGGCGACATCAATGGCCCGGTGACCATTCAAGATGCTATAGAGAGTTCGGGAGCCATTAAGAAGTTTCGCAACATGGAAATCGACCTCTTTCGCCAAGTCGAAGGCGCTTACCAGCCGCTGAAAATGGTGGCACTATACGATGCGTCCAAGAAGAGGGTTCGTCCTGAAACGGACTACGGCCTACGTGCCGGGGACAGTATTCGCGTCCGAGCGAAGTCCGAGAACCCGCTCTCTAAGGTGATGGGGGGCTTCGGTCAATAAATTCTTACCTACCGAAAGCTTGTCAATCAAGATTGATAATCAGTGTGCGTCGCCGGCGACCCATTGAGCCCCCACCGCTGCGCCGGTTTGTTGCATCAGAAAATTCAGTTCCCGCCGGACAAAATCGTGTGGAGAGTAAGACGCGATGGTAGACTGCAGGTCGACCATTAAACGTTCCACGAAACACTGACCGTCTACTGTGCCGAAACTCTCCACCCCATCTAAATTTGCCACGGTAATCGAATCGTCCAGCGTGCAACTTCAACCGGCAATCGCTGTTCTGGCATTTGCCTCAGGTTTCATTGCCCGATGTAGGATACCAAACGTGGGACCACTTCCAACATCTTTCGCTCACTGCCTAAAATAAAGTATGACCGCCAATTCTCAAGATGATCTAAAACCATTCCAAGCTCCGCTCAACGACTCCTCGGACTCAGCGGATGCGCCAACCAACAGCGATAGATACTGGGCCAAAAGTCTGAAAATTGTCGGAATCATATTATTCCTTTGGGCTTTTGTTTCGCTGGGTTGCGGGATCCTGCTGAGAGACATATTGGACAGCACTATGCCTTCTGTTGGCGGCGCACCGTTCGGATTTTGGATGGCGCAGCAGGGTTCGATTATCGGATTCTTAGCATTGCTGTTTCTTTATATGCTACTGATGAATCGGCTCGATCGAGCTCATGGATTCGGTGACGGAGACGAACAATGAATCAGGACATTTGGAATTTCATCTTCATTGGCGCTTCGTTTGCGTTGTACATTTTCATTGCCCTGCGTTCCCGCGCGGCCACCACGAAAGAATATTATGTGGCCAGTGGCGGCGTCTCGCCGTTGGCAAACGGCATGGCTACCGCAGCGGACTGGATGTCGGCGGCGACCTTCATTTCGATGGCAGGAATTATCGCGGCCAGTGGTTACGATGCGTCGCGATTCCTAATGGGATGGACTGGCGGATTCGTATTGTTGACGACCCTGATCGTCCCCTACCTAAGAAAATTCAATAAGTTCACCGTCACCGATTTCCTCGGCGACCGTTTCTATTCCAACGTAGCCCGCGCCGTCGGCGTGATTTGCGCGGTGTTCATCTGCATGACCTACATCATGGGTCAGATGCGGGGTGTCGGGCTGGTTTTCTCACGACTATTCGACATCGAGATTTGGCTTGGTGTACTACTTGGAGCCGGAATTGTCTTCTTTTACGCGGGCCTGGGCGGAATGAAAGGAATCACCTACACACAAGTCGCTCAGTACTGCGTGATGGTTTTCGCGTACACGATTCCAGCGATCTTTATTTCGATGCTGCTGACAGGAAACGTTGTACCCCAGCTTGGCTTGGTCGGAGACTTCACCAAAGAAGGCGGTGATGCTGTCCCGCTACTTACCAAACTCAATACGCTCAATTCCGAACTCGGTTTCTCTCAGTACACCGACGGCAGCCTCGGTAGGCTGGACATGTTTTGCATTACCGCAGCACTGATGTGCGGGACAGCCGGTTTGCCTCACGTGATCGTACGCTTCTTTACCGTCAAATCGGTGAAAGCCGTCCGCAGTTCGGCTTGCTGGACGCTGCTATTTATTTCCGTAATCTATCTGACAGCTCCAGCAGTCGGCGCGTTTGCCCGCACGAACTTACTGACCGAGATCCACGGCACGCGTTACGTAGAAGCCCCCGCCTGGTTCAAGAACTGGGAAGACCGAGGGCTGATCGCCTGGGTGGACAAGAACGGCGATGGGGTCATGCAGCATCAATCGGGCAACGCCTTTGACGGGAAGCCCGTCTATGCCGACGGGCGTGTCGAAGATGGACCGCGCGTCGTGACCAATTCACTGACCACCAATGGCAACGAAGTATTTTACGAAAAAGATATTTTGGTGATGGCCAATCCTGAGATGGCCGACCTTCCTATGTGGGTAATTGCCTTAGTAATGGCCGGTTGTGTCGCGGCGGCCCTTTCCACAGCGGCCGGCTTGCTACTGGTCCTGTCGACGTCCATTTCGCACGACTTGATGAAGAAAATCATCAGCCCCAAGATGAGCGACGCTCGGGAGCTGGCGTGGGCGCGGGGCGCGTCGTTCACGTTCCTGGTAATCGCTGCCTATTTTGGTATCAACCCGCCATCTGATTTTGTTGCCAAAACCGTTGCGTTCGCATTTGGTTTGGCCGCTTCATCATTCTTCCCGACGATTTTGATGGGCATTTTCTCCAAACGCATCAACCGAGAAGGCGCGATCTTAGGGATGATCGCCGGCGTCGGACTAACACTCAGCTATATTATTTACTTCCAATTCATTGCCAACCATAAGAATTACTTCTTGGGGATTTCGCCCGAGGGTATTGGGTTCTTTGGGATGCTGGTCAACTTTGCGGTGGCGTTTCTGGTCTCTGCGGTCACGCCTGCGCCACCCAAGGAAATCGTCGAGATGGTCGAACGCATTCGAAATCCTCAAGATGTCGGCGCCGCCACTCACGAGTAAGCCGGCTACGGGGGACGCGGAGGCTGGCATGTTTTTCGCTTGCAACCTGCGATTGCTTTGTTAACCGCAATCGCCATTACACTAATAAACCTTCGTGACTTGGAGGGGATGGGCAAAATTACAAAATATGATTTTTGGATATAAAGGGGCTCTAGTAAAAGATCTGGTAATACCTAAGGTTGAAAACCTGCCATGCACTGTGCCTCGCAAACGGTGAAGATTTGGATTTCCAATCCGAAGAATTGCTAGCGTCGCCCTAGCGGAGATTTCAACCAACGCAGTTTGCGGCGGCGTGGTTGCACCCCGATTCACGCATGTCGAATAATCGACCTTGGTTCAAAATAGGATGATTGGTAAAACTTAAATCAAAGTTCTGCTCTTCACGCAGAATTAGCAAAATTGCATGGACGCATTTGCCAAGAACTACCATGAAAAATCTCAATCGAGCGTTATGGATGACGCTCAAATATCGCTGGTCCCTTGTCGGATCATTCATATGCTGCCTCTGTGTCGCAGTCCTTTGGGGCGCAAATCTGGGAGCCGTCTACCCGTTTGTCGAGATCGTTCTACACGACAAATCCCTTCATGAATGGGTCGACGATCGGGCGGAAAGATCTGTCTCCGCAATCGCGAACTTAGAAGCTGAGATCGATGAACTGAAAGCCGCCGGCGGGTTTGGAAATCAACTCGCGTTACCGGTGGAATCCCAGCGAAGTATCAATCGACTGCAGTCAGATATTAGATCTGAAAACCGGCGTCTTGATTGGAACAAAAAAGTGAAGCCCTACATCACCAAGTACGCACCCAAGTCAGCGTTTAAGACGTTGGTGTGGCTGATCGCCTTCATGATAGTCGGCACGATTCTGCGAGGCATTTTCCTGATGGGCAACATGGTGCTGGTTGCGAGGGTCGGACAACGTACCGTGTTAGACCTGCAAAACGATGTGTTTCGAAACGTCTTGGACATGGAAGTTTCGGAGATGGACGTCAGAGGTACAGGCGATCTGATCAGCCGGATTCGCGGAGAAACGGGTGCCATTGGAAATGCCGTGATGGTGCTGTTTGGAAAAACGGTCCGCGAACCGATGAAGATGATCGCTTGTTTGGTCGGAGCGGCTTACATCAATTGGCGGTTGTTGATTCTATCCTGTTTAATCTGCCCCATCGCAGGTTATCTGATGATCGCGCTGGCCAAAGTAACGAAACGTGCCAACCGCAGAGCGATCGAAGAGTCCGCGAAATTGCTCGACCGGCTTTATCAAGCACTCACCTACCAGCGCGTTGTCAAAGCATTCACAATGGAAGATGGTGAACGCGAACGCTTTCAACATGTCGCCAACGATGTTTACAAAAAAGGCATGAAGATTGCTTGGTTCAACTCGCTGTCGCGAATCAACAACGAACTATTGGGCGTCAGCATGATCAGTCTCAGCGTTCTTGCAGGCGGCTATTTGGTTTTGAGCGGGCAAACAAAATTGTTCGGCATTCTAATGGCTCCGTCGGCGATGGAGTTCGGTGGCGTGATGGTGTTCTTTGGATTCCTGATCGGTATCGCAGATCCACTGAGAAAGATGGCGGACGTCTACAATACGATTCAGGGGGGCGTTGTTGCTGCGGATCGTGTTTTTCCTTTGATCGACCAAACACCTCTGGTTCATAGCCCTGAACACCCAACAATGATTCCAGCTGGCGAACTGCAAATCGAATTCGACGATGTGAAGTTCGCTTATGATCCGGGCAAACCGATTCTCAAAGGGGTTTCGGCCGTGATTCCATCGGGCGCATCGGTGGCGATCATGGGGCACAACGGTTGCGGCAAAAGTACCTTAATTAATCTCGTGCCACGTTTCTACGAAGTCGGTGGCGGGAGTATTCGCATCGGTGGCGTCGATGTTCGCCAAGCAGGCCTGAAGCAGTTGCGGCAGCGAATCGGATATGTGACCCAGCAAACGATGTTGTTCAATGATACCATCGCCGAAAATATTGCTTACGGCCAATTAACCGCTGATCGTGCCAAGATCGTCGAAGCCGCGAAGAAGGCACACGCTCATGATTTCATTCAAGATCTGCAGTTAGGGTACGACTCAAACATCGGCGAACACGGCGGCAAGCTTTCCGGCGGCCAACGCCAGCGCTTATCACTGGCTCGTGCGATTCTAAAGGATCCCGACATCTTGATTTTGGACGAAGCCACCAGTCAGATTGACGTCGAAAGCGAGAACTTGATCCACCAAACGCTGTCTACGTTTATCAAAAACCGAACGACGCTGATTATTACGCACCGTATTTCGACATTGGATTTAGCGGACTACATCATCTTAATGTCCGACGGGAAAGTGACTGATTTTGGAACACACCAACAATTGTTGGCACGTTGCCCCGACTATCAACGGTTGAGAAGCCTTGATCTCGAAGGGGCCGCATAATGGACCATGCCGCGAGACAACTCGTTCAAAAATCTGCGTTCGAACATGTTCGAAAGGCCAAAGCGATTCTCAATCACCAGTCGGCAGCGATCGCTAGGTTGGCAGAACGCGTGCCTGCAGATTTTGCTGTCGCGGTTGAAACGATCGCTGATTGCAAAGGTTGCGTGATCGTCACGGGCATGGGCAAGGCCGGTTGGATTGGGCAAAAGATTTCAGCATCGTTGGCCTCGTTGGGAACGGCCAGCCATTTCCTGCACCCCGCAGAAGCCATCCACGGTGATCTCGGGCGGCTAAGATCGGGAGATGTGGTATTGGCGTTGTCAAACAGCGGCGAAACGGCAGAGATTGTAAACTTGTTACCTCGTATTAAATCACGCGGCATTTCAATTGTCGCGATGACGTCGAAATTGGATTCTACGTTGGCCAATCACGCGTCCTTGGTTTTAGACTTCGGTCGCGTCAATGAATCATGTCACCTCGGACTGGCGCCTTCAGCCAGCACGACGGTGATGTTAGCGCTTGGCGACGCGCTGGCCTTATCGGTCTCGCAGCTGAAATCTTTCCAAGCAACGGATTTCGTCAAGTTCCATCCTGGCGGATCGTTAGGAGTGAAGCTTTCGTTGGTTACTGAAATGATGCGCCCTTTAGAATTTTGTCGTGTGGCAGAAGAGACCAAAACGGTGCGGGAAATTTACGTCACCCATCGAGGTGAACAACGGAGGTCGGGAGTCGTTTTATTGACCGATCCCTCGGGCAAGCTGTCTGGCATTTTTACCGATAGTGATTTGGCGAAGTTGCTCGAACGACAGATGGATAATCAGTTCGATGGCCCAATCGCTGACGTTATGACGCACCAACCGATTACTGTCGGCGCAAATGAGCGCACATCGGTCGCGATCGAAATTCTCGCCAGCCGAAACATCAGCGAACTACCGGTGGTCGATCATCGCAACCGGCCACTGGGGTTAATAGACATTACAGACGTCGTCAGCATGAGCTGAAGTTCGGTTACGATTCTGCGAAGACGATCTCAACTGGTGTCACTTAGCTCCGCGTCCCCCGAAAGATCGGCGTACTGATGATCGAGTGCTGGGCCTTCGTCTTAGGTTCGTTGGGGCCTCTGGCTGACCAAAGTTCTCTCACTGTCATGTCATCGGTGCCCATTCCCAACATCATAGAACCATCGTGAAACGAAGTTGGGAAAATTTTGCCGTCTTTAATTATGGGCGTCGCGACTCCGATTGGCATGCGCGTCGGTGTAAAAGGGTGACCCCAATAGACTTCTCCGGTGGAGGGGTTAAGCCCAACGCCGTGAACGGTTTTTTTTCCTGATTTCATGAGCCATTTTGGCGCTAGCAACGGTTCCGTTGTACGAAAGAACCGTGGCTAGCGTCAAAACCCTCTTCCAAATCACCTCCCCACCGTCGGCTTTGACGCAGTGCAACATACCCATCGCCCCAAGGCATACGCGCGATTCTCGTCAATGGTAACGGAGGCTCTCGGCCAATGGCACTTCCTTTAGACAAAACGCAGGATAATCTTATCAGCCGCCACGCGATAGCGTCCGGTCCTACTCGCTAAAAACCGGACGCTATCGCGTGGCGGCTGATGCGCAAATGCGTTGCATCAAGCTAAAGTAAGTGCCATTTGGCGCTAGCCCAGCGGTGTAGCCTGATCCTAGCAGCGGATGCATTTTTTGCATGACGGGTCCGTATTCTACTAAAATAAATCGATGTAAGATTTTGGCCGTAAGATCATATGAGAATATGAGTAAAGAGAAAAAAACAGCGGATATCCGTTGCAAATGCTGGTCATTTTGTCTCACTCGGTTGTCAAGCTTGAGTTCCCTCCGGTAGAAGTAATCTCCGCAATATAAACAATCCAACAAAAAATTAATGAATTCGAAAACCACTCCCCCCCCTACTGATTTGAGCTACAACGTTATCACGAAAACCCCGTTGCTTAAGGATGGGGACGTAGAATCTAAACGTGCAGAGATTCTCGAATACTTTCACGATTCGTTCTCTCTATATGAAAGTCTATTTGAATGTTTGGCTTCCGATGAAGCTTACTTTCGACGCGCTAACAATCTGCGGCAACCGCTAATCTTTTACTATGGTCACACATCTGTCTTCTTCATCAATAAGCTCAACGTAGCCAATTTGATCAACCAGCGCGTCGATCCGCAGATGGAGTCGTTGTTGGCAATCGGCGTCGATGAAATGTCGTGGGACGATCTCAATGATAAAAATTACGAATGGCCAACGCCGGAGAAGGTAAAGTGGCATCGAGACCAGACTCGCGTGATCGTAGACAAGTTTATTCGCGAGTGTGATTTCTCAATGCCGATCGACTGGAATAGTCCCATGTGGATTATTTTGATGGGAATTGAGCACGAACGTATTCATTTGGAAACGTCTTCCATTTTGATGCGTGAATTACCTATTGAAATGGTGAATGATCATCCGGTTTGGGGAAAAATTTGCCGGGAGGATCCAGAGGCGCCGCAGAACGAATTAATAAAAGTCGCTGGTGGAAAAGTAGAGTTGGGGAAATCGAAAACAAATCCAATCTATGGCTGGGACAATGAATATGGTTACGCGTCGGAAGAAGTT
>Ga0209831_1003020_pt1 | contig 14201 bp, 12 predicted proteins | sample Maine_Asex4_meta_FD_187451 | JGI IMG/M metagenome (GOLD analysis project Ga0209831, IMG submission 187451) | Marine algal microbial communities from Maine, USA - Maine_Asex4_metaG (SPAdes) (version 2) | ecosystem: Host-associated > Algae > Red algae > Unclassified | place: Maine, USA | collected...
TGGCAACCGCTGGAAGAATTACTAGATGATGTGACGTCGCGTGGGAACCAAACGGTCTTTCGCGTCTATCTGGAATACCCCGGTGGAGAAAGTGGGATTCCAAAGTTCCTAGTAAAGCAGGGGTTAAGGGTCCACCGTTGGCAGCATGAACAGGATACTACCATTGGCGGAAAGGGTGCGATCGAGACGCCGGATTATGAAGATCCAAAATTGCGAAAAACGCTTCAGCAATTTATTGCAGCATTGGGTGAAAAGTACGATGGCGATCCGCGGGTGGGTTACATCACCGCAGGACTACTTGGTAAGTGGGGCGAATGGCATAATTACCCCAAAGATGAACTTTGGGCCTCTAAGATAACGCAGAACGAAGTGCTTGCCGCATATGAAGACGCGTTTGATAAGACGCCAATTCTGCTGCGGTATCCGGCGGGCAAAGATCACTACGCCCAGACGCCAAATGATAAACTGGATTTTGGCTATCACGATGATTCGTTTGCTTACGCGACGATGGACACGGGTAAAACGCAAGACAGTTGGTTCTTTCAAAAACTGTTGTCGGATTCAGGGACAACAGAAAAGTGGAAGACGAATCCGATTGGTGGGGAAGTTCGTCCTGAGGTTTGGGGATGCTGTTTTGACGATGAGCCTTGTACGCCCAAAGGGCAAGCCTTCGCGCGATGTCGAGATGCGATGCACGTGACTTGGTTGATGGAAACAGGTGTCTTCAAGTGCCAAGCCGATGACAAACGGTTGGCAAACGCGGAACGAGAGGTTCGAAAGATGGGCTATGAATTCTTCGTTCAATCGGCGAACGTGCAGCAAACTGTCGAGGGTGCGAAACTGACGCTGGAAATAAAGAACACAGGCATCGCCCCATTTTATCATTTGGGATGGACGATCAAAATTCGAGCAATAGACGCCCAGCAAAACGACTGGATTGATACCGGATTGGAACTGACCAAAATACTGCCAGGGTCAGTGAAGAAATTGGAATGCAGAATTAAGATGGTGCCGAATGACAAGTTTTTACTTGGCGTGCCTAATCTAATGCCGGGAGGTAAATCATTACGGTTCGCCAACAAAACGCAAGACCAAGATCAGCCTAGTTGGCTGACGATTGGTCGATAAGATTGTTAAATGACTTCGAGTAGGTCCACGGTAAACAGCAAGGTCGAGCCTCCTGGAATCGTTGGTCGGTCAGCGTTCCCGTAAGCCAGATTTGCTGGAATTGCCAAATCGATCGACCCACCCTCGCCAATCAATTGTAGACCCTCGGTCCAACCTGCAATCACTTGATTCAGTCCGAAGGTGATGTCGTCATTGGCGTCAAATATTATACCGTCAATGATGAAACTTCCGACGTAGTTGACGCGCACTTGATCGTTGGAGCTTGGCTGAATTGCGTTACCCTGTGCTCTGATTCGATACTGCAAACCGCTATCTGTCACATTCCATCCAGACCGATTGGCGTTGGCTTGTAGAAATTGGGTTTGTTGAGCAAGCCGCACTTGGTTCACGTCGATGATTATATCGTTGCTCTCACCAAAGAGCGTGTCGGCTGGATGTCCTGTGACGACATCCGCCTCGGTGTCGTTGCCTGTAATAATTGTGTCTTGGCCCGAACTAAGGTTAAGGGAGTTAACGACGGCGGAGATGATTCGATCTCTGCCCAGCCCTCCATTGAGATTGTCGTTGCCTTCGCCACCAATGATGGTGTCGTCGCCTGCCTCTCCGCCGAGGGTGTCGTCACCGGCGCGACCGATGAGTGTATCGTTTCCGTCGCCGCCAGAAACGACATCGCTGCCTTCTTGCCCAAGAATGCGGTCGTTTCCGGATTCTCCGTTGATGATGTCGTCGCCAAGTCCACCGTAGATTAAGTCACGACCGTCGCCACCATCAATTTGGTCGGCTCCGTCGACGCCCAGAGCGATATCGTTGCCAGAGCCCAAACGAATGATGTCGTTGCCCTCGTGTCCGATTACAAAGTCGTCACCGGCGCCCGATTCAATCGTGTCGATGCCATCACCACCGAAGAAGCGGTCTCTTCCGGTGTCATCCTCAGTTTCGAGAATTTGGTCATCGCCTCTGTTTCCGGTCGCGAAATCGTCCCCGTCGCCGGTGCGGATGATGTCATCGCCGTTACCAGCGATAACGCGATCATTGCCGCCGCCGGTTGTGATGGTGTCATCGCCGGCAAAGCTTACCACGCGCATGTCGATGTCGGTGGTGTTGAGTACCAAGTCATTCTGGAACGTGCCTCGATAACTGATTTGGGTCAGGCCGTTGGTTGAAAAACGCTGTAGAGGGCAGTTTGATTCATCGACCACCAGCTCATTAGTGGCGCCGTCTAAGGAGAAAGTCATTTCGTTAGCAAAGTTAGCACCCGCGATATTGGTTTCGGCGGCTGTAACGAACAACGTGCCGGTGCCCGAATCAAAGAAAAACGAAGTATCGCCAGCCAACAACAGCCGGTTTTCGAGTGATTTGTAGTTTAACGATCTGCGTTTGTTTCTTAAGCGTGCCATGAGAATAACCTTTGAGGGAAAGAGGGGAAGAGCATCACGTTTGTTCCGAAATCGGATGCTCGGAGCCTCCAGTTCATTCAATCGTAAGATTGGTAAAGTTTGCTGGCGATTAAGTACGATCCACGGTCTTATTTCAACGGATGGTGAAACATTGTGGGGCGGTTACACGACAACGGACACGATTAGTCGGCGGAGTGATAGCTTGACAGGCTTACTGATTTTTTCTGATCCAATTAATCGTTAGCTTCCTTTCAAATCGGTAAAGTTTAACAAGAGTGCATGCACTTCTTGTTCGAGGACGATAGCTATCGAGTAAAGCAATCATCCCCCCTCGCTCCATGAGAATTAAAATGCTTCGAGATGACGAAAAACAAACAAATCAGAACGTAGAATCCGAACTTCAAGATTTGAAAAAGGCGCGAAAGAAGAAACGTGAATCCAGTTTGCAAACGCCACTGGAAACCTACCTGCGTGAGATCAACGAAACGGCGTTACTTTCTGCTCAAGAGGAGAAAGATCTCGCCCGCCAAATAGCTAAGGGCGACGTGAGAGCACGAGATCATATGGTGCGTGCCAACCTGCGACTGGTCGTCAATATTGCTCGCGGCTACACGGGTAAAGGTTTGGGGCTTCAGGATTTGATTGAAGAGGGTAATTTGGGATTACTCCGCGCGGTTGAAGGCTTTGATCCCGACGTTGGAACGCGTTTCAGCACTTACGCCAGCTATTGGATTAAGCAGTCAATCAAACGTGCGTTGATCAATTCGGCGAAAACGATCCGTATTCCCGCTTACATGGTCGAACTACTTTCTAAGTGGCGTCGTGCGACGGTCCGTTTGACGGATGAGCTACGGCGGAATCCAACGCCTGAAGAAGTCGCACGTTTACTGGGACTGCCCAAGCGGAAGCTGCCGATCATCAAGAAGGCCATCCAAATCTATAACTCGACACCGCAAACGGATCAGTCAGATTCCGGTTGGTCATTGGGCGAGATGGTCATGGATGATCGTATGAGAAGCCCGGCCGACACGATGCTGGAGAACGACGTATTGCGTCACGTCAAGTCAATGTTGCATGACATGGACGAACGCGAAGCAAGCGTCCTGAAGATGCGGTTTGGTTTGGAAAATACCGATCCACATACGCTTAAAGAGATCGGCGAAAAATTGGGGCTGACTCGCGAGCGTGTGCGGCAGATCGAGACCGAAGCGCTGAAGCGTTTGGGCGAAGGTCTGCGAGATCCTTACGACATGGAAATGACGATGCCATTCTAAGTGGCCAATGGCTGTTACGGTTGAGTGGGATAGGCTTTGAGCCTGTCTGGCGAAAAATGACAGGCTCAAAGCCTATCCCACCTGCACTTTCTACACCGAAGGTAAACCTTGGATACGACGCCACGCGCTGATTTGGCCAAGGTGCATATTTTCGTGGTTGCACAATAAGTAGGGCAAGACAATTCCGACGGTCGGCATGACGTGTTGCCAGCGCGGCAGCTGTATCGCTGTTTCGAAGACGCCGTCGTCGGCCGCTTCAAGTTGACCGATCACTTGTTCGTGAAAGGCAGCGTAGTCGCCAATCAATTTTTCTTTCGTTGCGTAAACAGACGCATCGGCTAAGGGTTTTGACTGCATGCCGAATTCATGATCTTTGGGATCCTCAAATGGTTTGCCGTCAATCGCAAGCGATAACAAGGGCATGTAGACATTGAGGTGCGATAGGACCCAGGCTGGGTGATTCGATGGGGCTTCACCAGAGGGAGCTGGTTGAAGTGTCATTTGCTCCTCGGTGAGATCGGCGACCAAGCTCTGCCCGTAAGCAAGATTTTTCTTGGCACAAAAAATATAGCCGTCAAGTGCGCTGCTCATGGGAAGGTTTCTCAAAAAATACTTTGATGGTTATCACTACCGTTAACTTTAACGAAAAGCAGGCAACCGGTGAGGGGGCATTCTCAATGAACTACCCAGAGAAGGTAAGAAACGGGCGCGGCGAAGATCAGCGAATCGAGTACATCCAAAATGCCGCCTAAGCCCGGCAGCATATTGCCGGAATCCTTGCAATTGGCATCGCGTTTAAGCAGCGACTCCGCTAAATCGCCCAAGACGCCTGAGCAGGTGACCAAAACTCCGTAAAGAATCACCCACCACCAAGGCCGGTCAACCGTGATGCCGAAAATGAGAGGGCTGACGATGTAGATGACGATCGCTGCTGCAATACATCCACCTAACGGCGCCGCTAAGGTGCCCTGCAGTGTCTTGCCGGGGCTTATTTTGGGGGCAAGTTTTATCGTGCCAAAACTTTTTCCAGCGAAATACGCAAATGCATCTGACATCTTAACCGTTGCGATCAAACAGATGATGGAAATGAGACCAAGCGAATTGTTTTGCTCTAACAGACGCAGCGGCGCGACGAATCCGAACAGCATCGCGAGATAACTGGTCATGAACATCGTGCGTCCGATGCGTCCGGCGACTTCCCCCGCGTGCTGCGAGTGTCCTTGGAATAGTTTCCATTCTGCGGCGAAGGATAGCAACATCGCTGCGAAAATGCCGGCGATGGCCCAGCCAAATTTTCCGATCGGGCAGTCTAAGGGGTAGTTTCGCCACAGCACCGGAGCCGAAGCGATCAGTGCCAGTACGACAGCGGCAGTCGCCATTGTGATTATTGACTGGCGATTTTGGCCCTGCCACATGCGACTGAATTCGATACCGCAGAGTGACGCGACAATAGCGGACAAGAGGGCAAGCATGATACCGGGCCGCCCCAAAATTTCGGGCGTGCCCAGCCAAAAATCCACGCGTATCAGCAAGATCATACCGACGATCAAAACAGCGGCTGACGCAAGGCGACGACTGAGCAAGCTTGACTCCGATAACTGGTGGAAATGGGTTAGAGATTAGCTACCGATTTTACCGGGTCTGAAAGAGAATTATCAGCCAAAATAGGGCTCCATGACCCCCAAACCGGCCAAATTTCTCCACATTTCAGGTTTTGATAAAGGCTTGAACGTTCCGGCAGAGCCGAGTTGTTTTTCCTGCAGCGTTGGTGTGATTCATAGAAATTGTGAAACCCGACCTTACGGCGTCAATATTTCCGATTTATCACCGTGATCTTCGAAATTTGCGCTGCCGTTATTATGCGGAATCCTAATTTTTTGTGGATGAGCACGTTATCAGACGACAGAAAATAACAAAAGAGTTTTAAAACGATGACAACACAACTTGAGTCATGGAAATACTTTGAACAGGAAAATGTTCAAACAGACGAAGCTGGCGAAATCACGCTCGGCACACTCCCAGGAAGCGTTGACGAATGTAAGCCGACATTCTCGATGGAACGGTTTTGGCTAAAGGGAATCAAGGGCATTGCTGGATTTCTTGGTGTGATCAGTGCGCTTCGGGGCCTAAACATTGTGTTTGACAACGGGATGGTCGTAGAAATGACGAAAAAAATGCAGCCCCATGGGCGTGATGCGGCCGGTCTCGTGATGGCCGAGTCTCAGCAAGAACGGTTGATGCTGATCGTCATGGCAGTGAAATTCTTTATCAAGATGGCTATCTGTCTCGGCTTGGTTATTTTCCTAAACAACAAAACGAACAGGGCGATCTTTACAGCCACGGATCGAAAATCGTTTGCCTAAGTGCTACCGAATGATACAAGACTATTGATGAAAGGCTTCTATATGTTTAAAAGATACCTTTGCCGAACGCATCGTCGCCGTCATTGCGGGAAACCGAAGGGTCAGGTCGTTCAGATGCCAGCGATTGAGCCGGTCGCGTTGACGAAATACCAGAGGGTGAAAACTTGCCGTCCTTAGGTCGCGGAATGTCGATTCGTGTTTCGACTTCCGCTTGAGAATCCAGCGTCGCATTGGAATTAGGTTCAGACGAGATCTCAGGGGCTGAGTTCGAATTCGAATCATCTTCGTTTGATTCGCTCTGCGCGATTGATTCTGGTTTTTTTTCGCTCCGGCGAGGTTTGCTCCGCTCGTCGTAACCTTCATCGTATCGCGAACGATATCCTGGTTCTTTAGATAGTTGTGTCTCTTTTTCTAACTCCTGAACGATTTTAGATTGAATCGCCTGTCGGCATTCAGCATTAATGGGATGAGCGATGTCGGCGTAGAGTTTCGCGCGGCCGTTGGAATCATGTTCGATATTGTCCCCGCGCAGTTTTGTACCGCATTGATTGCAGTAGTTCGCCTTGAGATGATTTTTGCTGCGGCACTTATGACAATTGGAGGTCAGTTTGCGGCTTGGCATGGCAACAAAGGGGCCACGGTTACCTTCGATGATCTTCAAATCGCGAATTACGAAGCAACCATCAAAGGTCACGCTGCAGAATCCGCGTAGACGGTCCTCAGGATTCTCCATTAATTTGATTCGAACTTCTGTAATTTCCATTCGCTTATCCCCACGCTCAACACGATTATGCGGTTAACTCGCCATACCGTCCGAGACTTGTTACACAGTGTATTTTTAAGGCCGGCCATCGGGCAGACAACCGGGCAGCAGCAGCACGTGCGCATCGTTGATTGCGGAACAAGCCGAAATAGCTTGAACCGCTGCCACTCATCTGATGGCCAAGGCAGGGCAGTTGAGAAAACACTTGCTCCAATTTCCCAATCTCACGAAGAAGTTGACCGGCAGCAGGCTGGAGTCGATTCTGCAATGACCTCGCGATTCGGTCAGCCCGTCCCGATTGAATACTGGCCATCGCGCTATCACTTTGCCGTGCTTGGACCGGCAACTTGCATTGGCCAAAAACGCTGGGGGTCGACAGGCCGACCGGTGGTTTCGCAACAACGAATGAAAGTCCCGCAGGGGTCTCGATCGCCGTAATTTTTTCGCCTCGACCTCGACACATAGCCATTCCACCTTCAAGAAAGAAAGGAACGTCACTTCCAATCTCCGTAGCGGCGTCAATGAGTTGTGGTCGTGACAGTTGGAGGTTCCATAGAATGTTTCCCGCAATTAACGCCGCCGCAGCATCGCTTGATGCACCGCCCAACCCCGCCGACGATGGAATGCGCTTGATAAGTTGGACGTCCATCCCCGAAACCTTCAAATTGGTGGCTGGTGATTCGCCGCCGACATTCTGATTGCCGATCCTCTGAAGCAAAAGCAGTGCTTTGACTATGAGGTTACGTTCGTCAGTTGGAATGGGTTCGGGGTCATGTTTCTCAGCTGTCTCAGAGTCAGCCAATCGAATCGACAATCGAAGTCGTCCTGACTTATTGGACGTAAAAGAAAGCTGATCGAACAGAGAAACGGTTGTCATGATCGTTTCAAGTTCGTGAAAACCATCTGAACGTTTGCCAAGCAACTCGAGGTAAAGATTCACCTTCGCCGGCGCAGAAATACGCAGTTGTTTCGAAGACAAATTTCTGACAAGCATGACGATCATCTCAAAGGAGTCGGAAATCGCCGGACAGTTCCAACAGAAGAGGCGGAGAGGATGAGCGCGCTTATCGTTTTAATAGCAGTTTCTATCAGATCTCGGTGTTCTTCAGCTTGGAGCGGACGTCGATAGCCGTTCTAGGTAATTGTTAGAATCAATCTATCATTATGGAGACGGAACACCACAACAAACTGATAATCTTTCTCAATTCATGCATGAGAACCGGTTACCTATTAGGTCCAACCGTCAACCTTTGCCCGATGTAATGTTAAGCTGGGGCGAACGTTTGCCTTGGACCGGGCTTGTTAATTTACTTAGCCATTTGGCGCTCGCCCCGTTTGGCAACGCCGTGAAGAATTTTCGTTCGAAAAAATCAAGCTATTAGCCGGTTTAACGCGAGCGGGCTGTTGACTTAAGTGAGCCGCATAGGCGCTAGCCTCGGTTTCGTCCATCGCAAAGCCGGGGCTATCGCCTAATGGCACTTACTTTAGCTTGCTGCAACGCATCCACCCGTCAGCCGCCAACTCAAAAGCGTCCGGTCCTACGCGCCTAAACCGGACGCTTTTCCGTTGGTGGTTGATTCGAATTGGCTGCGCAAATGACCTTCAACTTTCTAAAGCAAGTGCCGTTTGGGCTAGCGCCGAATGGCACTTACTTTAGACGAAACGTGGGATAATTTTATCAGCCGCCACGCGATAGCGTCCGGTCCTACGCGCTAAAAACCGGACGCTATCGCGTGGCGGCTGATGCGCAGATGCGTTGCATCGATCTAAAGTAAGTGCCATTGGGCTAGCGCTTAGGTTTACCCACATCTCTACTACTAAGGCTAACGTCGTTAAATGATTCGGATTAGCAAAAGTCAACGGTCAGCAATGGCTAAACAATCGTTTCACTTTCAACCTGATAGACACCACAATCGTCACATATTAGAAGTGGGTAAACCTAAGGGCTAGCGCTCAAACGGCTAATATTTAAAGCCAAAGACTAAATCGACAAGCCCGACCGTAAGTGAGACAAGTTAGGTCGAAGTCGTTGAGAACCGGTGCTGACTTTTTTTAACCCGGCAGGTTTTCATTTTTACACGTGTGAAAATGCGAACAGATCAGCTCAGAAATTCATTCTCATACCGAAGGTGACCCCTTGGTAGAACAAAGTATTAGAAGTGTCGACGGATCCTGCATTGGCAAACAATTGTGCTGGAGCCAAAGCAATTCCATCAATCCAGGTTGCTTCGTAACCGACATATCCGGAGACAGCGTCAGGGACAAGGTCGAAAAATAATCTACCGCCAACTTCGCCCAGTAGCGATTCGGACGAGCTCGTGTTCCGAGGACCTAAAAGAGGTGGGTCTAAAAACTGGCCGCCGACAAGATCCTGCGTACTACTTGAAACCTCCGTAGGATTATAGAATCCGCCGCCTCGAGCAAAGCCCTCGAAGTAGAAAGACTGAGCCAAAGGCAACGTAATTTCAATGCCGGCTTGCAGACCGATCAGACTGTTATCAGCTGATAGGGTGTCGACCTGTGTGGCGGCAACAGGCGCAATTCCATTTTGAAAGTCGATCTCGCCATCGGCCTCCAAACGTACTTCTTCAGTCATCGAAATGTAACGCGGACCAGCCACCAAATTGATTCCAGGAGCGATATTGCGGCACGACATCAGCTCGAAGCTCAGTAATCGAGAATCGTATTCGTACTGAATACGATTTGTGTCGACGTTATCCGGTAAAAGCGGGGAAGCAAGTCCGTTAACGCCGATGATTTCGTTGCTGGTGTCGAAGTCAGCCACGATCGATCGAAAACGCAATGTGCGTCCACGGCGTGTTTCGAATTGGTACTTGATATCTAGGCCGGCAGCGCCCCCTACAGAGGTTCCATCTTCAGAATCAAACAGAGTTTCGCTTGTTTGGGCATCCGTGATCAGAGGGGTTGGAGTTCCGACACCGGGACGATCGAATGCGATGCCGCCGATTTCGAGGATATGCTTGTGATCTTTTCCCCGAGTCGTACCAGGCCACTGTGCCATTAAAACAGAGGCTGGAATGGATGCTGTGATTGATACAGCAACAGCGGTGAAAATTGAAAACTTCCTCACGGGAACTCCTCCAAGCCGAAATTTCTTACCCAAGACATGCGAATTGGGCGTCTGCAAAATTGAATCGGCCGCTTATTCCCGAATAATAAGCATGATTGCTATCGGTGGTATTGCTTGCGCTTGCGACGCAAACCGCCTGTCTTTCCCATGTTGTTTTTTGGTATGCTTTTTCAATATTGGCCAGACGTGGCATTGGATTCCAGCCTGCATTTTTGTTGCTCAAACGCGTTGTCAGGTAAACTGCCTATCCCATCTCTTTTCGGTGGAGCCAGGCTACTTCTCTTCGAATGAGAAATCGAGATTGGTCTTATCTTTGGGCCAAGCCTCGCCGTTGACTTCTATGTGTGGGTATACGAAGAAGTTTTGGGGGCCGGCAGCCGATGGCGGGACCAATACAATATCGCGTCCGGTAGAGAAAGCGACGCGATCTGGAGGCAGGTAACCAAACAACTGATCCTTCATCTCTGGATGTTTATCAGCTTCGGAAATATCGACCGGCGTCCAGCCTTTTTCAGGTGACAAAAACCAAGCCCAGCAATGGTAGCCACCAATTTTTCCTGACGTTCTATCGACAGGAATCGGGAACCCGATTTCAAAGCGTGCTGCTAGCGACTGATTCCGCGACAGTGAAATGAATAGGCTGTGGAAGTCGGTGCAGTTACCGGTGCGGCTGTCGCAGGCCCAGACAGAATCGCCATTTCCGTAACCAGGTTTCGATTTGTCATAGTCCATGTGTTCGAAGACCAACTCGTAGAGTTTACGAGCTTTCTGAGTGCTGTCTTCGGGCAGAGCCATGCCGCCAATCAGTTCGATGGGTTTACCTGATACTGGAACGGTACGATTGGCCTTTAAGAAGCGCGAGTACGTTTTTACTTTTGGGCTGTTGGAGATTTCACTTGGATAAGGTTTGGAAGGTTGCCGTTGGACGTGATAAACCAACTCGAATTTTGGCTCGGTGGTACCGTCCACGGTGAATTCGAAGCTGCCGATCTTATTCTGGTAATTAGCATCAAGCCCAAAGTTCAGCGTGCCCGGTGTCTTTGAGTTTTTGAGCGTTACCGATTGCTGTGGATTGGTATCGGCGATAGGAATCCAAACCTTTACCTTGGCTCCGATAGGGAGTTCTGCGATCGACGCACCGTAGTGAAATTCGAACGTGCGTGACGCGGAGCCCGCCACCTGTGTCGCACCCGGTGGCTTCGAAGTCTTGGCTGCGGGTTGCTTTGACGCTGTTTCTTGAGCCAAACAAAGCGCTGAGAAAGCGAGAGTTGCAACGGAGATAAATAACGTCAGATAGAACAGCTTCTTCATTGTGGCTCTTGGATGGATAAAAGAAAACAAAGTATAATGGCGCAATAGGATTAAGACGTTAGCGTTTACTCGTAAAAACCAATCCATTGCCGGGTAACAGTGGATAGCTGACGATAAAAACTAGTTTGCGCTTGCTGATGCACTTTTTTCAGCATCGGTTTCGCCCAAAGGACGCGGTGCTGAAGGTAGGTCTTAAATAGATAGTCGGCTTGTTCTAATTGACCAGCCGTTTGTTGATCGGCAGCCATCAAGAGATGACCGGCAAAATCTAGCTGAACACCGATGTGGTCATGAAATTTATCAGGGGGCCGGTAACTGGGCAACAAATCAAAAAACGATCTCATCGCATCAACGGAATTTGACTGAAACTGGTCGGTGGCCCAAACCGATTCCACCGGCGAAACGTGACCTTGGGGGCCGATCAGCAGTTGGCAATAGTCGATTTGAAGTCGTTCTAACTCTTGCTCCAAGTCACCATCGGTCACTTGAGGTAACGACCAATTCAGCGCGTCAAACGCAGCGGCAACTTTGTTAGAAGAAAGCTGCTCAACGCGCTGAGTGTTGAGTTCACGCAGCCAAAGCTCGCCCAGTAAAATTGCGACAGCGCCCAGTTCAGAACGGGATAGCGTTTTCGAGGAGTCTTCGATGGCGGAACCTGATTGTGACGTGTGACCAAAAGATACGAACGGGGTGGAGGCGAGCTGTAAACGATCGCGATTTCACGGATCCATTTTACTTCCGCATTTTACGTATTTATGACAGTTGCGGTAGCGAACACGTCATTGTCGAGGGCGTAAAACATCGGCCATTTCGTCCAACAATAAAAGATCAATGAAAAAAATCCAAAATTCTATGCGCTAAGCCTTTCCAAAAAACGCTTCAAATTCACTTTCGCAGATGCTCCAAGCTTCGCAGCTTGCGCGAGAGCTGGTTGTGATGATGGCTTGAATCGGCTCTGGCGTCCGGCTTTGGAAATTGTAACCGTCTGATTGAAGACGCTGCCCTTGATGGGTTGTATGAAGAAGTTGTTGCCAGCGTTATAAACGTTGCCAAAATAAGAAGCGGCGAACGCGTCGCGGTTTAACGCATTGACCTTTCAAGAAAGTTTTAGGATGAGAATTACATTAGCAGTCGCTTTGGTTGGAATTTTAAGCAGCTCCGTATTGGCTCAGGAATCAGTTCAGGTTGAAACCGAAGCAAACATTGAAGCCCCAAGCATAGTCGTCGACTCTTATATCGAATTGGCTGACGGTGAAGTGGCTGAGGGCGAAGTCGCTGCGGGCTCAGTTCTGGAGAGCGAAAGCTCCAATTCTGTTGAGCCAGTTCTGTATCAAGAAGGAATCGTTGTTGAGGGGGCCGTCCCTGGTGTGACCGAAGGTTCAATTGAAGGCGCATTGGTCACTGAACCATCATCAGTCATTAGTGGTGAAGTGATCCAGTCAGATCCAGTCTACACCGAAGGAGTTCCAAGAGTAGAAGGATCTGTCGTAACTGAGGGGGGGGGCGTGATGTCAGGCCAGCCAGTAGCGGCCACACCCAACTGTGGCTGCGGTTCATCAGATGCTGTTGCTGCAATGACTTACGCAAGTGCTCCAGCTCCGGTGATGACTTATTCAAGTGCACCGGTTCCATACTCTGCGCCTGCATCAAGTCCTTGCTGCGATCAGCCGCGCCGTGGGTTCTTCCGATCTCTGTTCGGAAACTAATTCGCAAGGGTAGCTAATCTTTCCCGGCAGTGATTTTCATCATCACCGCTGGGAACCGGGCATAGTTGTCTGCCCCAACTCAGTTTTCGGGTAGCCGGTTTCGCCAGAATTCGGTCCTGTCAAAAAAGCCTGAACTCTGGCGAGTCGAGCTACAGTTCTCTACCCGAAAACCAAGTTGACATGGAATACTAGTGGTTCGTCAAAGTTAAATATTAGCATTAGCCGTTTCGGCACTAGGGGCCTGGTGATTAAGTCGGATTTCGATCTTTAATGTGAGCCGCTTGGGCGCTAGCCGAATGGCACTTACTTTAGACGAAACGTGGGATAAATTTATCAGCCGCCACGCGATAGCGTCCGGTCCTAAGCGCCAAAAACCGGACGCTATCGCGTGGCGGCTGATGCGCAGATGCGTTGCATCAATCTAAAGTAGGTGCCATTTTGGGCGCTAGCCCCGGTTTTGCGATGGATGAAACCGAGGCTAGCGCCTAAGCGGCTCACTTAATCAGCAGCCCCCTAACGCCAAGACGGCTCATACTTACTTGCGTTTTTCAACCGGAAATCTCTTCACGGCGTTGGGCCCAGCGCCCAAACGGCTAATGTTGCCAACCCGAAATTTTAGCACTGATAGACCGCTAGGTTCATCAAAGATCAACGAAAAAGCCATCGAATAATCGGTGGCTTTTTCCCATTAATAACGTTCGCTTTGTTTGTTGCTGGGCTTATTAACGTTGCCACTCGAAACCGAAGATGAATCCAGCAGCGAGGTAACTTTGGCTGTTAACTCCGGAACCTGGTCCTTCAGGTCCGGCAGGCCCAAAAGCTGAATTCGGATTCAATGCATCAAGAAGCGTATTAGCCCGAGCTACTCCATCAAAGGCGTAGAGAGTTTGCACGCCAAGTCGAAGCGAAATGTCGCGGCTGATGTTGTAAGCCATCTCAAACTGCAGGTCTAACACAGGAACGAATGACTGATCGGTATCATTACGTTCGTCGATGAAGATAACTCCATCCCCATCAAAAAGGTCCGTCGCAAAATAGCTTTGCTGGTTGTACGTTGTGGCAATCGCACCGTCGGTAGTAAAACGCCAGCGACCAGACCGCTTATTAAATCGAGCACCCGCATGGACGCCGAATGCGTTGTTGTCGACCTCTTGTTTAAATCGGTTGA
>Ga0209831_1003030_pt1 | contig 14179 bp, 7 predicted proteins | sample Maine_Asex4_meta_FD_187451 | JGI IMG/M metagenome (GOLD analysis project Ga0209831, IMG submission 187451) | Marine algal microbial communities from Maine, USA - Maine_Asex4_metaG (SPAdes) (version 2) | ecosystem: Host-associated > Algae > Red algae > Unclassified | place: Maine, USA | collected...
AGGTCGCACTGAAATATAGCCATTTTTTAATTAATTAAAATTATTTTGTAATTTATTTATTATTAAAAATGAATTATTTATAAATATTTTTTATTATAAAATAATTTAAAAATATCCTTATTTCAGTAGAACCTTCTAATAAAATAAAATTATAATTTGCTTAACTTAATGACATTGTTGAAATTCCTTAACTTAAGTTGACATAATGACCAAAGTAAAGTCAAGCCTTCTTTTTACAATTATTCTCTTTTCTTTCCTTTTTTGGATACCCAAACTCAGTGGTCAACCTATCCTACAAGATACCTCATACACTATCTCGCCGATACAAGTCACTGCTTCAAAAATACGCCAACAAGCAATGGCTAGTGTAAACCGTGAATGGAAAGCAACGCAATTGGAAAAAATACCTGCAAAAAATCTTGCGGAATTATTATCTACCGAAGCTGGAATTTACATCAAAAGTTATGGGCAGGGCAGTTTAGCAACTTCTTCAATACGAGGTGGAAGTGCGGGACATACCTTGATACTTTGGAACGGGCTGCCTATCCAAAACCCAATGCTAGGTCAATTAGATTTGGCATTGTTGCCTATACAGGTTGCCGAATCCATCAATCTTACTCTAGGAAGCAATGCATCAATGTGGGGCAGTGGGGCAATTGGTGGGGTTCTGAATATGGAAAATCAAGCAGATTTTTCAAAGAAATTACATGTAGAAAGTAGTACTCAATTAGGTAACTTCGGACATTTCCAACAACAAGTCAAATTGGGTTTGGGTAATGAAAAATTACAAAGTATCACTAAGTTTTCTCATCAGCAAGCCAATAATGATTTTTACTACTTTTTAGCCGACGGCTTACCCGAACGCCAACAAAGCAATGCCCAATTAGCCCAACAATTCGTAGGTCAGGATTTGTACTGGAAAATCAATTCTCAGAGCAATCTGGCATTACATTTTTGGTGGCAACAATCCGACAGACAAATCCCGCCCACCAATGTCCAAAACTACAGTAAAGCTCATCAAGATGATTTGGCTACACGGCTTGTTTTAGAATATAAACACCTTAAAAACAACGGATTGTGGAATACAAAGGTAGGTTTTTTTGATGAGCATCTCAATTATTTTGACGACATACAGTTATTGGAATCTCGCAGTCATTTCCGTACTTATTTAGGCGAAATTACTAGACAATGGACTTTGCAAAAAAACAATGAATTTCTGATAGGCAACACACACACATATATCCGTGCATGGTCTGCAGGCTATCAGGAAAATATTCCAACTGAGTATAAAAGTGCATTGTTCGCCTCCTGGAAATATCATGGAAAAAAATTGAACACTCAATTTAGTTTGAGGCAGGAAATGGTAAATGCAACGTTTGTACCTTTCATACCTTCTTTTGGTTTTGATTGGCACATCGCGCCTACATTTTTCTTAAAAGGAAAATTTAGCCGAAACTATCGTTTGCCTACTTTCAACGACCGCTTCTGGCTGCCGGGGGGAAACCCCGATTTGTTGCCCGAATCCGGTTGGAGTCAGGAAATGACCTTAGCATACGAATTTAAAAAAAACAAGCTTTTGCTCAATGCTTCTCTAACTACCTACAACAGAATTATTGATAACTGGATTTTATGGAGCAAGCAGGAAGGACAATTTTTCTGGTCGGCAAATAATATTACCAAGGTATGGAGTAGAGGGATAGAACCTCGTATGTCAATTACTCATCAATTGAAAAATATAAAATGGCAACTGCGTGGCGGCTATGATTACATTCGTTCGACGAATCAAGTGGCTTTAGAAAACCCCAAAATGACGGAGGGCGACCAACTAATATATACACCTGTACACCAAGCTTTTAGCACGTTATCAGTAGAATGGAATCGCCTGCATATAGCTTACCAGCATACATTTATAGGCTCAACCAATGGCATAAATCATCTACTTGATGCTTATCAGGTGGGCAATGTTCGTATTCAATATTCAGGCGTTTTTAAGCAATACAGAGGAGTACTGTTTTTCAATATCAACAATATATGGGATGCCAATTATCTGGTGGTAGAACGCCGCCCGATGCCCGGTATTCATTTTCAAGGTGGCTTAAGCTTAGGGAAGAGGAAGAAAATACAAAACTGAAGCTCATATCAAAATCGCGCCCTGTCGCATAGAAGATTCTGAAATAAATTCAGAAAGACGTTTTGATTTGGAATTTTGGATTTTCGTTAGGGAAGAGGAAGAAAATAATCTACCCCAAATGAAGCCGTTATTTTTTTTATATGTTTGGCTAAATTTGACGCGCATAGCTGGGCTACGTAAGGAAGATTTAGTGAAACATATAGTAAAAAAAAATTTAGGACGGGTAGATTATTTTTTTCGTCTTCCCTTACCACCGATTTGTGACACACTCATTTAAAATAAAATACAAATCAACATAAATTATTGATAATGAGCGATTTACCTAATTACCCAGTTCCCTCATTACCCAATGTCCAAAGCCCAGTTTACAGTTTTCTTTCACTTACTTTTTAATTTTACATTAAAAAAGCATTCAAGCATTGGCACATGAAACAGTACCACGATCTACTCCAACACCTCCTCAAAAACGGTATCAAGCGCGACGACCGTACAGGCACAGGCACTATCGGTACATTTGGCTATCAAATGCGATTTGACCTCAGCGAAGGCTTTCCACTATTAACTACCAAAAAATTACACATAAAATCAATAATATATGAATTGTTATGGTTTATAAAAGGCGATACCAATATTCAGTATTTAAAAGAAAATAAAGTACGCATATGGGATGATTGGGCAGACGAGAATGGCAACCTCGGACCAGTCTATGGCGAGCAATGGCGACGTTGGAAAACCGCCAACGGCGAAACCATAGACCAGCTTTCCAACGTCATTCATCAAATAAAAAATAACCCCAATAGTCGCCGCCACCTCGTATGTGCCTGGAATCCGGGCGTCATCGAACGCATGGCATTGCCGCCTTGTCATTGCTTATTTCAGTTTTATGTAGCCGATGGCAAACTCTCCTGCCAGCTCTACCAACGCAGTGCCGACACCTTTTTAGGCGTCCCGTTCAACATTGCGTCCTATGCCCTATTGACCATGATGGTCGCCCAAGTTTGCGACCTCCAACCCGGCGAATTTATCCACACTTTCGGCGATGTCCACCTCTACCTCAACCACCGCGACCAAGCCAAAATCCAACTCAAACGCAACCCTCGCCCACTCCCTTCCGTACAATTAAATCCAGAGATAAAGTCTATTTTTGATTTCAAATACGAAGACATTAAATTAATCGATTATGACCCATACTCGCACATCAAAGCCGCTGTTTCGGTCTAATTTAAAACAACTTCAACTTCAACCTCAACCTCAACCTCAACCTCAACCTCAACTTCAACTTCAACCTCAACCTCAACTTCAACCTCAACCTCAAAAACAAAAGCAAAAGCAAAAACAATTTCAACTTCGTTGAAAAATAAAATTTGAAATTTGAAATTGAAGTTTTTACATTATGAATCTAATCAAATACATACTTACGATACTATTTATTAGCCTCATTGCCAATAAAGTAATAGCCTCTCATGCAGTAGGTGCAGATCTCACTTACACCTGCGTAGATGACAATACCTACAAAATCACCCTCACGTTTTACCGCGATTGCGCGAGTAATACCGATGCGCCGGGCATTAATAGCAGCAATCCTGTAATTGATATTCGCTCTGCGACCTGCGGCATTGTGACTTCGATAACACTCAATTCCATAGTCAATACCGACAGCACATTTTCGACCGAAATTTCGCCGATCTGCGAAGCACAACTCGACAATAGCACCTGCAATGGCGGCGCACTACAAGGCGTCGAACAATACATTTATACAGGCGTGTATACATTTCCCGAAAAATGTAAGGATTGGATTTTGAGTTACGCCCTATGCTGCCGCAATGCCGCAATTACCAACTCTCCCAATGCCGATAATTATGATTTGTACGTAGAGTCTCTCCTCAATAACCTCAACGCCGAATGCAATAATTCGCCCTTTTTCACCACACCGCCAGTGCCGTATATTTGCGTGGGTCAGCCCTTCAATTATAATCACGGCGTATTCGATGTTGAGGGCGATTCGCTCGTTTATACCCTTGCCGATCCGCTCAATGCGCCCAATAATCCCGTGCCTTATATCACCGGATTGGATGCTACTTATCCCATCACTACAAGCCCGTCCAATGGAGTTACTTTCGATATCAATTCAGGGCAGATGACTTTGACACCCAACCAGATACAAATAAGTATTGTTTCCGTTTTAGTAGAAGAATACCGTGATGGACAGCTCATTGGTTCGACCATTCGCGACATGCAAGTGGTGGTCATCAATTGTATGAATAACATCCCCGACACAGGCATTCCGACCAATATTTCCGGCGGCGAATTTGACGGTGTTACCTTTCAGGTTTGTTCCGGCAATACCTTGTCATTTGACATCGAAATTAGCGACAACGACCTCGTCAATGCCCTAAGCGTCATTGACAATCTCAACATCTCGATTCCCGGCGCAGCACTCACTGTCAGCGGCACAAATCCTATCATCGCCTCTTTCAATTGGGCGACCTCGTCCGAAGACATTGGCAACCACAGTTTTGCTATGATTATTGAAGATGACGCTTGCCCGATTAAAGGTTTTCAGGTTTTGGGTTACGAAATACTCGTGCCGGGCGTCCAAATCCAAGCGACAGATACCCTGATATGCCCCGGTACAGATGCCATAATTCAGCTTGATGCCAACCAAGTCGGTAGCATCAATTCGGGTACTTACACATGGTCGCCAGCCACCGGATTGAGCGACCCAAATATCAAAAATCCTATCGCAAATATTTCAGCACCAATCACTTACACTGTCGTATACGACGATGGCGTGTGTACGGTTTTTGATGAAATAAACATCCAAGTAGAAGGTACGCTTGACGTCTCGCCCTCTGTCGTGGACATCTGTACAGGCGCATCTGCCCAACTCAATGCAGACTACATCCCCACCGTCCCAATCACGACCGATGCCTGCGGTGCATTCCCCACCAATTGCGCCAATACACCCCAAGTATTTACCGTCGGCGATGGCTTTATGACCACCGGACCAACGCCCCAAGACGATGAATCCGGTACGCCTTATCTCGGCTTTTTTCACGACGGGCGCACACAGATTTTATATACTCGAATCGACCTCGAAAACGCAGGTTTGACGGCGGGTTTGATGACGGAATTTGCCCTGAATATTTCCGTTGTCGGCAGTCTCGCGCCTTATCGTGATTTCACCATAAAAATGGGCTGTACCAATACCTTTTCTTTTCAAAATAGCGATGATTTTATCCAAAATTTAGACCTAGTATATACCGCCGATGTGACACCAACAACCGATTGGAATACCTACGTACTTGACACGCCATTTCAATGGGACGGTACATCCAATTTGATTGTAGAAATATGTTTTAATAATACCGCATGGACAAATTACGACCACGTTTTTTACACCGAAACTACTTATAATTCAGTCATTTACGCACAAGATGACAATGAGATTGGTTGTTTTATAGACGTTGAAGACATCAGCACACGCCGCCCCAATACGCGCTTTACCATCTGCGAGTTAGAACCTACACTTAACATCAATTATACATGGTTGCCCACCACCGGATTGAGTAATCCGAATATTGCAAATCCCATTGCTTCGCCCACTCAAAACACGACTTATACTGTCGTCGCTACCACGCCTGATGGCTGCGAATTAAGCAATACAATTCAGGTAAATATTGAAGAATTTAGCATCGCCGCGACGCCCAATCCGCTCTCCTGCGGCAGTACCACGGGCAGTATAAATCTCGACCTCACAGGCGGTACCCCACCCTTCACTTTCAACTGGGACAATGACGCCCTCGACAGCGTCCAAAATCCAATGAGTTTGCTGCCCGGTACGTATAATGTGACCGTTACAGATATTAATAATTGTCAAAATACCGCTTTCGCGGAAATTATCACGACCGCCAACCTCGCATTGACGACCAATGTGAGCGATATTTCTTGTTTTGGAGAAAATGATGGTCAGATAGAAATTGTCGTATCGTCTGGGGCTGAACCGTTTACGTATAATTGGAACGACAGTTTGCCTTCACAGTCCACTCAAATAAATCTTCCGGCAGGTGCGTATCAAGTCACCGTTACAGATGCCGTAGGTTGCGAAAACACCGTAAATGTCGACCTCACAGCACCGAATGAATTAATCGCCATTCCAACGGTACAAAACGTCATCTGCGGCGGAAATGAAGGTGCGATTACGCTCACTGCCAACGGCGGCACAGGCGCATATACCTACCTGTGGGACAATGGTTTACCGCCTCAATCTAACCAAATAAACCTCGCGGCGGGCATATACGCTTACACCCTTACAGATAAAAATAATTGTCAAGTGTTCAATACCATTATGGTCAATGAACCCGCCAATGCCCTGACCCTTGATTTTACGGTAACCGATATCACCTGCTTCGGCATCAATGATGGTCAAATCGACCTCTCCCCTTCCGGTGGTGCGCCGCCCTATACCTTCAATTGGGACAATAATTTACCGCCTGTCGATACACAAAAAAACCTTAGCGGCGGCATGTACAACCTCACATTTAACGATGCGAATGACTGTACATTTACCCAAAATATCGCTATCACCGAGCCTGATTTATTGCTTGCAATGATAAGCGATTCGACAAGTACTTCCTGCGGCAGCAGCGATGATGGCACGGCTACAGTGAGTGTTTCCGGCGGTATTTCTCCGTATATTTTTTTATGGGATAATAATGAAAATACGCCTTCGGCGAATATGCTCACACAAGGCACACACGCCGTAACTATCACAGATTCAAACGATTGCATTACGCAAGTCACTGTAAATATAGACGCCACAGCCGAAATAACGATGGCAGTTACTTCTATCCCCGTCACTTGCTTCGGTGAGAATGACGGCAGCATCAGCATCGAAGTCACCAACGGCAGCGAACCGTTTTTGTATTCGCTTGATGGAGAAATGTACAGCACAAACAACCTCTTTCCCACCCTCTCCACCGACACGTACAACGTACACGTACAAGATGCCAATGGCTGCATACAAACCGACAGTGTCACGGTTGATTCTCCTGCTGAACTATTGATTAATTTGATAGGAAATACGAATATAAATTTTGGCGATTCGATTGTGTTGGAAACGGCTATTTCGCAAGCGAATGGTGTGACATATTTGTGGTCACCGCAAGATAGTTTGAGTTGTACAGACTGCCCCTCTCCTACCGTTGCGCCTACTTTTCAGACGACTTATACATTAAATGCAATGACAGATTCAGGATGTAGCGCGAGTGCAAGTGTCACCATTTTCGTAGATAAAACCCAACCCATTTTCATCCCCAATGCCTTCTCTCCGAATGGCGATGGCGTCAATGATTTCTTCATGATACACGGCAGCGATGCCGTAACAAATGTGAAGCTAATACGCATCTACGACCGATGGGGCGAAGTCGTTTTTAAATCACAAAATATCACACCAAATAGTACAGAAAATGTTTGGGCAGGTAAGTTTAAAGGAAAAAACATGCCATCAGGGGTATATGTGTATTATGCAGAAATTGAGTTTATTGACGGGGCTATTTTGCCGTTTAGTGGAGAAATTACGCTGATTCGGTAAAGCACCAACGTAGCGTAACGCCTCCGGCTTGCGCCCCGTAGCACGGGCTTCCAGCCCGTGTTTCACGTCAGATAAGATAGCTGTACTATTCGTCAGATATATCAGATGCGCCTTCTGCCTTATTCTCTGTTTCTTCTGACGAAACAGTATCAAGTTCCATCTCGTTCTTGACTTTTCCTACTTCTTCAATGGGTGTTTCAGATGTTTCATCTACATCAGTTTCTCCCTGCGCTTCTTCTGACAAATCTGTGTCAAGTTCCATATCGTTCTTGATTCTTTCCACTTCTTCAATGGGTACTTTTACATATTTCGCTATTGACTCCACCCTCAATTCATTACCAATTAAAAGTTCTTTAATTAAGTCCATTTTAGCTTTTTCAATTCCTTGTAAGGTTCTACTGAAATAAGGATATTTTTAAATTATTTTACAATAAAAAATATTTATAAATAATTCATTTTTAATAATAAATAAATTACAAAATAATTTTAATTAATTAAAAAATGGCTATATTTCAGTGCGACCTTGTAAGAATCTAATATCCGTTTCTAAATCGTAAGTAATTGGCATTTTCTTAGCTTTTTTAATGAATAAGTCCTGTAAATTACGAAGTTTTGATAAGACTTCCAATTGTCTAACGTCAATTTTAGTGAGTTTTAAATTCGATTTTAAATAAAAAACAAATCATTTACAATTTCTTGATAACCGATGATTTATTTTCTTTACAGTTAATGTTTTCATTAACCGTAAAGAAAATAAATCTAAAATAAATCGTCATTCCGCACTTGATGCGGAATCTGTTGTCGCAAGAGCGTAATTTCAGACGGAAGCTACTGTTTAACATTCTGCCAAGCCATCACAGATTCCACATCGAGTGCGGAATGACGGTTACTTTTTGAGTTTTATTTGGCTAAAGCCAAAGAAGACTGGGGGAAACTTTCCTACTAAGTAACGATAGGATAATAACATAACTTTTTTCGCATTTCACACTATCACTGATTTGTAGCATACTCATTATTTGGAAGCTCACGTTACGACTTGCACCAACACCCCCGAAAGTCCGAAATACACCCAACACTCCACCGCATTGGTACACGCCTTCATACGATGCAATACCGGCGCGACATCCTTCACCGCCGCATTGAGTTTTTTAATGTGAATAGCATTTGAATTATACTGAATAATCACATTCCCCTTATCCGTTTCCAATAACATATCTGTGACCGCTTCAAATAATTGTCCATTATTATTTTGTGAAACAGGATAATTTTTATACAATTTATTAATTTTAATATTTTTTTGTAAAAAAGTATAAAAATTACTCGAAGCGTTCAATAAATATTTTTCTTCTACTATCCCCACCACTTCAAATTCATGGATAAGTTGGGTTGCTATTTTCTCTCGTTCAACATTGTCGGCATCCGGCATATCTGCAAATAAAAAGGCGCGATAGAGACTTGATACCGTGTGTTCGTCGGCATCATCTCGCGCTTTTACAGGTTGTATTTCGATTTGTTGGACAATATTAAATTTCACATCCTCATTCTCAATAATATCCGGTTTCAACATCGGATGCGACTGACTTCCGGCACGTTCTTCAAAGTAATGCGCGACCTCCTGTTGCGCCCCTGCGTGTTCAAATTGTTTATCGAAAAAGGCAATCTTTGTATCTATCTGTATCGCTTTTTCTGCCCAAGTCCACGGCGACTCATAGCTTTCCGAGTCCAGTGTCGGAATGTTTTCATCGCCTTCATTCGATACACGATTGAGCCACTTTGTAGGGGCTTGCCGAGTGGGTAAAATGAGGTAGTCCCGTGCGCGAGTCATACCCACATATAGGAGTCGAGCCTCCTCTTGCAAGGCACTCATTTGGGCTTCGAGTTTCACTTTACTTTGGTCTATATTTTCTTGTAAATCAGTTCCTTTTACTTGGTCAGCATAAGGATTGATCCAATAGCGCAACCAGCGATTTGCCAACGGATTTTCCAAGTCAACTTCCTCATTTTCAGCGACAATACTCATACCCCAAACCTTGTCGCGCAGCGTATTTTCTAAGCTGTGACAAATCACCACATTCCACTCTAAACCCTTTGACCTATGGTAAGTCATCACATTGACTGCTTCGGGATTTTCCCTCGCGCCTTGTTCGTCTTTGCTTTCGTTCGCTTTTTCATTTAACCACAATAAAAAACCGCCTAAAGAAGCTGCGCTATGCAAGCGATTACAAGCGTCTTCGTAGCCGAGTGCGATTTTGCGAAGTGCGTCTATATTATCGAATCGTTGCCTTGCATTGCCCCACGTTGCAATGATGCGGCGCAAGTCCAACTCTTCAATGACCAAATTTAATAATTCGCTGCCCGATAGTTCGGTCACTTCTTGGCGAAGTTCGTCAAGTTGGTCAATTATCAGGTGAGTTTTTGTCCATTTATACGGACGTTCTCCTTTTTCTTTTTTATCCAAATAAGATAACCGCAATTCTATAATTTGTTTAATATCATAATTACTTGCCAAGCGTAATATTTCTGCGACTGACAGCGAATCTCCACTATACAAGATATATTTCAAGCAAGCCAAAACCAATTGAGCTTCAGGTGTATCGGTGAGTCCGTTGCGTGCGATGGCAGCTTTGAGACCTTCGCGGTGCAGAGCGTCCGCGACTTCGAGACAGTCCCGATTGCTGCGGCAAAGCACGGAAATATCACCCGGCATTGCCTTACGACACACACCCGTATGACGGTCAACGATGTGTAGCCCTTCTTCCAATAATTGCCTTACACTTGCAGCGATGCAGCTCTCCGTCCATGGCTTTCCGGGCGGGCGTTTGCCACCTTCATGCTGGAAGTGCCAATGCTTTAAAGCCGTATCAAGTTCGATGGATTCGGCGAGAAAATTTGCATTGCCTGACTTAGTGCGTTGTGGTTCGAGCGCGACCTGTTCCTGCGGCATGTGGGAAAAGGCTTTGCAAAATAAAGCATTGGCAGCATAGACCAAATCCTCGCGCGACCGCCACGAATATTTTTGAATATCTTCGGATTTCACGCCGCCCGTTTTTTCGATAATGGCTTGCATCAAGGCAGGTTCTGCACCCCTAAATCCATAGATAGATTGCTTAGGGTCGCCCACCCAAACGGAGTGATTCGCCAAACGCGAGAGTTTGAGAAAAATCTCCAACTGTATGGGGTTGGTATCCTGAAATTCATCGACCATGAGTAAGTCAATTTCGTCTTGTAAAACGGCTTTGACTTGCGGATGGTCGAGCAAGTATAAAACGCTGACTTCCATATCGGTATAGTCAATCAGTCCGCGTCGTTTTTTGTATAAATCGTACTCATTTAGTGCCGCGATAGCTATCTCAAAAATATGGCTCACAAAGGCGCGAATGTCCGCATGAAACTGTGGATGCGTATTATGTTTAGCTGCCAAACTCGCGAGTTCTTCGTAATCTTCGCGGCTTTTTTTACCGATTTTCGCGCCACCTTTCCAGATGCGTACCCACTCGTACCAGTTGAGTTCGCGGCGAGCGGCGAGGTTATTTCGGGTGTTTTGTACATTGCTGAGAGTGGTTTGAGTAGTTTTGGTACTGTCCTCATTATTGCGAATATTATGCAACGTCATATCCATAAGGTCGAGAAATTGGGTGTTAAATTCCTCCGCCAACAAGTCTGATTTTTCCGGCAAATATTGGAAAAAGCTCTCCAGTGATTTGTCCCGGCTTTCGAGCAAAATGGCTTCCGAAAAATTGTTACTTCGTGCAATATCCGTTAAGCTACGGACTTCCTTACGCCAATCGTAGCGATCCTTTTTATTAAAACCCAATCGCTCGGCAAGGGCTTCCATTTCGCCAATCAAGGTAGGTTTCAGGATTGACGCCAGCGATTCGTTGAACATGACTTGCACATCTTCATCAGCAATAATATCGACTTCGGGCGATACGCCCGCCTCAAAAGCAAAGCGTTTGAGGAGCTTTGTACCCAAGCTATGTACCGTACCTATCATGGCATTGGCAAGGTCGTCGGCTTCGTCAGACATACCGCTTTCCAACAGCTTGACCCGTACTCGTTCCTGCAATTCGGACGCCGCTTTTTTAGTAAATGTAGTCGCAATGATGCCCGATGCACGGACTTTTTCGCCCGATTTTCCCTTGAGCAAATTGACCATTTCTTCTGTTAAGCGGTAGGTTTTGCCGCTACCTGCACCGGCGGAGATGATTCTTATATTCATACGTAACGGCGACTTCAGTGCCAGTTTTTAAAATCGTAAAGGCGATTTAATCGCCATGTTTTATTAAAAAATATGGTTTTTTGACAAATGTAGTGATAGGGGAAGAGGAAAAAACAACGGAATTAACCATTAAATAGACTTTGGACATTAGGTAACTGGGAAATTAGGTAATTAGGCTGACGAAAGCATAATTCGCTATTTATCAGCATAATAAAAATTTTAATAAAATTAATTTAAAATAAAATGCAAATTAACGTAAATTGTTGATAATGAACGATTTACCTAATTGCCCAGTTCCCTAATTACCCAATGTCCAAAGTCCAGCATTAAGTAGTGAGACAAAAATATCCTTAGTGAAAGAAATTAAATAACATGTGCCATTATACTCGTCTTTTTTCCGTCTAAGAATCCTTTGAAATCCTTACGTAGCTAATACCTAAGGGATGAAAAAAATAAAATTCATTTTCAAATGAAAAAATATTTTTTATTTTAAATACTGAAAATCAATGAAAAATCTATAAGTTTTTTTTAAAAACCTTATAGGTTTGAGCATCCAGCAGAAGTCTTTTGAAAAAATTGTAAAAGAACCGAAATTAAATAAGATATGCCATTATACTTAGGGAAGACGAAAAAAATAATCTAACCGTCTGAATTGTTCTTTTTCTTACATGTTTCACTAAATTCTCCTTACGTAGCTCGGCTGTGCGCGTCAAATTTAGCCAAACATATAAAAAAATAACCGCTTCATTTGGGGTAGATTATTTTCTTCCTCTTCCCTTATCACTGGATTTGTCAAAGAATCAAAAATATGTTGACATGGCGACTGTAGTCAATCTGTGCTATCTACGCATCTATCAAAATGTTTTCCAATGCCAATAAACTATCAATATTATGCGCTGCGCCAAAGTGGTCAAGTGTGGGCAATGCTGCTTCCATTCCGCGTTGGATGGGTTGGTAGCCTTCCATGCCTTTGAGCGGATTGAGCCAGACGAGTTTTTTGGTGCGAAGTTTTATTTTTTCCAATTGGATGTGGAGGTCGTCAGGTTCGCCAGTATCGAGTCCGTCGCTGAGTACGATGGTGAGTGTTTTACCATTCAAAACACGCTTGCTGTGTTCATCATTGAAGGTTTTGAGGCAATCGCCAATCTTCGTACCGCTCGACCATGTTTGAGTATTCAAACTTAACATAGAGAGTGTTTCGGAGATGCTTTTTTTATTTAAAAAATCCGTAATACGTACCAATTCTGTGCTAAAAATAAAGGCTTCTACATTTTCAAAATTCGCACGTAGTGAATGTACGAATTTTAATAGATAAAAAGAATACTTATCCATAGAACCACTGACATCCAACAAAATAACCAACCTATACTTCTGCATTTTCTTTTTCCGTCGAATAAGTTCGAGCATGTTGCCGCCATTGCTTAGGTTGCGGCGAATAGTTTGCTGAATATTGATTTTTCCTTTTTTACCTACTTTTGTTTTGCGTTTCAATCGCAGGCTCATTTGTTTCCAGAGTTGTTCGGCGAGTTCCTCCAAAATATCATTTTGCATCTGTTCTACGTGGGCAAAATCTGTTTTTCGGAGGGCATCGTTGTCGGTTGCGCCGGAGGTATTGCGGGCTTCGTTGTCATCGTCTTGGGCATTGTCTCCATCCAAGCCCATCATGACCGCAGAGCCTTTGTTTTTCTTTTTTAAATTCGATTTATTTCGATATTTGGTTTCGCTTTTTCGGAGTTCTTTTTTCATCCCCCAATAGTCCTCAAACAACTTATCAAATCGCTCCAACTCATCTTGTCGCGTACAATATATCGCCGTCATAGCATATTTAAACGGCATATATTCTCCCCAAAGTCCCTCTGTTGCTGCTATCAACGCTTGCTGATTTTCGTGGATGCCCACATTGAGTTCATGGCTTCGGCAGACTTGGCTGAAACCTATAAAGGCTTGGGTGAATGATGTATGTTCGGTGTAATGCAAATTTTAATGAATGAATATTGAATGAATGAATGAATGAATGAATGAGTGTTGAATGAATGAATGAATGAGTGTTGAATGAATGAATGAATGAATGAGTGTTGAATGAATGAATGAATGAGTGTTGAATGAGTGTTGAATGAATGAATGAATGAATGAATGAATGAATGTTGAATGTTGAATCTTACTAAGTCATGCTAAGTATTTGTCGTACTAAGTCATGCTAAGTGAAAGAAAATACTTAACATGACTTAATAAGATT
>Ga0209831_1003034_pt1 | contig 14172 bp, 12 predicted proteins | sample Maine_Asex4_meta_FD_187451 | JGI IMG/M metagenome (GOLD analysis project Ga0209831, IMG submission 187451) | Marine algal microbial communities from Maine, USA - Maine_Asex4_metaG (SPAdes) (version 2) | ecosystem: Host-associated > Algae > Red algae > Unclassified | place: Maine, USA | collected...
GCCTCAACCGTTTTCTTTGACAAAGAAGGCCGTCGCTTTTTTTAAAATGTCGCGTTCCATCTTCAACTGACGATTCTCTTCACGCAGACGCTTCAGTTCCGCCTCGACTGAAGGGCTTTGATTTACTACGGCCTGGAGCGTTCGGTCCGCTTCAAAGGCTTTACGCCAATTGTGGATCAACGTGTCTCGGATGCCAAGATCCGAATTTGATCGCTCTCGGCAATTCGGCCAAAGCGTTTCCGTTCCGATTGCCGCTGCTGCTAATGCTGTCGAATCGATAAATGATCGTCTATTGATTTCCATAACAACCTATAGCCTTTCCCGTCGTTGACCCATGAACTGCTTTCCTATCATAACCAATCTCCATTGAGTGGGATTCTTGCACTCAATGTCACGGACTAATTGAATCTTTTTGAAATCTAAAGGCAAACCGAAAAGGCGAGCAAATAAAGTGGCATGGTCCAGTCCCCACGCCGTGAAGAGATTTTCGTTTGAAAAACGAAGGTTATTAGCCGTTTTGGCGTCAGCCACGGTTCTTCCTTACGACGAAACCGTGGCTAGCGCCAAAACGGCTAATTAGAACGAGGAAATAAATCGTTCCCGGCGCTGGTCCGATCTCCTTTCCTGCGACCAACTGAAGCAGACCTCACTACCGAAAACACAATCAAAAAAAAGGGGCCGGTACCTAATGGAGCAGTTTCTTGGTAATCTCACGTCGAGTGTACGTTCCAGCGGCAATAGCTAAACGCGCGGAAATCTGATGAAAAAACTTGTAATCACATTTATCTCTGACGATCGACCGGGCTTGGTCGAAAAACTTTCACAAATAGTCCAACAGCGTGACGGCAATTGGCTCGAGAGCAAGATGGCCCAACTGTCGGGGAAGTTTACGGGCATCGTTGAAATAAGCTTACCAGACGAACAGGTTTCCGCGCTCACACAAGAACTTAAGGCGCTGAGCTCCGAGGGAATCGCGCTGTTGGCCGAAGCGGTCGCCGGTGAGCCACCGCAGGCCAAACTCAATTCAGGCGAAGTCAACATCCTCGGGCTCGATCGCCCCGGTATCGTCAATGAGATTTCGACAGCCTTAGCAGCTCTCAACATCAACGTTGAAGAATTTCATAGCTTAGTCGAAGCGGCGCCCATGACGGGCCAGCCATTGTTTAAAGCAGACCTAGCCATCGGGATCCCCGCAGACGTCAATCTGCAAGAGTTGAACGAAAAGCTCGACGCGATCTCCCAAAGCTTGGATGTCGAATGCATGCTCAAAATGGATGGGTAAACCGTCGGCCCGTAGAAACTTGATTAACTAGACACCGAGTATTCAGAGAATACGGTCGCGCAATTGATGCGAGAGCACCAGATTCAAGCACGAAACAAACCGCAGTTCAATGTCTGAACTACTGCGCTGTATCGGATCTTGATAGCCGGAATAAAAAAATTTGTTGGCAGCAGGCCCATTCAGGACATCGCTCTCAATTTCGTCTACTCGTCACCGGCTCGCTTGACCAAGTAGATTCCGATGATAAGCCCGATGAGCACAATCGAGAAGAGCCAAGACATGATGTGGTCTTTTGTCTCACCAGTGGAATCGTTGGCCGATACTGCAACGCGCTCTATGGGATAGTCGTTCGCTTCTTCGAACTGCTCAGCTTCTATTTGTCGATCAATTTCTACCTGTCGATCAATTTCTGTCTGTCGATTGGGCTCCCCCTCAATCAGCAAAGCACTTGCGCTTCGCAGACTAGTATTAAGTTTGGCAACCTGCAAACTCTCTTCGGCAGGTTTCGTCTCGAGCACGGCAGACGCCTTTTGCTCAGGGGCTTCTGCTTGAGGGGCTGCTTCCTGCCTGCCAGTTCTCAATTTTAGTAAATCTATCGTACGCAAATACTCTTTGTTCTTCATTGAAAGTTCGGCGACACGATTACTAAGAACTTCTTTCTCTTTTGTAAACGTTGTATACTGAGCCTGCAACGCATCTGATTTATCGATCGCCGCATCCAATTCGGCTTGAATCTTTTTGTACTCTCGGTTCTCAATTGATAGTTCTGCGACGCGTTCACTAAGGACTTCGTTTTCTGTAGTAGCGGTATAATGCTTCGTTTTCATTGAGGCTGACTTCGCGTTTGCCGCTTCAAAATCGGCCTGCAACTTTTCGTTTGTATTTGTGAGCTCTTGATTTAGTTTCTTGAGCGTATCGTTCGAACTCAGGTGCTCTTTGTTCTTCGTAGAAAGTTCAGCGACATGATCACTAAGTGTTTCGTTTTCTTTAGCAGCAGTCTTGTATTGCGATTCCATCGAATCTGATATCCCGCGAACCGCCGCGATATCCGTTTCCAGCTTTTTGTTTTTCTCGGTTAGCTCTTGACTTAGCTTCTTGGAAGTATCGTTTTGAGTCGTGAGAGACTGGATTTTGGTTTTGAGTTCAGGGAGCTTTGTTGACAGGGCGTTCATTTCCGTTCTCAGCGTGATGCTAGATTCTTTGCTCTTTTTCAGCTCAGCATTTACTTCCATCAACGTTTCGACTTGACCCGTCAACGTCTTGTTTTTCACAATCGCTGCTTCGTTCTCAGACTTTAGGTTTTGAATTCGTTCTTTCTGTGCGTCAGCGTTTTCTGACATGCTATCGGAAGAACGTTTCAGCTGTACGTTAAGTTCGGCCAGCTCCGTCTTCATTTTATCGTTTGCGTTTTTGAGTTCTTCAGTTTCTGTTCTCAGCTGCGAGTTGGCCTCGCTTAGTTTCTTAGTTTCGCCTTCGTCGGTAGTACTTTTAGGCGGCATCGCCTTGAGATCGTTGAGACTATCCTTCAGCTGTACGTTAAGTTCGGCCAGCTCCGCTTTCATTTTATCGTTTGCGTTTTTGAGTTCTTCAGTTTCTGTTTTCAGCTGAGCATTAGCCTCGCTTAGTTTTTTAGTTTCGCCTTCGTCGGTAGTACTTTTAGGCGGCATCGCCTTGAGATCGTTGAGACTCTCCTTCAGCTGTACGTTAAGTTCGGCCAGCTCCATCTTCATTTTATCGTTTGCGTTTTTGAGTTCCTCAGTTTCTGTTTTCAGCTGTGCGTTGGCCACGCTTAGTTTCTTAGTTTCACCTTCGCTGGTAGTGCTCTTAGGCGGCATCGCCTTGAGATCGTTGAGACTCTCCTGCAGTTGCACGTTAAGTTCGGCCAGCTCCGTCTTCATTTTATCGTTTGCGTTTTTGAGTTCCTCAGTTTCTGTTTTCAGCTGTGCGTTGGCCACGCTTAGTTTCTTAGTTTCACCTTCGCTGGTAGTGCTCTTAGGCGGCATCGCCTTGAGATCGTTGAGACTCTCCTGCAGTTGCACGTTAAGTTCGGCCAGCTCCGTCTTCATTTTATCGTTTGCGTTCTTGAGTTCCTCAATTTCTGTTTTCAGCTGCGCGTTGGCCTCGCTTGGTCTCTTAGTTTCGCCTTCGTCGATAATACTTTTAGGCGGCATCGCTTTGAGATCGTTGAGAATCTCGGTAAGCTCGCTGATCTTCGCTTGAGCGTCCTTAAGTTTTTTGCTGTCCTCTTCATTAGATTTGAGTTTGGAATTTAACTTTTTAAGTTCCTTTATCTCGACGTCTTGCTCCGCAACTTTCGCACGAGCTAACGTAATTGAACTTGATTCAGTCGCCAATCTGGTAGTAGCGGAAGCAGGCACGGGAACACTGGGGCGTGTCAATCGCGGTTGTACGCGAATGACACGCCTCTGATTGGATTGACCTGGATGATAAAATTGCTGGTCAACGTTTCCAGACTGCTGGACCGGCTGCCTCGGAACAACTATGCGTTGCTGGGGCTGGATTGATCGCTGTTGGAGCCCCCGACCGCTAAATACTTGTCGCCGATTTTGAGGGGGAGTGTAGAACTGCTGTGCGGAAGAAAGAGATCCCCAAGAAAAACTCAGGTAAAGGCAAAACAGTACGAAGCCAAGTGTTTTGAAATTGATCATTTCGAGTATCAGCATTGAGGTAGGAGGAAATAGTGTCAAGACGTGCGTGGTCGATCCCGTTGGTGGACCTCTACATTTTCCAAAACAAGTTTAGTTAACTGCGTCTGCTGTTGTCCTGAGTATCACAGAATTTACCGAATTTTAGACAAATTTACCCTCGCTTTTGCTAAGGAATTTTGGTGATTGCTTTGCTCCCATCCAGCTTCTCATCTACAAATTGACCACGTGTTTTGAATCCGCAAACGCGACAACGGATTGAAATTACGAGTTGCATGTGGCGTATCACGCTGAAATCATCTGATATTTCTTAGCGATCTAGATGGAATATCCGTAATAATACGAACTCACTTCCGAACATTCATCTGAACCGAAACTTACACGGAGAATGACCAGTGAAAACGAAAAGTATTGAGGAGAGTTCCCAAAAAGTATCCGTGGCGAAAAATCGCGAGCGTAACGAACCGCGGCGACCGGCCACAAGAAAAAAGATCCAATCGGCGCAGAGTTTTACCAACCAATCCCAACCGCACACGCCAGCACAAGATCTTGAACATTTCGGTAGCTGGGTAGGCAAACCGATTTGGGTTCCGCCCAACGACAGCACCAAGGATTTGGCCAAGTCGATGCTGAACCGATTTGGGGCACTCGCATCAAAGAAGAAATGCTGGGACGCGGTTACTCGTCAACATCGCGACAAGTTTACGCAGGTACGCGAATTTGAGTTACCCAAAGCATCGATTCGGTTGCCCCAAGGTAAATTGTTCGTCACCGTCAGAGAACAAGACGACTTTGATTCGATCGAAGAACAGATTCCCGCCTGCGTTCAGACACGGCTGGATGAATTTCTGGCCGGGCCCGGGAAGAAACGTGGCGTCAAGGTCTACTATCTCAAACCCCTCTGCATCGAAGTCGGCAACGAATTAATCTTCACGACGACCGAAGAGTTGGACGCGTCGATCGCGCAGATTCAAGACGAGGTCTTTGCCGAATATCGACGTAGGTACCTGCCGCATCTGTTGCGTCATATCGCCGTCGGTTCCATTGACGGTGTCCTTGCAGTTCCCCGCGCCATTATCGGGGCTGTTTTCAACAGAAAGAAGCGCGAGATCGCCGCCTACCATGCCAGCCTCGAATTTGAACGGCGACGACGCGCCATGGAGGCGGTGAAGTTTCACAACGGATATCGTTGCGATGAAATCACGTTTGATGAAGTCATCTGCCTCACCGATGCGCCCATTCGCGAGGACGTCATTGACCACTATGTTGAAGAGCAGGAGCTTAGTCGCGTGAATCGCCAAATGTTCTTACTGGCGTCGGCGAAAACGTTGCCATGGTTCGCAACATTCAGTGTCCTCGCCTACCAACTTGCAGCAACTTATATGGCTGCTGGAATATCGGTAGCCGTTTGCGATCCGGCCTTCGTCGCTGAGATGCCAGGTTCCAACGGTCGGCTATTGAAGATCGGTCACTTCGACGAAGTCGACGGCGTGATGCATGTTGAAATTTAGATACACATCAGCCACCTGATGTTGCAATTATCAGCCGCCACGCGATAGCGTCCGGTCTTACACGCCTAAACCGGACGCTATCGCGTGGCGGCTGATTCGAATTGGCTACGCCATTGAGTTCAATTTTCTAAAGTAAGTGCCATTGGGCTATCGCCCAGCGGCTGATTTGTGCGATCCTTCAGATTTATCACCACAACTTCAGACTTCTGAATTACTACGAAAGTTAAACTTCCACCAGCTCGCAGAGATTTGCTTCAGCCACCGACTGTGGGCAGCTCCACACCAAGAAGAACAACGCTTCGCGGCACCATCGCCCGACCGGATGGCCTTCTACAAAACCGACGCCCTTGGCTGCGATCATTGCCGCCTGCGTCGAACGCATGACCAGACTGTTGGCGTCTGCACGTAGTTCGCCCGTGTTCTCCTTCTCACCCACGGCAACGGCGAACGCTTCTTCGGCGATCAAATCGAATTGTTGCTTCAGCGAATCATAGGTCGCTTTCAAATCCGACCGCTTTTCAGATTCAACGTTGATAAAGTCAATCGCGGACTTCGCCAATCCCAAGGCTAGCGCCGAGGTCTGAACGCTGCCGGCCCCGCCGCCTTTGCCGCTGGCCAAGACGGATTCTTTGGGGCCCGCGACAATCAATTCAGGCGAGACCCTCACATCATTGCACTTCACCATTCCAGTGTGGCTGGCCGAAAGAGCAACCAGATCAAAACCCGGCTCGATTGAGATCCCTTGGGCGGACGTCGGCACCAGAAACAGGATCTCTTCGCCATTATCCAAGACACCTCCCAACAGCAATGAGTCAGCGCCGCTGGCACCAGTAACCCAAGGTGCCATTCCGTTGGCAATCAAGTTATCGCCTGATCGCTCAAGCGCAAGAACTGGTTTCTTAAGATGCCGTCGACTGGTCGTCAGGTGCGAGATCCCAACCGTGCCGGGACGACTGCCGTCGAGCATCGACTCAAGGACCTGATCGACCAAGGATGAATTCTGGCTGGTTGCGATCCGTTTCAATGCTGCAACGCGCTGAGTCACGATAAACGTGGACGTTAAACAGGCCGCCCCTAATTCAATGTAGCCCCGCGCAATATCATCCGCGGTCCAACCGAATCCGCCTTGTTTAGTACTTACGAACCAGCGATAGACTCCTGCGTCAGCCAGAAACTGCAGTTGAGTCTCCGGCCAATCATCGACGGTCCAAGATTTTTGCTTGCGGGTGACCGCTGAAATGTTGTCGCAGAGCGCACGCAGCGCCGGGGAATCAATACATGAGACGGTATTTTCAGACAAACTCATACCCCTAAGGAATAACGGGAGAAATGCTCAGCGTTGGTAGGTTGGAACAGGATCCTTTGATTGTAATCGGCAATCTTAGATTTCAAATTGAATAACGCAACTCATCACCGACCGACACCGATAACCGTTTCGCAGTCGCTTGTGTGATTGTAGCGCCTTCGGTTGTAATCAAGGCCGGCTCGATGCCACATCGGAAATCCATTTGACAATTGGACAAGAGAAAATGCGGTTTACTTTTAGGTATATCCTTTATGGCGGCGACTTTTGTGTTGTGGCTATTACGGACGGTCACAATATTTGTCAGATCGCAGTGCATCGTCGGTCCACCGTCGAAGATATCGACCAATTTCCGAAACTCAAATCCTTCTTGTTCCAGCATCGCCAACGCTGGCTTCGTAAAGTCGTGCACTTGTCCAATAACATCCTGAGCATCCTGAGGCAGCAGCGGAATGTAGATCGGATGCCGCGGCATTAACTCTGCGATGAACTTTTTCGACTTTGAGGTAAGTGTTTCGGCTTTGGGAAATCCCATTTGAAAAAAGTACGATCCCAACGCCGCCCATAAAGGTGACTTCCCCTTCTCATCGACGACGCCTCGCATTTCGGCGATGATTTCATTTTCGAAGAGATTTGAAAATTGAGCCATAAATAAAAACCGGCAGCGACTGAGTAGGCTTCCGTAGCCTTTGCCCCAGAACGCCGGGGAGAGAAAGAGACTGCCAATTTCCGTCGGGCCATTGTGTTCCTCACGCAGATGCAACGTCGCGATGTCTTTATGGACGCCCAGATCCTCGGATTTATGAACCGACGTTTTGATTTCGTAAGAATAAAAGGGTTCGAATCCACCGACCTTGGAATAGATCGAACAGGTGCCGACGATTTCTCCCGTTGCCGGATCCTCCATTACAAAAACGTAGGGATGGCCGCCGCGTTGGGTGCTTTTTCGAGAGAACGCGAAAACGGAATCCTCGATGCGTGTCGCCAACACCTCTCTCGAGACCTTCAGCGTGGTCAGACCAAATTCTGACTGTTGGATCAACTGAAAAAGCGGATCCAAATCTTCCGGAACAACGGAGCGCACGATCATAGTCGACGTCTTTCAGGATTATGCAGTTCGAACCTAAGCGTTTCTCAGTTCAGCCATTTCGCCAATCACCTGCTGTAGAATCTGGCAGGCAATATCAATATGGTCATGCGTCACGCATCCGATTGGCATCAGGAAACGCAATCGCGCGGGCGCCCCGCCGGCCATGAACGACATCAGCCCTGCGTCAAATAACCGCTTTGCCATTTCACTGGCGACCTCGGGCGTGCCATCAAAGGGTGTCAGCGCGACCATGCCGCCCATGCCGTGAGGGCCGGCGATCGAACAGGGGTATTTTTCGCCCACGCTTTTAATGCCACTAACAAAGTAGTCATGCAGCGTTTGGTTGCGACCGCCTTCGCCAAAGTTTCCTTGCTTGACCAAACCATTCACGATCGCCAACGCGGAGTTGATCGCCATCGTACTGCCGGTGAAGGTTTGGCTGATCAGGCCGGGCTGAAATTTATATTCGTCGGTGAACAGTGTCGCGCATACCTGCGAAATTTTTCCGATCGTCACTACGTCGACCAACTTATCAAGACCGAAGTGTTGAAACGCATAAGGCCGTGTCGTTCGGCAGAACGTTTGGACTTCGTCGGCGATCGTACAGACGTGCGCTTCTTTGGCAACTTCAATAAGTGCTTTAAAGAATTTAACATCGCCCGGGTAGTAACCACCTTCGCCCTGAATCAACTCCATCCAAAGCGCGGCGTATTTTCCCGGATGTCGGTCAAGCAAATACTTCAGGTGGCTGACGGCGATTTCGGTGCTGCGCTGCGGATCGTCGTGCTTGAAAAATGGCAGGTAGTCAACGGCGATTGTATCGGGCAGTCCGACGCGATACTTGGCTTTGTCAGTTACCTGCGCCAATGCCAGTGTGCGACCGGCGAAGCAATGGCTGAAAGCGATCACGCGATTGGCGGGGTGGTTCTTTTGAAATGCGATCTTCAAACTGTTTTCGTTAGCCATCGCTCCACTGGTCGTCAGGAAGCAATGTTTAAATTCGCCGCCGGTTTCGTTGGCAAGATTCACCAATAGTTCGCACAGCTGGTAGCTTTCGGTGTTCTGCTGCAAGTTGCCTTGCATTACCGTGTCCGAGACCGCAGTATCAATCGCTGCTTCTACCAACAAGGGGTGGCTGTGACCGTATCCGTGCACGCCGATGCCCGTAATCATGTCCAGTTTCACACTTCCGTCAGCCAGTTCTACGAACGGTCCATTACCGATACCACTGGCGAGGTACGGGAAGAACAGGCTGCCGTTTCGAAGGCTGCCAAATTTCTCCAGCATCTCTTGGTAGGATTCTTTAAGCTCGGTTCTCGGCGGTCGTACCGACTGCATCGTCTTTTGATGGTCGGCGACCGTTTCGAGGATCAACCGTTTCGCTTCTGCCAAACGTGGATCATTTTTCAGTTGGTCAGATAGCAATAGAGAACCGTTGGGCATAGCAGTAATTCAAAACAAGTGAGAATGGACGACGCAAATCAGTGCGTTCGTAAGCTGATAAAGTTCAGTTTGGGCCTACACGTGGAAACGGTGCACCCAATAAGTGTATCCTACCGATTGGCGGCTGGTTTTGAAGCCAGAGACGCTATATCTCCAGAAAGTTCATTCGTTTTTCCTAAGTTCGTCCAAAGTCTAACACTTTGGAGTGTATGAGTCGCCCAGTGGATTCCGAAGATGCAAAGGCATGGTTGATCTTTTATAACGGCACAGACAAAATGTTTTTTTGATGTAGGACTCAAGTTTCGTCAGACTTGAGCCAGCTTGATTCAACTTCGCTCTAACGGCCCCGTTTTGTCAAATCCAAATGCAATTTACGACTTGATTATTGTCGGTGCGGGCGCTGCCGGTTTGATGGCGGCGACAAGTGCGGCCAGTCGTGGTCTTAAAGTCCTGCTTTTGGAGAAGAACAAAAAGCTGGGTGTGAAAATTCTGATTTCAGGCGGTACCCGGTGCAACATTACTCATAACTGCAGCGTCCGCGAGGTCGTGAAGCGCTTCGGCAAATGCGGCAACTTTCTACATTCGCCTTTGCACGCACTGCCACCCGAAGCGGTCATCGAAAAGATAGAAGCCGAAGGTGTTGCCACCAAAGTGGAGCATACTGGAAAGATCTTTCCCGTCAGCGACCGCGCGATCGACGTGCGCGATGCATTAGTCTCGATGGCCAGAAACGCTGGCGCGGAGATCATTAGCGCGTGTGCGGTGGAGACGATCACCAAAGAGGACGACAATTTCTCAGTCGCAGCGTCCAGCAATCAGTTTCAATCTAAAAATTTGCTCATTACCACCGGCGGGCTGTCCTATCCCGGCTGCGGCACGACCGGCGATGGCTATGCATGGGCTAAGCAGTTTGGCCATACGATCACACCAACGGTGCCCGCACTGGTGCCGCTATTAAATAACTGCTCATGGGCCAACGACCTCAAAGGGATCACGATCGAGAATGCAGGCATTGGAGTCTGGCAGCCTTCGGCCGTTGCTGCCGAAGGAGAAAAGACGAGAAAGAATAAGCCGTTGGCCAAAGCAACAGGATCGTTTTTATTCACCCACTTTGGTTTTTCGGGGCCGACCGCGTTGGACGTTAGTCGCGCAGTCGCGTTGCACCCTGACCGTAAAACGCTAACGCTGCATGTTGATTTCCTGCCCGAATGTAAGCCCAATCGTTTGCATGATATGCTGGACGAAAAAAGACGCGTCAACGGAAAACAGATCACCGGAAATTTGCTCAACGAAATGTTCCCCAAGCGTTTAGCAGAAAGTCTTTTAAGTGCTGCAGGTGTCTCGTTGGAAGCAAAGAACGCGGAACTATCTAACACGTCACTTGCTGCGATCTGCCAGCAAATCAAAAACACGCCGTTCGCACTCAACGGAACGCTTGGTTTCGAAAAAGCGGAAGTGACCGCCGGTGGCGTCAGTTTGGACGAAGTCGACAGCAGTACCATGCAAAGCAAACTTCACGATCGGCTATACTTTGCAGGAGAAGTTTTAGATTTGGACGGTCCGATTGGCGGATTTAATTTTCAATCAGCTTTCAGCACCGGTTGGCTCGCGGGTCAATCCGTTGTGGCGGTTAGAGATTGAAATCATTTCAGGGCCGGTCCATGCTGGCCTTTTAGAGACAAAGTAAGACGAATTAGATAGAAAGAAAATGATGGAACGATCAGCCTGTTTACTTTTTCAATGCACCGACAAAGTTGGAATCATTGCTGAGCTTGTGGGGTTTTTCAAAGACCATCAAGTTTCCATTTCGCGTTTTGAAGAATACACTGACCAGCACTACTTTTTTGCTCGGCTGGAGTGGAAGGGCGACCATCCTTGGGAATCAGTTCAAGATTTCAATACGGCGTTCCAATTAGTTTCTGAGCAATTTGACGGTGCAAGTTACCGCGCGTATTTCTTCGATCACCCCCAACGCCTAGGGCTGTTTGCATCGAAAGAAGCTCACGCATTAATAGAGGCCATCAACAAAACCGAAGCCGGCGACTACCCCAATACGGAAATTTGCTTTCTGGTTTCCAATTCCCCGTCGATCGAAAAGTATGCCATTCGGCATTCGATTCCGTTTTACTTCATCAAGACATTCAAAGATCCGGCGAAGCACGAACCGGCTCAACTGGACATCATTAAACGATTCCGCCCCGACGTGATTGGGTTGGCCAGATACATGAAGATTTTATCTGCCGATTTCATCGCTTCGGCTGGGTGCCCAATCGTCAACATTCATCACTCGTTCCTGCCAAGTTTCATTGGAGCCAAACCTTACGAACTGGCTTATCAACGGGGCGTGAAACTGATTGGTGCGACATCACACTACGTGATTCCAGCGCTTGACCAGGGGCCGATTATCGAACAGGGCGTAATTCGTGTTCAACCGGGCGATTCGGTCCAGCACATGAAAAAGATTGGACGTGATGTTGAGAAACAGGTGTTTGCAAAGGCTTTAGAGAAAGTTTTACAGCACAAAACGATTACCTATGAGAACAAGACGATCGTCTTTAATTAAGCCACTGAAAATTGATGAAATTGTGAGGTGAGCCAAAAGTGCGTATGCAGTCTGCGAATAATCCACACAACGGGCTCCAAAGTTCACTTTTTGTTGACTATTTTGCGGTGCCCATTTAGGCCTGCGGTGTAGAGGTGCGATACCTAAATGGTATATGTTGAAACCATTTTCGATATTCCGCAAGCTTCTCCCAACACAAGCTGCATAATCTGTAGTCGCAGAAAAAGTTAGCCAAATGGAAAATTCTATCGCACCCGCATCCCCAACATCACAGCCAGTTGCCCCGTTAGGCCATGTGCCTTCTTCGGTCATCACTGCCGTGGCTCCTCTTCAACCGGCAACTCCAGTGTCTGTGCAAACGGCGCTTCAGCAACCTGCGACAAATTCAAGTGAGGCGAATCAACGGGCGGTTCCGCCGTTTCGAGAAAATGTCGAATCCTCTTCTTTCATGGCTGATGATTCGGCAATTCGAAAAGCCAAAATCATGATCATCGATGACGAGGAACTGGTGATCCGCGTCGTAAAACGATTTTTGGCAGCTGATGGATACAAAAACTTTATCACTTTGAACAATCCCAGAGATGCGTTTTCGATTATACAAAAAGAACAGCCAGACGTCGTTTTGCTTGACATCATGATGCCGCATGTGACGGGCTTAGATTTGTTGAAGATGCGTCAGCATGCTCCAGAGTTTCAACACATTCCGTTTATCATTCTTAGCGCGACCTCGGAAAGCCAAGTGAAGCGAGACGCGCTGCGGTTGGGTGCGTCTGATTTCTTGGCGAAACCAGTCGATTCGAGTGACCTCACGGCGCGGGTGCGGAATTCATTAATCGCCAAACGCCAGCATGACATCCTTGCCAATCATGCTCATGAGCTGGAACGGCAAGTCAGATTGCGAACGCAGCAGATCGAGCGATCGCGCGAGCAGATCATTCATTGTTTGGCTCGAGCGGCCGAGTATCGTGACAACGAGACGGGCGCTCACGTGATTCGGGTTGGCAAATTCTCTGGCGTCATCGCGCAGGAACTTGGATTCAGCGAAGAATATTGTCATCAGATAGCCTTGGCCGCGCAGCTTCATGATGTTGGCAAAATTGGGATTCCCGACTCGGTCCTGCTCAACCCCGGACGACTGAACAACGAAGAGTTCGATGTGATGAAAACTCACTGCTCTTTGGGCGTCGAAATCATGGAACCACTTGCCGAATCCGACGGCACTGTTGTTCGCCGACATGCGGAAGTCGGAGGATTTATCATGGACGGCGTAGATTCACCGATGTTGGAGTTAGCGGCATTGATCGCTCGTACACATCATGAAAAGTGGGATGGCACTGGTTACCCTCATGGCATGAAAGGAGAAATGATTCCAATTGAAGGCCGCATTACATGTGTGGCTGACGTTTATGACGCGCTGTGTAGTGAACGTCCTTATAAGAAGGCATTCCCCGTCGAAAAATGTCTGGAGATTATGTTGTCGGAACGTGGCACGCGTTTTGACCCAATCGTACTGGATGCTTTTTTCAGGCGCCTTGGTGACATCGAGAGGATTCGCAAGACGTACAACGACGACTACCAACGCGAGCAAATGAACGCTCACAAAACAACCTGAAAATTGGAAACCGATTTCTCACTGTCCGGTCAATTCCCGTCTCCAATAACGACGGCAATCATTGCTTTTGCAATGTCCTCCTTGATCACTTCGGCCGTTGCTTTCCATCCAGGTGCTGCGTTAACATCGCAAACCATCGGGATCTTACTCGCTTGATCGTAAAATAAATCGACGCCCGCGATCTCGCATCCGGTAACCTCTGCCGACTTTCTGGCCAAAGCGATTTCTTTCTTGGTAGCGCAATGGGGAGATCCAATTGCTCCCTGAGCGATGTTCGTCAGCCAATGCCCATTGCGCTGACGTTTTATCGAAAACGTTTTGTCGCCGACGATCAAAATTCTTAGGTCCCAATCGCCGTGATCGATGAACTTCTGCAAATAGATCACTTGCCCCAGTTCAATCTGTGATTGAAAGAAACTGGCCGCCGCGTTGCGATCGGTCAAATGTACGATGCCTGCACCCATGCTTCCAAAAATTGGTTTATAGACCACGTTGCCACCAAGGCCATCGAAATTTTCCATCGCGGCCGGCAGACTTTCCGCCACCATCGTTGGCGGAACTGCGACACCTGCTTCGGCAAGCATGCTGAGCGACAAATATTTATCGACGGCGATCTCGATCGTTCTAGGCGGATTTACTATTCTCACCCCCGCACGCACGAGCCGGCCCAAGAGGTTCATCCGAAAGATCACTTGCTGCAGC
>Ga0209831_1003035_pt1 | contig 14169 bp, 4 predicted proteins | sample Maine_Asex4_meta_FD_187451 | JGI IMG/M metagenome (GOLD analysis project Ga0209831, IMG submission 187451) | Marine algal microbial communities from Maine, USA - Maine_Asex4_metaG (SPAdes) (version 2) | ecosystem: Host-associated > Algae > Red algae > Unclassified | place: Maine, USA | collected...
ATGCTTATCGTTCCAATAGGTTTCACTTCTACAAAAACACTGTCTTTTAATATACAATTACCAATCGTTAAAGTAACTTCATAGCTATAAGTACCTGGCGTACTACTATTGAAAATAGGATCTAATCGATTAGGATCATCCAGAAATGCGGTAGGTGCCCATTGTACATTTGCTAATCCTTTGTACTCACTAGGAATCTCTACTTGTAATAGCGCATTTTGCCCCTCACAGGTGGAAGTAGTCAGACCAAACTCAAATGGTACTAAACCTCTGATAAATCGAATTGCTGACACACTACATTCTCCTGCCATTCCCGTATACACAATCTGTGTAAGCACCGAAGGATCTACGATACTCAAATAAATACTATCGCCCACCGCTCGTTCTACTATATTTCCAGCAGGACTATAGCTAAGATCATAATTACCACAAACTTCTAAACCTAATTCTTCACCAGGGCATAAAACAGTCGTTGGCGGTAACATCGCCATAAATTCTGGTTCAATACTCTTATAAGGCGTAGCATTATGATCACAAGCACAAGGCGTATCATACACTAAATCTATAATAACAGGACAAGAATTAATTTCGTCTACTGTAAAGCAGCCACTTAGGGTAATAGAATCGCCACTCGCTAGAAAAACATTACTAAAGGCAGTATTTCCTAGAATAGGATCATAAAAGTCTAAAATATTATCCGCTAAAACATCGTCATGTAAATTAACATTTATATCTCCCGTATAATCAGCACCAGGGTTGGTCAAGGTAACTTCATAACAGATTTCAACAGGATCTTCCGTATCTGTACATCTTCTAAACAATTGTAAATCTACCGTTTCTAATGGTCCTTTTAAGGTTAAGGTAAAGAAAGGATTAACACTAGTTTGAACAAATACATCACAAAATCCCCCATCGGAACAAGCTTGATCTTCTACTAAATCTTTAATATCCACCATCACTTCATAATCTCCACAGGTTTGATCTATGTCGAAATCTGCTTCAAAATTCAAGGTAAATGCGCCACCTACAGGCATATTTTCATAGCCTTGAAAACAAATTTGTGTTTGTCCATTGATCATCGTAACTATCTCCGTCCCCACATTCAAATTAGATGGAATCGCATATCTCATAGAATTAGGCTGATAGGTTAATCCTGCTGGTAATGTGATACAGGTAATCACACTATCGCCCAATGGTTTTTCAGAGATATTTTGTCCCGTAACTATAAAAGTTGGAGAATCTTGTCCGCAATAAGCCTCGGAAGGTTTAGCAGTAATTAGTATCTGTCCAAAATCTTCTGGATCAGCTCCTTGAATAATAAATCTATCACTATTTACTGTACCTGAATTTATTCTATCGGGGCTACAAGGATCAGCGGCACTCGCTTGAAAAGTAGCTTGCGAACCAGAAACAAATTCGTCACAGGTCGTTTCTAATAAAAACCGTACGACCACAAAATTACTATCTGCACCACTAGCAATACCGGGGAAGCCATTGCTGTGAATCGCATTGCTAAAATCATTATCTTCTAAGTATATTAAATTATTTCCATTAATTGTCGGATCAACAATAGAATAGAATGGAAGCGTAAGGTCTCCACTGTTTGGATAAGACGCTTCAAAACTCCCGGGTATAATTTGCGCACCTACGAGCGGCATATTAATGTCTAAAATTAAATCGGCAACGGTTGTTAGTTTCACATTCTTTACTAATACAGCTACTGAAATGCTATCGCATAATTGATACTGCGTACCCGCTTCCGGTAGTAAGAAATCTGCTTGTATACCCGCTTCTTCAAAAATATACTCGTAACAAGTTTCTATGCTATTACAAGCACTCGTTTCACCAGCTAAAGCAGCCATAATTTCTCTATCCATACAACCAGAGGTAGTCGTCACACATATTCTCGGACGATCTGGATCTTCTGGACAGAATAATAATTGCGTACCAATTTTAAAGGTCGTACATTCTCCTGGTGCTAAATCAGGTAAATACACTGCATAGGTAGTTGTTGTAGCACTAGTAGATACCGTATCAAAAACTAATGGGTTCATGTTCGCATCATAGGCATTCACAAAAGCCACACTATTCGTCAAGGTAATACTAGAGAGCATCCCGACATGTGTTTCTGAGTTAGGATCAGAACCATCGGCACAAACCTCTATCGTATTAATTTCCTCACTAATCCCGGGCGAACCACTAGATACTAAGTTTCTATCTTGCGTTTGTGTTAAAGGAGGAAATCCATTACTAATGTCTTGGATGCTGTTATTCATAGATGTACGCTCATGAACAAATAAAGAATCCAATCCTAATTTATCATAGTAATATTCTAATCTATCGACAGGCGTTGACCCATCAAGCCCACAGACTAGAGGTAGTTCATTACTTGTACCGATCGCAGATTGATTACAACGAAAACATGCACCATTTAAAGGTTCACAAGTTCGATAGTTGTAGGCTATTTCATAATCGGACATATCGGGTAAAGCAGCTGGGCAAATTTTACATAGGTCGTACACTATTGTAAATTCATCTAAGTATCCACCTAAACCAACCCCTAAATCAGGAATATTATCTAGATCTGGATTAAAGGTAACCGTTCCAGTACTAGCCCCTGAGACCGTACAATATTCTTGTCCATTTACAGTAGCACAATCATGGTTGGTCGTACTTTGTACCGTCAATGGATATTCTTCCCCGTTCTTACGGACTAGCTTTGCATTCCCACAATAAATTAAAGGCGAATACATCGGAACTTCAATATCTTCTACCTGAAAAAATGGACGATATTCATTTGCGTACCAATTAACAGGCGTGGTATTTACTACATTAAAGGTATGTTCTACCTCTCCGCCACAATCATCAATACTAACGGTTGTCGCAGCAGTAATCTCACTTGGGCAGTAAGTTTGAAAAGGGGTATTTTCTCTACAATTAGATAAACCAACCAAACAATCACTATCAAATTCATCGATATAAAGACCCGCTGCTACGTTTAAGATTTGAGGATCTTGAAAAGTAAAACTAGGATCTGCTATTTTATTAGCAGCTGCTTTTACGTTTTTGGTTAAGGGTAATAACCAATTCATGTAAATAGTATCTCCCACACCAATATTATAGGCCTCTTTTAATTGAGTCAAACAATTACTTTCTTCCCAAGCAGCCGTTTCTACCCCTCTACAGTCTTCTAATTCATTAAAATTATAAAAATAAATACCAAATAAATTACCATCGTGAAATTCATAGCCACTATTACACATTGGAAAGTTTCTTGCATCAGGCCAGGGTGTTTTTCCTCCATAAGAGAAAAAGCCTGTAGAACCAGTTGTAGCGGGATTATCCATACAATCCGCCAAGGCACTCAGGTCAATAGGAATTTTTCCTGCACCTCCTTGGGCAGCAAAATCTAAACCTAGTAGTTCTGTACCCGCTGCATCTATCATTAATTCGGTATTATCATTTCCTCCCCAGCCATTCGTTGAAATACTGGTAATATTTGCGAGAAAATACCATTGGTATACTTCCGCTACTGATTGAGGCGTATTAAAGGTCATCCATCCTTGATAATACATCGTGTCACAAGGTAAGTAGCGATTTTGGTCTTCTAGAGGCACATCTGCTAACTTTACTTTCTCCGTCATCGTCTCGTCTGTATAACCTAAGTTCCATCTCCTTACTGTAGCACCACTATTTATATCGCAGATACAACTACAGTTAGAAGGATCACTTCTAAAAAGCACGACATCACAAGCTTTCACTGTTTGGCAAGTACAATCTCCTGTTGCACAAGTTTCTATTACTTGATGGCTACCATTCATATAAATTGGCGGCGTGCAACTCGCTGTATCTGCAGCCAATTCATAAATATAACAAACTTCATCTCCAATATTGAGTTCTCCAATAGGAAGATTTAATACACGACTAGTAACAGATAAATCAGTTATTGTTCCTGTGACTCCTGTTTGAGTAACTACCCCATTTACGGTCATTTGTCCTGATCCTGCTACAAATTCTATGTCGTTAACAAGCATCGGACTACCATCAAAAACAACCTGTAATTCATTAGTGGTGCTAGCTTCGTCACAAGCAGCGATGTTTTTTCGCTCGTACACATAGCAAAATTCGACCGTCTTTGTTCGAACAGGTAATGGACTACAATTGGCACCTGTTGTTCTTGTTGTTCCAAAATTATAGGCTACAGTAGAAGTGTTAATCGTATCTAGATTATTAAAACCAAAGGAAGTAGCACCATTGGCAATGCAAAATTCTTCCACCTCTGGAAAATAACTAAATGCTTGTCCACAATCTCTTTTAGCCTCCACATATAAATCCGCAAAGGTACAATTGAGACTAGTACAAGTTAGGGCAGATGGATCATCTGGTAAAGCACATAAATATTCTAATTCTACTTGCACCGTTACCATTTGCCCACCGGGCAAATCATCAAAGAAACCATCTCCATCAGCATCAGTAATACCTCCTGCGCCATCAGGATCAGTAGTTAATCCTGTTAGATCAATTTTTAAATCTGTACCAATCCATTCATAATTAGTTGAAGCTATTGCTCCCCCTCCAATGGTAACTTGGCTAATATCTAAAGCTGATTGTTGGCAAGTTTCAAAGCCAAAAATTACATCTGTAAATATCCCAGTTGCAGAGTCAGCAATGCTACTTTGCAAGGTTAATTCTACAATAGCAGGATCCCCACAAACCCCAGGAATTTGTTTTAATTCTGAGCTAACTATTGGCAACGGTCTGGCAGATGGTTGCACTCTAATTTCACTATCTATAGTCGCTACTTGGCAAACATCTCCGTTACAATAATAAGCCGCCTTGTAAGTAATAGACTGCGTATTATTAATGGGACAAGCATTCGATTGTACACAGAGGGTCATCGTCATAACCTCTGATTCATTAAATAGTGCATCCGCTGGATTTGGGCTCGCATTATTTAGGAAAAAACTTCCGCCAACAGTTGCAGTTAAAGTAGAATCGGCTGGATTGTAAGTGTAAGGAATAGGTGTGCCATTGGCAGATAAACTCGTGATACTAACATCATTGGCAAAATCCGCATTGCAAATAGAAAATTCCATCTCCTCTAAATAAGCGGAAATTCCGTCTTGAGAAATGGTAATATTTGTACAATATTCTTCTCCTAATGTAAGAATGATCGCATTAGGTGCGCCTCTAAAGTTTAGTACAGGTTCTTTAATGATGGCATTATAAGACCTCTCTGGAGTTACTGTTTGCCTACATTGTTGAAAATTCCCTAAAGTATCTTCATAAATAAAGGTGAAGTCTAAATCTACAGTATAATCAAAGGCATTCAAATCAGCCTCACAGTTTGATTCAACTCCTATGTATGCTACATAAACCCCTTCTGTAATACCTTCCAATAAAAATTTAGGTTGGTTTAGAGAAGGGTCTAAATTAGCAATGGTTGTAGGTCCACCATAATGGGTTAATTCAAACCCAGCATACTGCATACCGGGAAGAAAATTAGCCGTCATTTGTGTACCAGAAATATTACCAGGCTCTTCTATAAAAACAAGATAAGCTAAGGTATCTGCTGCACCACAAATAACTAATTCCTCTGTTTCAATGAAACCCGGAATCCCTAGTAATTCTATCACCTGTATTTCTGGACATCCTCCTTCTAAGGCCATAGAATTATCGAAAGAATCATAACCAGCTTCTTGTTTTATATGTTTAAGAATAGATTGGCGAGTAGTGGCTATTTCTTGTTGAAGTTTCAACTCTACCTCACAGTCGACAGCTATGGCATAACGTTCTTGTAATGTTTTTAAATCATTAATCTGAGTGGTTAGCGATGAGAGTTCGGTGGTATTGGTTTCTTGCTGAGTTTTATTTTCGCTACCTGTTAGGGATTCGAAAATAGCGGTAATCCAGTTGGTAGATAAAAAAGCCGTGGTAGTAGAAGCAATTGGTGCGAGTTTCTCGCTATTATCTTGCGTTTTGGAAAAAGCGGTGTTTGTTATACTGCACAATAATACAAATAGCAATAGCAAACAATACCAGTAACTGTGTGAATTCTTCATGGGATAGCTCTCTAATTAGTTGTAATGGGCAATACGCTATTGGTTAGCACAGAAGCAATTCCTGCTAGTCAAGTAACCGATTGGTTACTACAAAATAGAATATTGTCTTAACTATGAAATAAGCGTTAAAAACTAATAGAGAAAAGAATTCTAGTACGCTAGGTCTTCCTATCAAACATGAATTAGACCTTTGGCACTATTTTACTTAATTTAAAATCATACAAGTTAATATTCTCTAACAAGAATTTAACTGCTTATTGAATGTTTATGCAGGATTAATGACCGTTAATCCTGTTTTTTATTTCAGGTAATTAAGTACCTAAACCTTATTTGGTTTTTTGTGTGCAACACACAAACCACCCATCTTACAGGCGATTTATTAAGTCTCACAAAAAAAATTTTATAATTAATACTAGACTTGTTTGTAAATAAGAATTGAGTATATGAAATTTATATTTTTTCTTGTAAGGAATAACTTTTTTCAATGCATATCCTACGATATGGATTGAAAAAAATCATTTCTTAGAAGGAAAAAGATATTTTCATATACCAATTTGTTATTTACAAACAAGTCTACAATTACAAGGAAATTATTTAACGTATAGAGATGAAACAATGGTAAGAAGCAATGTGCAGTAACTTTATAAATAAGGTATTTATAAAAGAATAGTTTTTTAGATAAAAAGGAATAGCACAGGTAGCTGGCGTTTTGGAAATGCCTACTACATGAACCACCTAAACATTTCTTTGTTTAGCTGATTATCTAAATAGTTCCGTTATTGATTCTCTTCTATCGTTGCAAAACGACGTTTATTAAACAACCTTTTTTGGGGGAAGGGTAATGTTAGTAATAAGAATGAGGGGAAGAGGGAAGGGGGAAGTAATAATGGGGATTTCTTTCTTACTACCACAAAGATGTAAGAAATAACAGTATGCTGTTTAGTGGAAAATACAGATTCTGTGACAGTATTACATTTTAATTAGCATAAGTATTGTGTGTGACATTTGTTAGAAAATAAAATATTTTTGCTTTCTTTCAATGTAATATAAATTATATTATTTATTATAAGTTAAAATAAAATGTCTTAATGTTGACTGTTTTATGAATGAAAATTTATGACGAATTTATTAATAGACTTGTTACCCTTTAAGAAATACCTATCTGAAATGCTCTTTTTCTGTTATTTTCCTCTAAAAAATAAACAATAAAATGATTATTCAGTAATTTTTTAAAGAAAACTAACAAAAAATAGCTATTTCATATAGGCATTTTTAAAGGGTAACAAGTCTAATGAGTAAAAGACAAAAAAAAAGCCTTCTATATGCAGAACACATAGAAGGCTTTTTTTATTGATTGGACTTATATTAACTAGTCAGAACCCATAAAGGCACTCACCAAGTACAAAATCTCTGTATACAACCAAACCATTGTAAATAATAAGCCCATCGCTACACTCCATCCTACATAGTTAGGAGCGCCAGCATTGACACCTCTATCTACATTATCAAAATCCACTAATAGTTTCAAGGAAGCAACACCTGCAATAACCAAACTGATACCAATTCCTATCATGCTTTGGTCATGTAAAAATGGCATATCAAAACCGAACATGCTCATCCCAAAAGAAACCAAATACAATATCATGATGCCCCCTGTCAAAGTCATAATAATACTTCTAAACTTATCCGTAACAGTAATAATACCTGTTTTGTACAAGAATAGCATAGAAAAGAAAATAGACAGTGTAATCGTAACTGCATGGAAAATGATTCCATTATAAGCAGCCGCATACATTGCAGAAAGCGACCCTAATGCCAAGCCATAACAAGCAGCAAAAATCGGTGCCCAGATATTAGATTTTTCAGGGCTTCTAGAAGCAATTAAACTAATAACGAAACCAGCTATAAACCCACCCATGATAAACATTCGGTTAGGATTCATATAACTAAATGCCCCTACTGCTAATAAAATACCAAATAAGGCAAAACATTTATTAACGGTCCCTTGAAGCGTCATGGCTCCGTCTCCTCTAGTGATAGGAGAACTATGAGTCACCACCTCTTCTTTTATCATCGGGTTATTAGACTTCATTAATCTGTTAAAATTCATATTATTTTTTTTAGCGTTGATGAATAGATTAGAAAGGAATGAAGTAAAGTTAAAATGCAAATTAAAAAAAATATACATTTATTTTCAGCGTTCCTCATTTTGGTCATATAGAACTAAAAGAATACTTAAATTTATTCTTCTAAACAACACGACCTGCTTACCGCATCTAATTCTATATTTGGACTTTCTTAATGGATTGTCGTCACTAGACGAAATAAAGTTAAGGGTTTTTTAAATATTTTGTAACATTTAATACCAAGTTTAACCCAATCTTTCTATAATTTTACTCATAATGGACGCTTTTCGACAAAATAAAAAAGCCTGCTTTGTATTAACAAAACAGGCTTTTTTAGGCATTGTGCCTTCTTATTTCCTAATAAACCCCCTCTACTATCGTACGAATCGTTTCTACATCACCCATCGTATAGTAATGTAAACAAGGAACGCCTTTAGCCTTTAATTCTTTAGACTGTTGGATACTCCATTCTATGCCCACCTGTCTCCTTGCTTCGGCATTGCCTGCTTTCACTAATTCGTTGGCAAGATCGGCTGGCAAATTCAAATGAAAAAGGCGAGGAATAGAATTTAATTGATACTTTTTAGTAAGTGGTTTTAAGCCTGGCACAATCGGAACATCAATGCCGATAGCTCTACATTTATCTACAAATTCAAAATATTTTTTATTATCAAAAAACATTTGAGTAACAATATAATTAGCTCCCGCATCTACTTTTGCCTTGGCAAACTGCAAATCTGAATCCATATTAGGTGCCTCGAAATGTTTTTCTGGATAACCTGCAATCCCAATACAAAAATCCATTTTTTCTCCATTTTCTATATTCGGATCTAGGTAGTTTCCTTTATTCATATCTGCCAGTTGTTTTACCATATCAATGGCATAAGCATGACCGTCTTTTTCTGGTATAAATTTCCCGTCAAATTTCCTAGCATCTCCCCGAAGAGCTAAAACATTATTAATATCTAAAAAATTAAGGTCAATTAAGACATTTTCTGTTTCTTCTTTTGTAAAGCCACCGCAAATAAGATGTGGCACTGCATCCACTCCATATCTATGCATAATAGATGCACAAATGCCTACTGTACCTGGTCGTTTGCGAATAGCTGTTTTTTCGTAATACCCAGATGTTTTCTTTACATAAATAAACTCCTCCCTATGATAAGTTACATCAATAAAGGGTGGCTTAAATTCCATCAAAGGATCTAAGGTGTCAAAAATCGCTTGCATACTTCCTCCTTTTAGTGGAGGTAGTACTTCAAAAGAAATTAAGGTTTGGCCTTTGGCGTTCTCAAAATACTCGGTTACTTTCATATCTTATTTAATGGTATAAAGCATAGATCATTAATAAGCAAAATAAGGCAATTTGTTGCATTATTAAAGTCAATAATTCGTAATAAATAAGTTTGTTTATTTGTTTAGAATGTTTATCTGTTTATTTGACAAATAAATGATTAAAGGTTCTTTGACAAATGTCGTGGCGATACTCGTTTTGAGAACTTCGTGAGATGGCAGAAAGAGAAGAGCGAAAGTTCTTAAAACCTATTGACTTTAAGAACTTTTGCTCTTCTCTTTCTGCCATCTCATGAAGTTCTCAAAGTTCAGCTTAAGTTCAATTCCACGGGATTTGTCAAAGAACCTTATTAAAATCATGCTAAATTTAATAGAATAAGCTATACTTTAAGAACAAATCTACTATCTAGTCTCTAGTCTCACTTCTCTGCTCTCTATTCTAAATAAGTACAATAAACATTTTAAACAAATAAACAATCCTACTTAATGTGTACTTTTGTTGCCTTACCTATTTACAGCATAGCTACTATTTTTGGTAAAAAAATAATAATACCAACGAAACAAACGCCCATAGCTACCCACAATACGGCTCCTGCGGCGGCATCTTTAGTTTTTTTTGCTAATAGGTGATACTCAGGAGATACTAAATTGGTTAAATGCTCTATGGAGGTATTAAATGTTTCTGCACTGAGTACTAAAGCAATACAGAGTATTATTAAGCACCATTCTATTTGAGTAAGTCCTAGATAATAGCCAGCCATCACCACCACAACAGCTAATGTCAGGTGAATTTTAGGGTTGGCTTGACTTTGCAATACTTCCCAAATTCCTTCGAAGGCATATTTAAAACTTTTAATACGTTGTTGGATATAGTCCATATAATTGATTATTTGCAGGTAACCGACGTTAACAGTAAATCAAAAGTAAAACCGTTTCTGGTTTTATCCGTACACTTAAACACTAAAACTTAAAATTTTTTTATGAAAAGCCAATTTACTCCTATATTTTTATTACTGGTATTTTCCTTCTTTTTAGTTAGTAATTCATCAAATCCGCCAGATGGTAGAACGGGTGCACCTGGTGAAACAAATTGTACTAGCTGCCATGATGGAGACAATCCTAATAATTTTGAAGGAAATCTAGTTATAGAAGGTTTGCCAGCGCAAATTACCCCTAATGCAACCTATACAATTTCTGTAATTTCGACTAGAACAGGTGGTAATCCATCTAGAGCTGGTTTTCAATTAGTTGCATTAGATGAGGCAAATCAAAATACAGGAATTTTAGCCAACCCTAGTGCTAGTTCCGTACTCAAGAATAGCAATCAAAGAACTTATTTTGAACATAATCCTGCCCTAGCATTTCAAGCAGAAAATAACGTAAGCTGGACGGTAGATTGGACCGCCCCAGCCACTCTTGATGCAAAAGTCAATTTTTATGCTACTACAATTTTAGGAGATGGAGGTGGAAGTAGAGGAGATTTCATGCTTAGTACAAGTGCATCAGGTACGATTATATCGGAGGAAAGTGCCACCTTGTCTTCAGCTATGACTAGCCAAAATGTTTCTTGTTTTGGCGGTACAGACGGCTTTGCTAGCATAGAAGTTTCTGGAGGGCAAGAACCTTATTCTTTCCAATGGTCCAATGAAGAGACAAGCGCAAACATAACGATGCTTCAAGCAGGCACTTATACGGTAACAATTATGGATAGTGCGGGCGATAGTAAAGAGGAAAATATTACGATTACACAGCCCGAACCACTATCAATCGAACTTATCAGCCAAAGCAATATTGACTGTACCAACGCAGTAGGCTTAGCAGAGGTAAATGCAACTGGAGGTACACCTGCATATACCTATGTTTGGGAGGATATTCAAGGAGCTGCCGTTTCTTTAACAGCGGGAGAACACACGGTTACGGTGACGGATGCCAATGACTGTGCCGAAACTAGCACAATCACTATTGAAAGAGATACAGAATTACCACAGGTAAATGCTGGTCCTGCCAAAGAAATTGATTGTAATAATCCTTTTGCTGTTTTGGAAGGTATAGCGGACGAAGGGTCCAACATTGCTTATCTATGGTCTACTTCTAATGGTAGTATTTTGGACGCTGAAACAACCTTAACACCCTTAGTAGAGGCAGCAGGTATTTATACTTTGTTGGTTACTAATACGACCAGTGGTTGTAGTGCTTCTTCTCAGGTAGATGTTAAAACGGACGTTGAATTGCCTATTGCCAATGCAGGTACTACCAAGCAATTAAGTTGCGAAGAAGAGACCACAACACTAGACGGAAGTGGTAGCAGTACAGGAGACGATATCATCTATCAATGGACAACAGAGAACGGAATACTTAGAAATCCAACCGCTATTCGAGCAAGTGCTAGTCAGCAAGGTTTATACACTTTAACCGTTTCAAATACTAGAAATGGATGTAGTAGTACGGCCGCTGTCAATGTAATACAAGATATCAATATGCCTACTGCTGTAGCAGGAAATACGCAACAGCTAGATTGTACAACGGGTACCGCAACCTTAAATGGAAATGGTAGTGCTGGCGTAGATTTTATCTATTCTTGGGAAACAGAAGATGGAATTATTGAAAGTGGAGAAAATACATTGACTCCTGTTGTAATCGCTCCCGGTACTTATCAATTAACAGTAAGAAATAGAACGAATAATTGCGATGCCAGTTCTTCTGTCGTCGTAACTGATGGTATACAATTAACCGCAAATGCGGGAGCAGATGAGGACTTGGGTTGCTCAACAGGAGCCGTTAAAACCCTAAATGGTGCCCAAAGTTCAACGGGAAAAGACATCGTTTATGAATGGAACACAACAGATGGAAATATAATAAGTGATTCTACTTCTTTTCTAATAAATGTAGATGCACCTGGAACTTATACCCTAACGGTTAGAGACACCTTAGCAAATTGTGTTGTAACAGATATGGTTGTAGTTAGCCAAAATGATAAAATACCAGAAGTAGAGGTAGTCTCCACAGTGGAATTAACTTGTGAAATGCCCGTCATTATGCTTCAAGCTAGCGCAACAGAATCCGCTGTTTTTTCCTACCAATGGATTACAGAAGACGGAAATATTGTAGGCGGTAGAAGAACGCTCTCCCCTACAGTAGATGCGCCTGGCACGTACAGTCTTGGTGTATTCAATACAGAAACGGGCTGTGTAGCAACCGCCACTATCCTTGTTACCCAAGCAGCAGGAATGCCTACTGCACGAATAAATACAACCACTCAAGATTTAGATTGTACTAATCGCACTATTACCTTAGATGCGAGCAACAGTAGCATTGGAGACGATTTTCTGGTCGAATGGACTACTGATTTCGGTAATATTGTGGAGGGGGCAAACACCCTTACACCACTTATTAATACAGAAGGAACCTATACTTTATTGATTACTAATACGAGTAGCAGTTGCACGACTACTGCTTCTGTTGATATTTTTCAAACCTCCGCTCCTCCCGCTATTGTTACAGAAGAACCGCCCGTAATAGATTGCACAAATGCTACTATTCAATTAGCAGCGACTGCTACAGGAAATAATCTTGTTTATGAATGGACCACCGAAGATGGTTCTATCGTATCAGGAGATAATACCCTCAACCCAATTGTAGCGGAAGCAGGAATCTACACCTTAGCTATCACAGATGCAGTTACTGATTGTAAAAGTATGACTCAAATAACGGTAACTAAAGAGGAAGCGGCTTTATCTGTTCAAATAGAAACACCCCAAGCTTTAAGTTGTATGAATACTAGTATTACCCTTAATACAATTGTAGATAGCAACGAAGAGCTTACTTACCTTTGGTGTACAGAAACAGGTAATATTATATCGGGAGTGGAAGGACCAAATCCAGTGATTGATCAAGCAGGAATGTATGATGTGATAGTAACAGATAATACAAATGGTTGTATAGGAAAAGCAGCAGTAGTTGTGGAAGAAAGTCCTACCTTATTTATTATGACAGATACCGTGATCAATAATACAGCTACGGTATTAGCGGGGGGTGGTCAAAGACCCTATACTTATTTGTGGAATACAGAACCTGTTCAAACATCAGTCACCGCTAACAACCTAGAGGATGGTGTATATCAGGTAACTATTACAGATGCAATAGGTTGCTCTATTACGACGAGTGTGGTAGTGGGAACGGTTAGTGTACCGAATATTTCCTCTTTGACTTCGCTTGATGTATATCCTAATCCAGCGAGTGCTTTCTTTACGCTTACTGCAAAGTTCAATAAAAAAGAAATCGGAAATATCCATATTTTCAACAGTTTAGGAGAAAAAATATGGACCCGCAGTTTCGATAATCACCAAATCCAATTGTCTATTGAAACGAATAGTTGGAGTGCAGGAGTTTATTTTATGATGCTAGAAACAGCAGAGGGAATAAAGGTGGAGGAAATCGTTAAGAATTAAATAATGGAGAATTGAAAATGGAGAATTGAGAATTTACTAGACGTTTTCGAGACGCTGGTTCTCCTCCATTATTATCTCAGTAGGATAGCCTTAGTATCACAGCTGATAAATACAGAATTGAAAATGGAGAATTGAGAATTTACTAGACGTTTTCGAGACGCTGGTTCTCCTCCATTATTATCTCAGTAGGATAGCCTTAGTATCACAGCTGATAAATACAGAATTGAAAATGGAGAATTG
>Ga0209831_1003037_pt1 | contig 14161 bp, 18 predicted proteins | sample Maine_Asex4_meta_FD_187451 | JGI IMG/M metagenome (GOLD analysis project Ga0209831, IMG submission 187451) | Marine algal microbial communities from Maine, USA - Maine_Asex4_metaG (SPAdes) (version 2) | ecosystem: Host-associated > Algae > Red algae > Unclassified | place: Maine, USA | collected...
TCTCACAGGGGGCAGCAGGTGCAACAGGAAGGTCCCGTGCACGGGAGGGCTGGAGCCATCATCCACCGCCGCCATGATGGCAGCGGCAGAGGTGCGGAGACAGACTGTGGTGGGCAGCGTGGCAAGCTCGGCCCGGTGTCACGGAACGGCACGGTGGGGGGACAGCTCATGCAAGGATCCAGTCGGAAATCGCTGTTTCGCGGCTGTGCGGGGTGGTGTCAGATCGGTCCCTCTCCGGGAGAAACCCGTCTTACGCCCCCTTTTTCGTCGCTGGGGGACTGTCAGGATCCCAAGGGGACCGTCAGGGGACTGTCAGAGCCGTACTTGATCGTCAGGGTGGGACCGGACAGGAAATCTAACCGTGGTGCGGGTTAGCGCGGCCGCGATCGGGCGAAGCCCGATCGCGGCCGCGCTAACCTGCTCCATACTTAGATTTCCTGTCCGGTCCCCCTACGCCTATAAGCACCGCCGACTCGCCCGAACACAATTGCCTCTCAGGGCTGGCCCCCCCCGGACAGCTGAAAGGCCCCAATAGAGTTTGTACAGTACTTCTCCAATGCTGTCCACCCTCTATGGCGATCGTACGACAAGAAAGTAGCCCATATTTTTCGTGCAGAAGACGATGATCGGGAGCCACGATCGCCGTTGATTGTACCGTAGAGGGCGGTCGACCTCGTTCGTTGATATCCCCCCCTGGACAAGAACGGAAGAGACAAGAATGGAGAAAGACTGTACTCGCCCTCTTCGAGCAGTTAGAGCGGTACCAACAACGTCCGCATCGCGCCAGTTCCACATAAATTAAGAGCGCCACGTATGTCATCGTGTACGCCTGTGATTGGGTGTCGAGCCACGGCGAGCTCTTTACGAAAACGTTCCACAAAGGATCTGGCAGACCCAATGTATTTGATGAAAAACGGGAGCTACTGTATAAATTGGTTTGCGGAATGCGAAGGCGACGTTGGTGGTTGCAACCTTCCGAACTCACGAAACCAGACATCTCGCATCACCGTGAGAAGGGCGCTGCGTGTCCCCCGTCAGTCGTCGTCATTTGAGCGGCCGATCGTCCTTCAATCGTCCTTAACTGGATGACACGGGTAAGGTTTACATGTGCATTCTAGCGTGAATATGCAGTCATTCCGGCGATTATCCGTCATGAGACACACACGTTTCGGGTCACCACGCGTCTTAAGAGCTCAAAGCGCCGTCATCTGATCAGACTTCTATTTCCTTCGGGTTGACTCGTTTCCGAAGACGACGGCGACAACTACGTTGTGGGGCCAGCCGTGGCGCGATGGACGAGCCAGAGAACGTCACTCGAGCATCAACTGAGGGCAGGGCACGTGCACCGCAGTTGACGGTGATGGTGACGCCACGCAAAGTCTGTTTGAGCGCCCGAAAAACTAGTCCAGCATGGCCACTTCTGTGCCGCATGGCCAGCGGCCAGTGGCGTCGGGGGCGGTGGCGGTGGCGCACCCGCGGCCGCCGATGTGCAGCGGCGCCGTGCAACGGTGGCGTGACGGTTAGCGGCGGTGGTGTCGTTTTCGGTGACGGCCGTCGGCGCCGTCGTCAGTGCGACTGTGAATTGTCTGTTGGGAGGGGGGGGGTCGGGTGATGTGGCACTCTGCCCACGGCTGCGGATGGCGACCTACGCTGCCCTTCTGGGCGACGTATGTTGCATCGTGCTAGCAACGGCGGCCTGTAGGCAGCACCACTGGCAACACAGTCACTATTTCTATATAGAGTATCTCCGTGCTCTGGCACACTGCTGCTTATGAGTTCTTCACGAGCTCTGCGCGCCGTAGTTTGACGACTCTAGCATTCTGCCACTCGGTCCCCTGACCTTTCTGTCTAGTCATTGTGTCGATGGGGAGGGGGGAGGGGCTCACCACTGTACGCGCACCACGCTGAGAGTCAAGCATAAAGAAAACGGGGGCTGGTTCTCATTCTCTGCCTCTCCCTTTCCCGCACCTCCCTGACCGCCTGCCCGCTCGAATCACCCTCTTTCAGCGGGGCTCTCTGCTCGGGCGCACGCCCCCGTCGCCTGGCCCTGTTCACAGCACTCACCGCGCACCGCGCGCATCGCGCGGCATGCTCACGCCTCGAGGTGCTCCTAGCAGGTGCTGTTTGCCTCTAAATAAGGTGCGCTTGCCCACGCGGCGGCGGCCGCGCTTCCTTTTGGCCGCCAAGCCGTGCCTAGCCTTCGCACCATCAGGCGCCCCAAGCCGGGCGCCAACAGCGGCACCGCCGCTGGACGCCTTCCTGGTGCCCATAGCCCGCGTGTAGGTCACTCGCTGTATTCCGCCGCCTGTGCAGCGACTGCCGTACCGCGCGGCGACTCCCCCCACCATCCCGCGCGTCAACAGATGCGCTGTCCGGCGCGCCAGTCGCCCCGCCGTTCGGCGCGCCAGCCGCCCCTCTGTCCGGCGTGTTGGCCACACCGCTGTCCGGACCGTCCGCCACACGGCCGTCCTGCCCCTCTGGCACTCCGCAGGCCGGCCCATCGGCAATCCCGCCCGCCTCGAGACTGTCCAACCCTATCGACGCTATAGAGGCATGGGGAACGGCCAGGAAATTAAAAGGAAGACAATGTCGGCAGTGTCCCGAGTAGGCCACTGCAGTATGAGGAATAATGACCATGCCCAAAGAGAAGAGAATCGACTAGAGGGGGAAAAAAAATTGCTTCGCAGCTGTGCGTAGTCATCGACACCTACGCCTCAAACAAAGCTCACTCTCTGCCCCAGTCTAGCACCGCATGGCATGCTTCAAAGAGTGCGCGTGCGCCCAGAACCTCCGCAAGCTCGTCCCTGACATCTCCCACCCCGTCTCACATGGCTTTCCGGCCAAGCTGTGGCCGGAGAAAATACACCATAGAAGATAAGCCCCACAACAGTAGCACGCGAGGGTGGGTACAACGTCGGTTGGCTGGCGGCCGTGCGTAGGCAGCGGTGGGTGGGCGGAGGTGGGCGGCCAGACGCGTCGCGCGGCCGGAGAAAATCAACTGCGAAGATGATGGGGTCCACAACAGTGGCACGCGAGAGTGGGCGCAACGTTGGTTGGCGGGCGGCCGTAGGTAGACGGCGGTGGGTGGGCGGAGGTGGGCGGCCAGACGCGTCGCGCGGCCGGAGAAAACCAACTGGGAAGATGATGGGCCCCACAATAGTGGCACGCGAGAGTGGGCGCAACGTCGGTTGGCTGGGGGCGGTGAGTGGGCGGCGGTGTGCGGCGGGACGTGTCGTTCCCCCGTGCTCGGCTAGCGGTATTTAAACTGTGCCCTGGCGCTGCTGCGGACAGACGGGGTGACGGCCCCCCCCCTCCGAGACCGGGGGCGCTGATGGGGTCGCAGCCAGCATCGCGCCCCCGTCCCCCCAATCGGGCACGCTGATGGGGGTGCAGCCGTCACCGGCCCCGCGCTTATGTCGGTTAGTCGGCTAACAGTGCAGGGGTCGGCATCGCACGCCCACTCGACGCGTGGCGTTGCGCGGTTCCGCCAAAAACCCGTGCGCGGACACCATCCAGCGCGACCGGTCCCCACAGCGCCGTGACGCAGTGAAAGTCAAATCAGGTCCACGGCTCACGCCTCCCGATTGGTGCCCCACGACTCTTTTTCGGCCTCGCGCGACGCGGTGCCATAGTGCTTGACAAAATCCGGCTGTGCGATCGAACGGTGCCACACGTGGCGACGATCGCGGTCGTCCTTGGGGTTCGTTTTGCGTCGTTCCGTCAATGACAGCACTCAGATTCATGTCAAACTTCTCGACACAGTCGCGAACGGGCGCTGGGGATCCGCATATCGGCCTTCTATGTGGAAATCGCGCCGGCATTCGCGAACGCTTCCGAATCCCCCGCCTGTTTTCCGGTTGGACTTATCTCAATATTCTAAATCGTTTCTGGTGCCTTTGTGGACAGATCTGTCTCGATGACGTTGTCGGTGATCACTCAGGCTGCGTCTTTCCACATAGAGCGCCACGTGGGGCCACGTGGGACACGTGGGCCCATATTTTGTGGATGCGGAACGTTGTTGGTACCGCTCCATTGAGCAAAGCCGTTGAGAAGTATGCCAACCAGATTGACTACACCTCAAGTGGCTGGTTGGGCCATCGTCGTGCTGTGAAAGTGCCTCTGAAAAGGGTCCTCGTATTGCCAACCTCCAAAGAATGGCGGTTGCAGAGAAAAGGGAGGCAGAGCGGACGACACAGCATGAAAATGAAGTCGGATTGGCTGTTCGACAAGCCACGATCGTACTATTGGCTGAGAGTTTCCGCCAGTAATCTTACAAGCCAATCAACGTGTGTTGCAGGAGTCACGCAGAGCCATTGCAACCCGCAATGAGATTTTCTCAGATTTTTGGGCCGCTTGCTTGGGCCTAACGAGGGCATTGAGAGGGTTTTGGGCCAGTCCAGTGATTTTTCATGAGATCAACAAACTTCTTCAGATTTCTTGAGATCCTGATGTGCGTTTCGAGTGCGCAGAGCTGCATGAGGAGACTGTGTAAGGAACTCACATGATTCCTAGCCTTTCCATTGGTCCGGGTACGCTGTTGCATTATTGCAACCACTCTGCAACCGCCATTGTTTGGAGGTCAGCAATACTCGCTGCAACAAGCGACGCACCTCTGCTTGGCTGCTCGCGTATCGCACCTTGGGAGTTTACATGGACGATGACATACAGGAGGCGTCCATGGAACGCGTGGTGCTTGCTGCAGAAGTTTCGGGTGCCTCTGCCGCCGGCGCGCAAGCTGAGAGTCCAGGCGTTGGTTACCGACTGAGACTGAAGGACGGCCACAAAGAGTTCGTCCGCGCGCCTGACATGAACGGAGCGACGTCGGCCATCATTGATGAGCTTCTGTTTCTGGACGCAAGCGAATTGTGGACCTCTGTGCGAGCAGCCGGAGCCGCCAGTCTGAAAAGCTACGTTGACATGGCAGAGTACCCCAAGTTTTGGCGACCAGAGAGCCACGACGCTCGCAAGGGCGTTGTGTGGTGCATGCGGGATGAGTTGAAGGACCTCAAGGCTGGAGATGTTGACCTCTCAGACGAGGAACCTGACCCACTCACTTCTATCGGTCTGCTTAACGAGAGTTTCATATGATCCACCACGCGACATGGACGACTGCTCCATGCCGACGAAGGCGAACACGATCTGTGACCTGTTCTGGCTGACGTCTTCTTGGCCTCTGTGGTATCCAGCGTCTTCGGCTTCTCCTATGTTCTTGACCTCTAAGTTTTTTTCCATGCATGTCCCTTTTTTCCTTGTTTCTGTCGTTTCTCCATGACGAGCCGCGCGGCCCTGGGTCTGAAGACCCTCAATGCCCACTGATAATCAGGGCCACGACCCCTGCGACCAAGACGGGCCCGAGCGTATTTCTGGCTCTTTGCGGTACACCGATGGCGCCGAGTGCGATGCCAAGGACAAGGACGCCCACTTTGACGTGATGCGCGACCTGTCTGAGAACGTGTGGAAGGACAGAGGCCGTTTTTTGTCCCCCTACGTCTGTGGGTACCTTGCGTTCCGTCTACTTGCCGGCTTGCGCTTGTCGTTTTCTATTCCAAATGGTTTTTTTTCCCGCTCGGCAGGTTTTTTTTTTTCCTCGACAACTTTGGCACCGGAGCTCAAGCCTAAGTGAGCCGACTGACGCCGGTATGAGGTCTGTGCGCAGTTTGGTGCCCAAAAAGGCGCTGAAGGACACTGATGAAGCCTGTCCGCTGCCTCTGCTGTGTTGGGACTACTGGGGCTGTCCATTGTAGGGGTGCATTAAAGGGCCTGCATTTTCTCGATGGAAGAAATTCGGCCAAGGCCTTTTACCGGCCTTAGAAGACGCTTCAAAACGGTGAGAGGACTCTATGCAGCGTGGCGTGACTCGCAAGGAATAGGCTGATACAGAGAGTTGTGGCAAAAGCTGATGGCAACCAGCATCACTTTGCAAGAAAATAAATGCAAAATAACATGTGCACAACAACATACATCAGAAAAGCAGAAAGCAGAGCAACTGGCTACTCGGGCAAGCTAATTGGTCTCGGCCGCAACACAGACGGCCGTCCGTACATCTACTCCTCAGCGTCAGTGGCGTGTGCATCAAGGTGCTCAGGGGAGGCTACAACCGTCTAGGCAACGGCAGTCGGCCCAACGCCTTGGGCGCCCACCAGACGAGCGCCGCGGGGAGGTTGGTGTTCACATAGTACTCCTCGCGCTTGCCCTCAGCGTCCGGCAAAGCTAGGCGGCGCTCCCACCGCGGAGGCATTGTGAGCGCCTCCTCCCGCTAGGCCTCGCGCCGCTGGGCAAGCACCCGCTGGTGTTCCTCCCACGTCACGGTGACCTCGACACCGTGCTCGTCGGGGGGGAGCTTGATGAGGCGCGGCGACACCCACGGGCAAGGGCACTGCGGCGGGCACGTTGGGTGACGGCGCACCGACACACGTAGCACATACGACGATGCGCCCGTCCCTCCGCAGTCTGACTCCAAAACGCGCCGTCACCTTCTAGGATCCACTCCCAGCCTCATCCCGGCTGTGCGGGGGGCCGAACTGCCCAAGCGCACCGAAAATCTCAAGGGCACATAGCGATGTTGCTGCTCACCTTCTGCGACCGCTTACACTGCGTGCAGATGCTGCGACGGCCACGCTGCAACTCGGCCTTGGAGATAGTCGGGGCCCTTGGGCCATACCTCGGGCGAGGTGCGTACGAGGGAGCATCGCCGCGAGCTCGAGTGCGCGACGTCCGCTGCAGAGCCGCAGTGTCATCAGCTTCGTGCATGACCGCCGCAGAAGCAAGTCCCGCACCACCTCCCATAGGTCCTGAGTGCGAAGCGGTGACCGCACGTCGCGGGCTGTCATGCATCTCAGCAGCAGCGCTCGACGGAATCGGCGGGGGCGGCTTCGCCACGCAGACGCGTGGTGGCGTCGCAGGGGGAGTCGTACGGAACGGCTGGGCGCCACTAGCCATGGCGCGCACCTCTGCTCGAGTTCGGAACGAGCCGGATGGTAGAGCTGGCGCTGCGGCTCCCCAAAACCGCAGCCAAATGTGCACAGCCTGCTGGCAGCCGGTCGCAGCGTAAAGGTTGCAGGCCGCGGGGGAGGGAGCAAACCGTGGAGCTGGCCGCTCTCATAGAAAAACGGCCGCTGCGTGCGCGCGGCCGAAGTAGTAATGCAGCCCTACGGCGGGGCCCAAGCGGCGGCACGAAAGCACGGTCGTGGGCGTGGTGGCGTTCGCGCAGCAATGTGGCGGCCAAGCGGCGGCCCGGGAGCAAGGTGGTGGACGCAGTGGTGTCGGCGCCGCGCCGCAGCGTGGTAGCGGTGACGGTGTGCGGCGGCGGGACGGTGGGCGTCACGCAGGTTGACAAAGACGGCCCTGGACCGGTTAGTGCGGCGGGCCGGCCGGAAGCGGCTTCTATAAAGCTTCTGTCTGCTTGTTGCTGAGGCTCCGATATGTGGATGTGTCAAACACGGCAGAGGTGGCAAATTCCTCCAACATGAGGCTGGGCACAGGGCCTGTGCCCCCACGCCCACAGGCCCTGTAGATCTTAGACTGCCTGGCGAGGAGCCATCACTCGTGGCGAGGCCGCAGCGCCTGACATTCATCCCTTCGGGTTCTGAGAGGCCGGTTGGGAGACAGGAGAGTGCCCCAATGTTGATGAATCGGGCCCCAATAAGAGAAACTAGTGACGCGTCACGGGTATCGCTTGTCACTGGGCCCTGCGCGCAGCGATTAGTGGCAGTCAATAGCGCATATGTATCGTGTCGGCCATGTCAGCTTGGCCACAACGCTCATTTTCTTGCCAAGGAGGGCCACACAATGTGATCGCACCACATGACCAATGACTAATAACGGTGAATCGTCTGACTTCTCGAGGGACACTGCGAGCAGGAGCCGGCTCGCAGGGCCGCCATCGGACCTAGTGTGATCATCCACCGGACAGCGAAGGCGTGTGGTGCGGAATGTCCCTACGCATAGGTAGTCCGTCGGCGGGTTATGGCGCAGGGGCCAGCACGTGGCGGTCATTCTACACCGTCCAATCAAACTTGGGGCTGCCTTGATCCGACTCACTGGCCCGCCTGGTGTCAAGCGGGACTCACTTTCGGTGTTGCACCGCAATCTCATATCTCGGGCCTGATCGAACCGCCCGACGAGGCAAGCGGCCAGTCCCAGGCGTTTGTGAGTGGTGTTGACGGTTTCTACACACAGGGTGCAGAGCGTGGAGGCCAGTCGCCAGAGCGTGGCGGCCAGTCTCTCTGGTCCAATCAAGTGTAGTTCCGTCTCTTTGATCCGCGCGGAACTGGCTCACGAGATCTCACCACGATCGCATCTTTCACAAGTGGAACATCATTTTCTGCGGCCGTGGAGGGCGGTGCTTGCACAGAACTGAGGGCTACAGGTATACAGAGGCTTGGTTACAGTAACTATGCTCAAATATTAGCGATGCCTGGAGCCTGCAACGGATCAGTGTGAGAGGCGCCCTCTGTAACCACACTCGCTGCAAACTGACTGAGTGCCGTGTGCACTGCGTCTCCGTACGGGGGCGGTCAGCGAACAGCCATGGCACCGACCGACATGACCGCCACGCGGCCGTCACGCGTACTGGGGAAGAAGGGGGGAAGGGTGGGAGGGGGGGGTGCGCCCGAAGCTTCCAGTCATACGCTGCGAAGCTTGTACGCGCTGAAAAGGCCATCTCCGTACAATATGAAAAGAACGCTCACGTCCTTTTTATATACTCTGCACAGGTACAGGCGCGCTGTGACACTGTCGTGCAGGTAGTCGTACCAAGCCCAATGCGCAGAGAAAAGTAACACGAAGCGCGACGGAAAAGCAGCAAGAATTATATGGAGAGGCATCAAGACAGATGATTGTACGGAGGCGTCGTCCGATGTACGCAATCCAGCATGGCAGTGCGCACGGCTCGGCCAGACAAAGGAAGTCCAGTGAAGAGACAAAGCGAGACGTACAGACGCCGCCCCCAGGAGCAGCCAGTGCTACCAGCAGGTGCATGCCATGGTCGTACATCCCGACCCCTCGGGCACCTCCCCAATACTGCAGAGCCCAGGGCGTCACTCATCCCGGTCCCACTCCTCCCACTCCTCCCCGTCGTCCTCATCACTCTCTTCCTCATCGTCTGTATAGCCGAGGACCCCTGCAGCAGGAGCAGCCGCCGAGACTCCCGCAAATACCCTAGCCGTCGTCCCTGCCGCACCCCCAGCCGTTGCCGGGCGAGTGTGGTCCTGCGCGCTCGCGAGGATGACCTTAAGGATGACAACTTCATCGTCATCGTCAGTCGCCACGGAAGCCGCCACGGCCTCGCCCTTGCCCTTGCCGTTCAACGGACCCCCTCCAGTCAAGGTCGCGACCTCCCCGGCACCCTTCCCTCGTGCCCCAACCGAGGCCGCAACGGCCTTTCCCTTCCCCTTGCTCGACGGCGCCCCCTTAGGCCCGGTCACGACCTGGCCAACGCCCGCACCTTGTCCCCCCTCCGAGGCCGATACGGCCTTGACCTTGCCCTTGGCCGCCACTGTCTGAGCGCCAGACGCGCCGTCAGGCACGGCTTCGGCCGCCAAGGCCGCCATCACTACAGCCCGTCCCTGATCCTTATATGCTTGTTTGATGCCTTGCAGTTTATATAGGCCATACCATGCGGCCCAGAGGCCTCCATGCCCTTCTGGACAAGGCTGTAGTTGCGGCACTCATCCCAATACAGCTTGGCGGCGGCCCACTGTCGCATCTTAGCCGCGAACAAGCGCTCGGCCAGCAAGAACGCAACAGCGCGCTGCTCCGGAGTGGCACCGCGCAGGGCCGCCCGCTGCTTGCGGGTTATCCACTGCAGGCCAAGCACATCGACGGCGTCGAGCGCGCAGGAATATTCGCCGGCTGGAAAGTGGTAGATCGCCTCCATCTCCGCGACGTCGGCACCGGTCCCATCCTGGGCCGACTTGACGGCCACGACACGCCCCTCGTCCAGGCTTCTATCGCCGCGCGTGCTCTGCTTGGAGTTCTTGACGGCCACATCTACCCGGCCGTCCTTGGCCGTCCTTGTGAACGTGGCCACCTTGGGGGCCACACTAACAGTGAGTGGAGCTTCTCTGGCCTTGCGCTTGTCACCTCTGCCGCCAGCCTCGACCGAAGCCGCGCCCCCTGCCGTGGCCGTCTTCACGGCCACATGCTTGTACTCCTTCTCGACCTCGTCCGCCTTGCGCATGACCGCAGAATTGCCGCGCGTCGTGTTGTTCTCGATCAAGGTAATCGTCGCCTTGGCCGCGTCCTGGCCAATCTTGGTCACCTCTGCCATTTCCCACTCATACATCTCCGGCTGCCGCAAGGAAGTGCGAGCCCTAGGGCCACGCGGCCTGTCGACGCCGAGCAAATGCAGGCTGGAGGAGCACCGGCTGCGCACGGGCAGGCGGACCGACGGCGGCCGAGAGCTGAGGAATGGGAGGTTCCGGCCTCGCAGACGGCGACGACGTCCAGGCCGCAGTAGGGGCTCGAGCAACCTGCGGGCTTCGGATTGGTGTAGTCAAGGGAGAAGTGGGTGGTGCGTGGCCGGTGAGCGTGAAAGAGCAGTCGTGGTAAGGACGACATTCCCTCGACGGTGAGCACCCTATGCTGTGATCTGGGCACAGAAGAACCCTTCCGAGCCACCCGCCCATCCGCTCCACACGTGCTGTGCAATTCCCCATGCCCTTTGGCTAGGTCTTCACCTAGACTCAGCGCCACCCTCGAGGCGGGTCGAAGTCGATGGCCAAAACGATGGCCGCTCAGCGTCAATCGAGTCACCACCGGCGAACAACAATGATCAGTAACAGGTATCAACTGGTCCGATAACAAGTCGTTGGCCCAGGCGTCAGCTGAGCGGCACGTGCTGTGTGCTGAGAGGTTCCGCAGCGGCGGTATTTTGATACTGTCAGGATGCTCGTCGTGAGAGAGCCGTGCGCGCGGGGCGTGGCGCGCCAGTCACGCGAGAACGGGGAAAATAGTAGATCCCACGGCGGGATGCCTGTGCCCCTCAGACGTCTGACGCACACGTAACGTTGACAGCCAAGCTCTTTCACCTCGTTCCCGCGTCGCCCAAAAACAGCAGTCCACTGGGCTGCGCCTCGTGCGGCTGTCGAATCACTAATGCAGCGCATGCGGGCGCCCCGCAGCGAGAGCGAACCAGATTTTGAGTGAGAGAAGAGGCTGCTCCTCGTGAATCACAGGTGGCGCCCTACAAAACCGTGACCTGGCTGGCCACCGCCCTCACACGCACACACAAGACAACAGAATAAAGTCCGACAAGGCTTTGCCGCGGCTCGTGTGGTGCTGCCTCAGCTGACGAGCGATGTAAGCGGGCGGCCCGGGCCCCAGAATGGGCGACCGAGGGCCAGTAGAAGGAGATTTCATGCCTCCCATGTCCCTTCTATATCCCTGTCTCTACCCTCCCGCAACGTTGCCGGGCTAGCCGCGGCCCATACACGCCCGTGCGTCACTGGGCGACCTGGATTTTCCGTGCCTCCTGCGCTGGTGCCGAAGCCCTGGGCTAATGAATCTGTGGCGCATTCAGCGAGAGCGGACGTGTGGAAGATGACGGCATGCCTCTCGCTTGCTCCCTCGTCCCTCTTGCAACATATCCGGGCCATGGGGCCATTCAAAGCGACCGCGTGCAGGCGAGATGCAATCTGGTTGCTTGGGACCACTTCCGACATGACTGAGACACATGGTGACCCTAATCGTGGCTCTAAACGGCTCGAAGACCACCGATTTGTCTGATGGTATCAACAACAGTAGCCGTCTGATCGCAAAATGTCGGCTAAGTTCAACTACGATTGCATGCGCTTTTGACGACGATCGCACTCTCAGGCCAGGACTCTCGCGCTGGCACACCTGTCAGTATCAAATGCCTCAAGAAGGACGTAGAGCCGAGTGCATGTAAATAGAAAGGCACAGCCATCAATGAGCGTTCTGACTTCCACAAATGTTTACATTGGTTAAAGAATGGAGCCCCTGTTTTCTATCAAGTACAATGCAGCTCTCAGGACCTTGAGGTTGCAGGGTCGGAACGTCCTCGACACCCAATCATACACCCACGCGTTTCATACGTGGCGGGCCTAAATTGGTTCGGATGCGGAGTCGATGCAGCTTTCGTGGCTGCGCTCTAACCGCGCCACTATATGGCGTCAGAAACCGCCGACGAGCCGCCGCAACAGAAGCCGGCGCGCAGGCACGATCACCCGCTGGTCATCGTGGGCGCGTCGTCTTCCGGAAGTCGCTGCGCGCGGTCTCCGGGCGCAACTCGGGGCGATGGGGGGGGGCAGCGAGGCAGGCGCCTTCCGGGCCCTGTGACCCCTGTGGCAGGACAGTCCTTCTCAGCCACGTAACTTCATTTGCTTTTAGCGTCATTGCGACCCTTCCAACACTGACACGCCGTCAGAGCAATCCCTACAACGTCAGTCCCATTTTCCCTTTGGGAAATCTAGAGGCGCAACGTGTGGCACGCTGAATGGAAAGCCCATTCTGGGGGCCCTCTTTGGGGCCATGCGCGATGTAGTTGGGGATAGACCCGTCTGAAACGAGCCACAAGGCGGTCTGAATGGGGTCAACATTGCTGGGTTGTGTGCAGCCCCACTCTTGTAGACCAAATCCGATTGAAAGTGGAGGAGTACTAAAGGATCTTCATCAACGGCTGATGAAACGAAGCCCCTGAAAAATTGCTCACAAACCGTCTCCGAAGGTCGCAGCGGAATCGCCACGTCCCCATTAAGTGGTAGACATGGCGGCTGCATCTGTCAAAACCAATGACAACGTCGAGCAAATGGGACTTACAAGAGACGACTGGGCCGACACCTGGCACAGCCACAACACAAACTGGGCGAACAAGAGCTTCAGCGGCGCCGGCCAGCGTCTGATGTCCTCGCGCTGAGTCCTGTTGCATGCGAACCGGTTGCGTCGGGGTACTCATGATGCGGTGGACAGCCAGGTGGGCCACCCGGCCAACAGATGCCGTCAGTCCCGCGATCCACATCGTGCGGCAGGCTTGTCGCGAGATGTAAACAGATCAGACACTGTCGCCGTGCACACACTTGGGAGTCGTTTTGAAACCGTCCAGTCTCGAGCGACCGGCTTTGATTGGCTGTAGAATTGAAAGAAGCAGATCCGCCAGCGTGGATCGCATTCTTTTCGTCAATGTGCGTACTTTCGAAGAACAGTCCACGGCATCTACAGCCCGGATCGGTCCGACATCATCTTTTTTACTGAAAATCGGTCCGCGTCATCGCACCAGATCGCGCGTGAGCGGTCCAACGGAGACTGCAGATGGCCACACGCAATTCGTGGACACGGCGGCGCCAGCGAACGGACGGCCACGCGGTCACGTGACGTTCCATCATCTGAATGTGGTTGGAACCGCCCCCGCGCCAGGGCCTTCCCTGGCTCTGGATGCGTGACCCATTTCTCCGCTGGGGCTCGGCAGGGGCCGCTTCGCGGCCCCTGAGGCCTAGGACGTGCGTTGCGCGGTCCCTCAGCCGTCCGACGTGGGCCGGGCGGCCCCTCAGCCGTCCGACGCGGGCCGGGCGGCCCCTCAGCCGGCCGACGCGGGCTGCGCGGCCCCCCAGCCGTCCAGCGTGTGTGTCGCGCATGCATATTGTCCCCGCCATTTGAACGGGTCGGCGTGATTAGGCTGTGGTGGCGGGTCCCACTGGCTCGTCCAACCGGCTCGTTTCAGATTGGTCGCGCGGACACTCTGTCGCTGCGGACGCGCTCGACGTGGGGCGACCGCCTGGCTGTGCGCTGGTTGGTCTCCGTGGGTGACTAGTCTTCGGCTGTCAGGGCCTCTGTGGGCGGGCCAGGCTGAGGGGCACTACGCACACTGGCTTGCCGTTCGACAGCTTGTGAGATTCTGTGGGAGGAGGCGACGTCCCTCGTCTCTTTGCGCACGCGCGCCGGCGTGCTCGATCGCAGGCCCCTCTCTCGCACGCGTGCACGCCGTTTGCCATCCCGTCTCTGCTCCCCGCTCACCCTGCTCGCCCACCCTTATCACTCGTATGACGCGTGTTAAGGGCGCCGGCGACACGCGCCGGCGCCGAGCGCAACGACTCCGCAACGGTCACTTGGCCGCCCCGCCCTCTCCGCCCTGCACCTGTACGGGACCGTGCGACCACGGGACCGCGCACGCCCCCCCCCCCCCCCCCCCCCCCCCCCCCCCCCC
>Ga0209831_1003040_pt1 | contig 14156 bp, 20 predicted proteins | sample Maine_Asex4_meta_FD_187451 | JGI IMG/M metagenome (GOLD analysis project Ga0209831, IMG submission 187451) | Marine algal microbial communities from Maine, USA - Maine_Asex4_metaG (SPAdes) (version 2) | ecosystem: Host-associated > Algae > Red algae > Unclassified | place: Maine, USA | collected...
GGGGGGGGGGTTGGGGGGGGGGGGGGGGGGCGGCGCGCCCGGCGGCGGTGTCAAATCGCTGTCGGTGCCGCTCATCCTCGGGTGGGGCTTCCAGCGGAACTACGTGGACACCATCTCCCCCAAGGCGCAGACGACCAAGTGGGACGATGCCACTTCCACGGTGGCGGTGCGGAGTTGGACGGGGAATACGCGGCCCGCGCCCCCACGTCGAGGGAACAAGCCGAAGGCCCAAGTTGGGGCTATCCGGCTTCGACAAGGGGTGACCGTGGGTCCGCGGTGCATCCAGGCGGTCCAAGTGTGCTGCGACGTCAAGGGAGTCCACCTGGTACGGGAACGCCCAGTCAAAATGAGCCGACGGAAGGTACTGTTGCACAACGCCGTCGCGGAGTTCTCCCCCAACACCCCGCGGTCCCTCTACCTGACGAGCATCTGGGACGTGCCGGTGCACCTAACGAAGAGGTACGTCATCGGAACCGCGACGGCCTACAATGGACCGCTGCACGTCGTCGAGAAGGAGGAGGAACCGGGGGCGGTCTTAACAATAAGGGCGGATCCTCGTGACAAGCCTGACGAGGAGGTCAAGACGGGGCAGCAAGCCGAGGAGGGGATCGACGAGGGACAACCTCCACCTCACCCGCCGGACAAGACGTATCCCAAGCCGGAGGTGCACTGGGAGAACGTCCCCGACATGCTTCGTGGTGACGAGGACGACCTCCTCGAGGAAGACAAGGCGTTATGGGCGGGACAACTTAGCAAGGTCGACGTCACGCCGCACCGGAACGAGGTGACCCCCGGGGCACGGCCACGACGGGACCAACACTCTCGGGCAAGCCATTCTTCGAAGGACATCATCGCCAAGGAGGTGCAACGCCAACGGGACCTCGGGGTTATCGAGCCCTCTAGTGCCGAGTGGGACTTCCCGGTCGTTCTGGTCCCGAAACCCGACGGGACGATGCGGCTCTGCGTGAATTACCGCCGACTTAACGAGGTAACGGTGCGGGATGTGTATCCGTTGCCACGTATGGACGATTGTATTGACTTCCTCGGGGACGCCAAGGTGTTTTCGATGCTCGACTGCAACTCGGATCATTGGCAGATCCCCGTGGCGGACGAGGACCAGGACAAGACGATCTTCGTTTGCCACGAGGAGGCCTACCGCTACATCCGCCTTCCCTTCTGTCTTTCAAATGCCCCGGCGACCTTCCAACGGGCCATCAACATGATCCTCGGGGGTCTCAAGTGAAGGAGCTGCCTCGTGTACCTTGACGACATCATCGTCTTCTCGCAGTCCGCGGGGGAACACGTGGAACACCTCCGGAAGGTCATCACGGCGCTGCGCGGCGCGGGTGTCTCCCTGAAGTCCAAGGAGTGCCACTTGTTCCAAGAGGAGGTGGAGTATTTGGGCCATATCGTGGGCCGGGGGGAGCTGAAGGTACAAGACAAGAACATCCGCGGACTCAAGGAGGCGTCTCCCTCGCGGTGAAAGATGGACCTACGTAGCTTCCTCGGGATGTGTAACGTGCATCGGAGGTTCGTCAAGGACTACGCCCAAGTAGCGCGGCCGTTGGCCGCCATGACAAGTTCCAAGAGGCCCGACCGATGGGGGACGCTGTCCGACGAGGCCCTGGGGGCATTCGAGGAACTGAAGAGGCGACTCACGGAGGCCCCCATCCTCGCCCTGCCGAGGCGAAAAGGGACCTACACGTTGGACACGGACGCAAGCGCGGGGCAGGTCGGCGCGGTTCTTCTACGGGAGCAACCCGACCAATCCACGCGGCCCGTGGGCTATTGGAGCCGCTCCCTCAACGCGGCGGAGCAGAACTACAGGACGACGGAGCGGGAGTGCCTCGCGGTTGTGTAGGCGTCCCTTCTTCTCCGCCCCAACGTCGAGGGGACTTGCTTCACGGTACGCACGGACCACGCGGCGCTCAAGTGGATGCTGCACATGGACGCGGCCCACGGGAGGCTGGCGCGGTGGCGGTTGCGATTGGCGGAGTTCGACGACGTGGTACAGACGCGCCCCGGGGCGTCGCACCACTCGGCGGACATCACGTCACGCATCTCAACACCCGCGGGAGACGAAGGGGCGATACCCGACGAGGTACTGCGTCTGGCTTTGCCCAACTCGGCGGCCGCATGGCAATTGCCGCCAGAGACTAAGGGGGGCCTCCTAGGCCCCCTGACGCCCGCCGAGCTCCTCGAGGGGCAGGCGGAGGACGGACGGTGCAAGGAGGTCCGCGCGGCGATGGACGGCAACGACAAGTCGCGGTTTCACGAAGACCCGAATGGCCTATTGGTGCGCACGGCGCCGTGAGATGGGGCCGCGCAAGTCTACGTGCCGACTCACATGTGCTACGGGGTGATGATGCGGGAGCACTACCCTCCGCAGGCCGGGCACCACGGGGCGAACAAGATACACACGTCGATGCGACGGTGGTTTTATTGGGAATCAATGGTGGTGACGTCTACGCCTTCGTGGCCAACTGCACGCAGTGCCCGAGGAACCGCGTCGGCAAGCGACGCAAGACAAACTACATGATGACCTTGCCCCCGACACACCGCTGAAGGATCTGTGCATGGATCTGCTCGGCCCCCTCCCCCTGACGGCGGTGGGGAACGAACATCTGTTGGTCATCGTGGATCGGTTCTCCAAGATGACACGGGCCATCCCCCTTCAGCGGATCGACGTGGAAAGCATCGCGGCAGCCTTCTTGGACAACTGAGTGGCGGCGTACGGACCCCCGGCAAAGGTGTTGTCGGACAATGGCCCCCAGTTCCGCTCCACGATCTTCCAAGGGGTTTGCTCGCTTCTCGGGATCTCCAACCGGTACTCCACGACGTACCATCCCCAGACGAGCGGCCAAGTGGAACGGTACAACCGGACCATCGTGGGCCATTTGCGGACGTACGTCGAAGACCACTAAGACCGATGGGACGAGCTGGTGTCGATGCTGACGTTGGTCTACAACAGTCGACCGCAGCAGAGCACCGTGGTGGCGCCCTCAGAGTTCGTCACCCCCGAGCGTGTACAAAGTCTCTCAGTGGAACGCCTTCTATGCTCCCCGGCACCCGAGGAGACGGACGGCAGCCCACGAGCCGTCCGCGAGGGCATCCGAGCGCGGCTGCGGAACCTTATCCACAAGGTGCGGAAGTCTCTCACACTGGCACAGCGGCGGTACAAGAGGAACTACGACGCCCGCGTACGACCGGTCAACAAGGACGGTTCGAATCTCGCGTTGGAGGTACGTAGCATATCTCTGCTCCCAATTAGCAATTGGCCAGAAGTAGCCTCCTTGACGGGCCAAAGCCCACGTATTGTGGGAATTGGCCTGTGGCACGTCATTTGGGGGGTTACTTCCACATTGTTCATTTTTTATTGTTTGTTTGCTTGCCTGTCTTATCTGTCTGTCGGCATTCATTACGATCGCTTGTGATCGAACGGTCGATCGACCAGTGCCCTCGTTTACATTAAATCACAATGGGTCTGGGGTCGCCGTCGTGGGCATCACCCGGCTCCCCACCGGATGCCCATAACAAAAGGTCATTATTCCTCGCCGCGACGGCGATAGAACTCGCTTTATTGCTTGGCTACGGTCGGTCTCAGTACACTGGTAATTGCACCAACGTTTTTTATACCACAGTCTCGTCGGGGGGAAGGTCTTGAGGTAGTTCGTCTTGCGTCGCTTGCCGACGCGGTTCCTTGCGCACGTACTGCAGTCGGCCACAAAGGCGTAGACATCCACCACCATAGACTCCCAATAACACCACCTTCTCATCGACGTGTACATCTTGTTCGCCTCCGGGTGCACGGCCTGCGGCGAACAGTACAGCCGCATTATCACCTCGTAGCGCATGTGGTTTGGCACTTAGACTTGCGCGTCCCCGTTCAGCTGCGCCGTACGCATCGACATGCCGTTCGGGTCCTCGCGGAACCATGCTTCTTCGTTGCCGTCCGTCGCCGCTGGGACCGCTTTGCACCCTCCGTCCTCCGATTGCCCCTCGAGGAGCTCGAAGAGCGTCAGGGGGGATGAGAGCCCCCCCTTGGTCTCCAATGGTACGTTTCACGCGACCGACGAGTTGGGAAAGGTCAGACAGGGTACCGTGTCGGGTACCGCCCTCTCCTCTCCCTCTGGTGTTGAGATGCGGGACATCGTGTCCGCCGCGAGGTGTGACGCACCCGGCCGCGTCCGTTCTACGTAGTCAAGTCTGCCAACGGCAATCGCCACCGCGACAGCCTCCCGTGCGCACCTTCCATGTGCAATATCCCCTTTAGCGCCACGGGGTCCGTACGCACCGTGAAGCGAGTCCCCTCGACGTATGGGCGAAGGAGGAGGAATTCCCACACCTCCGTGAGGCACTCCCGCTCCACTTTGCTGTAAATACGCTCCGCCGGGTTGAGATTGCGGCTCCAATGGCCCACGGGCCGCGGGGATTGGTCGGGTTGCTCCTGCAGTAGGACTGCACCGACTTCTCCCGCACTTGCGTCCGTGTCCAACGTGTAGGTCCCTTGTCGCCTTGGCAGGGCGAGGATGGGTGCCTCCGTGAGCCGCCTCTTGAGCACCTCCAACGCCTCCAAGGCCTCGTCTGACAGCGTCCCCCACCGATAGGGCCTCTTGGAACTCGTCATCACGGCCAGCGGCCGCGCCACTTGGGCGTCGTCCTGAACAAATCTCCAATCGACATTACACATTTCGAGAAAGCTACATAGGTCCTTCTTGCACCGTAGGGGAGACGCCTCCTTGAGTCCGCGGGCGTTCGTGTCTGGTACCTTCAGCCCCCCCCGGCCTACGATTTGGCCCAAATATTCCACCTCCTCTTGGAACAAGTGGCAGTTCTTGGCCATGAGGGAGACACCCGCGCCACGCAGCGCCGTAAAGACCTCCCGGAGGTGTTCCACGAGCTCCCCCGCTGACTGCGAGAAGACAATGATGAGCTATTCCACTTGAATCCCCCGAGGATCATGTCAATGGCCCGTTGAAAGGTCGCCGGGGCGTTAGACACACCAAAAGGCAGTCGAATGTAGCGATAGGCTCCCTCGTGAAAAACGAAGGTCGTCTTATCGCGGTCCTCGTCCGCCACGGGGATCTGCCAATGATCCGAGTTGTAGTCGAGCATCGAAAACATCTTGGCGTCCCCGAAGAAGTCGATACAATCGTCCATACGTGGCAATGCGTACACGTCCCGTACCGTCCCCTCGTTAAGTCGGCGGTAATCCACGCAAAACCGCATCGTCCCGTCGGGTTTCGGAAGCGGGACCACAGGGAAGTCCCACCCGGCACTCGAGGACTCGATGACCCCGAGGTCCCGTTGACGTTGCGCCTCCTTGGCTATAACGTCCCTCGACGCATGGCTCGCCCGATAGTGTTGGGCCCGCTGTGGCCGTACCCCGGTGGTCACCTCGATCCGATGCGGGGTGTCGTCGACCTTGCCAAGTTGCCCCGCCCACAACGCCTTGTACTCCTTGAGGAGGTCATCGACGTCATCGCGAAGCGTGTCGGGGACACCGTCCCAGTGCACCTCCGGCTTGAGATACGTCTTTCCCGGCGGGCGAGGCGGGGGTTGTCCCTCGTCGATCCCCTCCTCGGCTTGCTTGCCGGTCTTGACCTCCTCGTCAGGCTCGCCACGGGCGTCCACCCCCACCGTTAGGACCGCCCCCTTTTCCTCTTCCTCCTCGACGACGTGCAGCTGTCCATTGTAGGCCGTCGCGATTTCGATGACATACCCCATGGCCAAGTGGACCGGCACATCCCCGATATTCATCAGGCAGAGGGAACGCGGGGTGTTGGGGGAGAACTAAACGACGGCGTTGTGCAACAGCACCTTCCGTCGGCTTTTTTGGCCAGAACATTCCCGCACTAGGTGGACCCCCAGGACGCTGCAGCACACTTGGACCGCCTGGATGCACCGCGGGCCCACGGTTACCCCTTGTCGAAGCCGGAGAGCCCCAATTTGGGCCTTCGGCTTGCTTCCTCGACGTGGGGGCGCGGAGCACGTGATCCCCGTCCAACACCGCACCGCCACCGTGGACGGTCCATCGTCCCACTTGATCATCTGAGTCTCGGGGGATATGGTGTCCACGTAATTCCGCTGGAAGTCTCACCCGAGGATGAGCGGTTCAGACAATGCCTTGACCACGAGGAACTCATACTCCATGGCGGTCGCCCCGACGTAGATGGTCAGGGACACCTCCGCGTTCACCTTGAGCAGCTGCCTCGAGGCGTCACTCACTTGGGTCCGGGGCGGCGCCCGCGACGAGTACTCGTTCCACCCCTCGGGCAACATACCTGCGCGGATCACACTGGGACCAGCGCTCGTGTTGACAACCGCCCTTGTGGGGGTGGGGGTTTGTCACGGCGCCAACTGGTACGAGGCCCCGATCTCAAAATTCTCCTTGCGTAACAGCAAGAGCGTCCGCTTAAACCGCGGGCGGAATCGCCAACGACGGCAGGGGCAGCGGGCCGGGACAGGCCACGTCGCGGGTACCCCCGGGGAGGCAAACGTGACGTGGCGTGGGGCGACTGGGGAGTTGGGGTGGACAGGGGGGATGGAGGGGGATGGCGATGCCACCCCCCCTAGGACTTTCCCGCCCCGCGGCGCCCCTTGGCCGGAATTGCCATGGGTGGGGCGTCCCCCCCTTCCGTTCTCGTTGACTCCGCGTCGCCCAACCGGTCGTCCCACACCAGGGCCACGACGGAGGTGCGAACCGAGGCGGCGCTCGCCCCCGCGCTCCTCTGTGGAAGGAAGGTGCTCCGCGAGGCCTCCACGAGGTCCCGCTGTTTGTCCGTCAGCATCTTGCAATCAGGGACCCGGTGTCCACGCGTCCAACAGATATAGCACAGCGGGGGACCCGTAGGGGCCTCCCGCCGAGCTTATGGCGCTCCTCCGGCCGTGCGGAACCCCGGGGTACCCGATGGCAGCACCGCGACCGTGTCATACATAGCCGTGTCATCCTCCTCCCATGGGGAGTGGAGTTGGGTGACCGAGAGACCTCGGGGCCCCGTCGACGTCTGTCCCTTTCGCGATGATCCCCCGGATGACCCCTGGCTGGCCAACGCCATGACATCCTTGGCAGCCCGATAATTCCCCGCCACGTACGTCGATGACTGCTGGTAGCTTCGTTGCGCCGAGTTGTACACGAAGGCATCCGTCCGTAGATGCTCCCGTAGGCCTTGGATCAGCTGCTGTTTCATCGTCCCCACGGAGTGGATGTTGCCGCAAATCTCAGCGAGGCTCCGTAGACGTGCCGCGAAGGCGTCCATCCCCTCGTTGTCCACGAGTGCCGCCCGGCTAAACTTGTCCTGCGCCAGCCCCAACGCGTGCGGCTCCGCGTAGGTCGACAACAGCCGATTGACCGCTGCGGGAAAGGATCCAAGCGAGCCCCGTCCGCCCGCGATATCCAACCACGGTAGGTTTCGAGTGAACAGCGTCTCAGCGTCGCCCGCGAGGAAGTTGAAAATTAGGTAAAGGCCCATCCCTTCCGACACGTCGTTGTCATCGCAGGCCTTGACGAACTTTCGGAGCCACGAGAAAACCTTCAGAGGCTCCTTGCAGTTGAACATCGGGGTCCCCCCGAAGGAGAACTTCAAATTCTTGGCCGTCCGTCCCATCTTGCGGGCCTGCGACGCCCCGTCGGCCGAATGACGATTGCGGAGGCGGTACGATCGGTAGTCGAGGACGCCCGCGAAGCGATCGTCCGGGCACTTGAGAACTGCCAACTTCGCGTAGCCCACCTTGGTCCCCACGCGGTCGTCATCGTCGTCGGTTGTCGCCGGTGACGACGAGGAAGATGTGGACGACGACGACAACAAGGGACTGCGATGGCGCCGCACCTTCCCTTTGCTGCGGCTCTTTCGCGTGTCCGCGGGGGAGGCCCGGCGTGGGGCATCTTGAGCAGAGCCCGCGGCGTTCGCCGCGATGAACCAAGAAACGTCGGCCAGCAACGACTCGCGGAACGTCGACAGCGCCGTGTCCAGATCGGCCATCGCCAGAGGCGTCGCCGGATCACGATCTTGATCAAACAATCCCGTCCGCTCGTCGTGACGTCGAGGGAGAAAGGCATCGGCCAGCCTTTTGGCCGAGGCGAAGTGAAGAGAAACGCTGATCCAGCTGCGGATCCCCCTGTTGCAGCGACCGCTGCGGTCACCGCTGATGTACCTGCCGTCATGCCCCTAGCGTTCGCGTCCAACTTGGGGACATCGGGCGGCGACGCCATCGTAGTGGCCGGGTGGAAATCGACGACAGACCGACGCGGAGATCCACGTCGCCTTAAATCCACAAACCAACAGATGATCGGGGAACCGGCGACCCGGTACGGGCGTGACAACGACCGGAATCCCCTGCTGCTCCACCAGAAATTGTAGCGGTTCTGAGCACCACCACGTTGGTTCGTCGTCTGGCCGAGGTGACCTCTTGATTAGCTCGGTCCGTCGAAGGAACAGCCCCGGAAATCGACCTACAGCCCAGCTTTCCCCCAACGGGAGGAGAGGATCACGGCAAAGCCCAGGGGGAAATCGTAGTCCAAAGCACAGTTGATTTTATCAAGCGGCGACCGGGACGGCGTCCCTGTTGTCAATAAAACCATCCCCAACCCGAACGCCGGTGGCCAAAGTAGCCACCCCAAATGCGCCAAACAGATAAATCCCTCCAAAGCGAAAATTTCAAACAAGTAGTAGGGGGGTTGGGAAAACCACTGGGGAAAAGCCCCGCCCCCGACCGAATCCGATGTCTCCGAGATCTGGACAGATCATCCCCTTGCTGGCCTGGATCGAGATATTTTGGGACGGCCCCCGGGGGTGTTCTGTCCACAGCTGAGGGGCCACGCCCCTTCCAACTGGAAGACCCCCGACCGCCACAACCGGTCAAGGTCGGTCACATGTCCGTTGTTGATCGCTCGGTCAACTTTCATGCTGTCAAGGTTCATGTCGAGCCGCGGCAGAGAAAAGACACGCGGCCGGTCGCCTGTCGTGCGGTCAGAAATCAGCAGCCCGAAAATGCATGAGCGCGGCGTCCATCGAGGACAGCACGACGTGGCACGCTGTTCCTCGCGTCATGTTCTCGCAGGTGGATGGGCCTCTACAGGCCCGATCTGGGAAAGCGGGCAAGGCGGCCGGATCGCGACGTGCGCTGCGGCCTCCCACCCCTCTAGCGACACCAATTTCGCACATTCCGGCTGGAGGGGGCCCTCCAGGTGTCCGTTTTTGGAAGGTGGGCGAGGGGGCCACATCGCCACGGGTGCGGCGGCCTCCGCGCCCCCTCTAGCGGCATCGATTTCGCAGCTAGGGGGTAGAGGGCGCCCTCCAGAGGTCCGTTTTGGGGGCTGGGCGAGGAGGCCGCGTCGTCACGGAAGCTGCGGCCCCCCTATCCATCTAGCGGCGCCGATGTTGCAGGTAGGGGGTGGTGGGTGCCCTCCAGGGGTCCGTTTTGGGGTGCTGGGCGAGGACGCCTCGTCGCCACGGGTGCTGTGGCCCCCATCCCCATCTAGCGGCACCAATTTCTCAAGAAGGGGGTGGTAAGTGCCCTCCATGTGTCCGTTCTGGGGGGGTCGGCGAGGAGGCCGCGTCGCCACAGGTGCGGCGGCCGCCCCACCCGGCCCGGTGCAGAAGCATTTTAGGAGGCACTCGCAACTGCTGCCGACCACGGCGCAACCGCCATGCCTGCATCGCTGTCATCGTTGTGCACTCGTCGCCGAGCGCCGCTGTGACGACACTCCTCCTCTTTGGGGCTATCGTCCACTCCGTCATGTCCTCTGAGGAGGACGAGCGCGCCATGGGCGAGATGCTCGCGGTAAGCGAGACCTTTTCTATCCGCTGTGCTCGCGCGCTGCGTCGCAGTGTTCTAGACATGCGGAGCCCGCGAAGCCGCGGAGGTTCTTTTCCATGTCGTGCTCGCAATGTAGCCCGCGATTTCAACCTGGGGGCGATTTCAATCATGCGGGACTATTTTGGGTGGGCGTAGCGGAAGCCCGTGAACGGGGAGCGCCATTTCCGCACTCGTTTCCGTATGAGCACTGCCCTCTTTCACCAGATTTATGAGGCGCTGCGAGATCGCCCGTGGTGGAGGCAGCAGGTGAACGCGACCGGGCGGCCGCAAGCGTACCCGCTGCAGAAGGTGTTCGCTGCAATCGGCGTCCTCGGGTATTGGGAGGCGGATGACCGTCGTGATGAGTATCCTCGTTTGAGTCGCTCCACGATCGCTGTGGCCGTGCACAAGTTCGTACGCTTGATCATTGCCCGATTTGGCCCCAACTTCCTGCGGCCACCCAACGACTGGAGCTCAACGAGATGCTGCGACGCAACACGGCGCGCGGTATGCGCTGCTGCATTGGGGCTATCGAATTCTCACACTGGCAATGGCGCGCCTGTCCAGCGGCCCTGGCGGGGCAGTTTCAGAACCGCAAGGGCCGTCAGACGTTCGTGCTCGAGACGGTTTGCGACGAGGACACTTACATCTAACACTTTTACATTGGTTGCGCCGGCAGCCAGAACGACCTCAACGTACTGAAGTCGTCGCCCTTGTACCATGACAATGTCTCGAAGGCTTGGCCGCCCCGTGACAAGCCCTTGACTCTTAACGGGCGTGTGAAATGAGCGTTAATTGGGTGGATGCGTTGCTTTACTCGAGAGCGGTCTGAGGCGCGAGGCCAGCAGGCTCTTAAACCCTCCGTGTGCCTCTCTCGCCACGTTCTGCCGGCGCACCCTCCGCCAGCGCAGTGCTCCTTCCCTTGGAGGGTACATGCTCTCACCACCCCAAAAAATCGCGACGCCCCTCGATGACCCCACGAGAATCTCCCCGAGCTCAGCTCCAAAAGGAGGTGCCCTCAATACACAAGTACAAGAAATTACATCACACACATACAGCAATGCATGACAATGGCACAGCCAAACAAGCCGATGACCGCATAAATACTCCCGGAATTAGCCAGGCAGTCCGCGGTAACTCCGACTTACCTGCGCGGGCTTGGGGGGCTGTCTCAACACTCCCCCAGCGCCCCACAGTCCGCGCCATCAAAGCTCTGTCACGGCCACAGTGCGACATCTTCCACCAACATCCGCGTTCGAGAAAAAACGGCCAAGTCGATCTCATCGACTTGGCCGAAATCGGGTCGAGTCGGTGGGAGCAGTAGGCCTACAGCTCCCAGCGAGTCGAGCCGATTTCGGCCAAGTAAAATCGACCGCCGCCGAAATCGCCACAATCACCATCGACGTGAAGCAGACGTCGAGGTGAGTACAGCGCACCCGGGTGCGTCTCGAACGGAGACGATCCGGCTCATCGGCGGCCCGTTAAAGTGTGGCCAGAAACGCAGCTCAGCGACTTGGCCGAAAATCGGCTCGACCAGAGGGAGCAGTAGGCCTACTGTGCCATACCACATTCAACCAAAAATCGACTTGCACCAAAATCGATTCGGGCCCGACCAGCCGACTTGGCCCGAAGCTTCAGGCCTGCAGATGCGGGCCAAAAATCGCAAAAAATCGACGCAAAGTGTGGGCGGAAACGCGGCTCATCGACTTGGCCGGAAATCGGCTCGACCCGTGGGAGCAGTAGGCCTACTGCTCCCGGCCAAAATCGACCAAAATCGACTCGCACCAAAATCGACTCGGGCGACCACCGCGAACCCGCGGCTGCGCCACTGGACGTCCCCAGTGGCACCGCAGCGCCCCAGAGCGGTTTCAACCGGCCGTCCCGCGGGTCGGCGCCCCGGGCAACCGCGCCCCATTGCCGGCTCCAAGCAAGTGGATGGAAGCGCAACCGTCCACGGCCGGCACCGGCCCGCAGCAACGTCGACAGGGGTCGCTGCCGCGAAACCGGGCCTGCGCCACTGGACGCCGCCAGTGGCGCCATGGCGCCTCAGCACTCCCCCAGCAGGGGTTTGCCAAGCTCGGCGCCCCGCGCAACCGCGCCCAGGTCTTCACCAACCCCGACGGCAGCCCGGAAAGCCGTGAACGCCGGCGACGGCAGCGGCTTGGTGAGCCCATCCGCCGGCATGTCGGCGCTCGGAAGGAAGTAAAAGGCCACATCCCGGCGCGCCTGATAGTCGCGAACCATGTGGTAGGCGACATCGACATGCTTGGTCCGCCCCATCGCCTCGGGGTTGTTGACCAGCGCCAGGCAGGACTGGTTGTCCTCCCTCATCGCCACGGCTCCACCGTCGACGCCCAGAGCCGACAGCAGCTTGCGTAGCCACAGCGCCTCCTTGGTCGCCATTGCGGCGGCCACGTACTCGGCCTCGGCCGTCGAGGTGGCCACGGTCGACCGGCGCTTACTTGCCCACGCAATTGCCCCGCCATTGCAGGTTAAGACGAAGCCGGTTGTTGACCGACGACTGTCGATGTCGCCGGCCCAGTCGGCGTCGACAAACCCTTGCAGCGGCTCGCTGCCGCTGTAGACCACACCCAGGCGAGTCGTCCCGCGCAGGTAGCGCAGAACCCCTTTCGCCGCGCGCTTGTGGTCCTCCTCAGGGCAGGACATGAAGCGCGACAGCACCCCCACGGCAAAGGCGATGTCTGGCCTCGTCGTGGTAGACAGGTAGAGGAGGGAGCCGACCAATTCGGCGTAACAGTTGCCCTCTGGCAGCAGGCCGTCCCCTGTCTTGGTCAGCTTGACCCCCGACGCCATCGGCGTCTTGTTTGGCGTCGCCTTGTCCATCCCGAACGCCTCCAGCAGCGTCGCAATGTGCCCCGGGTTGCTCAACGTCAGAGTCTTGGCCGCCCGGTTGCGCATGACCTTCATGCCGATAAAGTCCTTGACCTCCCCCATGTCGCGCACCTCAAACTTGGCAGACACGGAGCGCTTGACGAACTCGACCCCAGCCTGCTTCTCGCCTGCCACGATAAGGTCGTCGACGTACACGAGGATGAAGATACACCCGTGCACGGGGTGGCGCCTTTCATAGAGGCACGGGTCCACCTTGGACCGGACCGCCCCCATCTCTTTGAGCTCTTTGTCGAGCTTGATGCCCCACAGCCGCCCCGCCTACTTTGTCCCGTAGAGCGCCAGGTTAAGCCGACACATCTTCTCCAGCCCCTCCGGTTCGACACCGTCGGGGAGTTTGATGTACATCTCCTTGTCCATCTTGGCGTTAAGAAAGGCTGTCTTGACGTCGACATGGTGAATCTTCCAGCCCATGGCTGCCGCCACAGCAAAGAGAGCACGTGTCGTGGCCGCGTTGGGTACCGGAGCCCACGTCTCGTCAAAGTCTCGTCCGGGCACCTGGTTGAACCCTTGAGCCACGAGTCGAGCCTTGTAGCGCGTGAACTTGCCCTCCGCGTCGTGCTTGATGTCGAACACGAATCGCGACTTGATGGCCTGGTGATTCTTGTTGTTCCCCTTGGTCTGGGACAAGGTTCCAAGGTGCTTGTGTGCCGCCACCTCCTCCTTGATGGCCTGCTTCCACAGTGGCCAGTCAGGACGAGCGCGCGCCTCCGTCTCGTTGGCAGGCGGCTTGTGCAAGTCCCAGCCCGCCTCAGCCGCGAAAGCGTTACCGCTTGCCAAGTACGCTTTGGGTTCCTTCTCCTACCATGTTACCTTAGGAGCTGGCTTGCGGTTCGAGCGACGAGGCCCTGGTGTGACGCTGTCACTGGCCGCAGGTGCTTGAGCAGCTGCGGATGTCGAGCCACCGACGCTGTCCTCATCCTCCTCCTGGCTATCGCCAGCAAAGGAAGGAGGACCGACTTTGTTGTCGCTGTCAGAGGTGTCGTCGGGGGAGTACTCGTCCTCTCGCCCGCCTTCTGCGCCGAGCATGTCCATTGCCCCTTCCGTGGCGCCATCCTTGTCGCCGTCATATTCCGCCGTCAGCCGGGGACCAGCGCTTGACCCGACTGCTGACGTCTCAACCTTCGCCGGGTTCTCCTCCATCAGCACGTCCCGACGCTCGAAGACTTGGTTTGTCTCGTTCTCGAGGATGCGGTAGGCCTTGCCACCGACAGTGTAGCCGACAAAGCGGCCGACTTCGGTCCTCGGCTCCAGCTTGCGCTGCTGCTTCTTCGGCTTGAGCGCCCACGCCCGACTCCCCCAAACGCGGAATCCCGCGACGTTGGGGCGTCGACCCGTCAGCGCCTCGAGCGGCGTCACATCGAGCCCCGCCTTGGGAGATCGGTTGAGCACATGGACGACGGAGGCCAACGCCTCGGCCCACAGCTCTTCCTCCGCACCGGCGTCAA
>Ga0209831_1003043_pt1 | contig 14144 bp, 6 predicted proteins | sample Maine_Asex4_meta_FD_187451 | JGI IMG/M metagenome (GOLD analysis project Ga0209831, IMG submission 187451) | Marine algal microbial communities from Maine, USA - Maine_Asex4_metaG (SPAdes) (version 2) | ecosystem: Host-associated > Algae > Red algae > Unclassified | place: Maine, USA | collected...
GCCTTGACAATATCTATGACTTCTATTTTCTGATTACTTTCCATCACTGCAAAGGTAAGGATATTTAGATTGGAGATTTCGTTAATATTGAGATTATTGATCTTATTATACCCATCTCTTTGTATCAAATCTGACTTAAGTCTAAAGTTTTAGATAGTTCTACAAATGCATGTATTGCCTCAGGATTTTTAATAGCATCTCTATTCATCGATTGGCTCATATCCATTTTCATAAATATTTTCTTAATCGGTACTTCCATTTTCTTCCCACTTAATGTATAAGGAATATCACCGACTTCATATATATGGTCAGGTACATGACGAGGGGAGCATTGAGATTTTAATTCTCTATTTATTTTTGTCTTTACAGTTTCAGTTAATGGTTTGCCATCTGCCATAACTATGAATAAAGGCATGACATCGCTACCATCTTTTTGTTCTATATTGATAATAACGGCATCTTTGATTTCTGATATTTTGTCCAGAACATTATAGATTTCTGCTGTCCCGATTCTGACTCCTTTTCTGTTAAGAGTAGAATCTGATCTTCCTTGTATGATAAGTGATCCATCATCGAATATCTTAATCCAATCTCCATGTCGCCACTTACCTGGATAGTCTGCGAAGTAACTGTTATGATATCGAATATTCTTCTCATCATTCCAAAAATAAATCGGCATGGAAGGCATGGGCTTCTCTATGACCATCTCACCTAACTCACCGATCATCTCTTCTCCATTTCCATTGTAGGACTTAAGTGCACAGCCTAAGGCTCGTGACTGTATGAGTCCCTTATGTACAGGCTTGTAAGGATGTCCACCCACGAATGCTGTACATACATCAGTGCCACCGCTCATAGAGCATAACCACACATCTTCAGATATGTGCTTATATATATAGTCGAATACTTCTGGTGCTAAGGGTGATCCTGTCGAACCTATAGATCGTAGGTGGCTCATATCATATTTGTCACTTACCTTTAATTCTGCTTTCATACAAGCAGCCAAGAATGGGGCACTGGTACCAAAATGATGGATAGGTAACTCTTCTGTCATCTGCCATAGTGTATCCAGCGTAGGATAGCCGGGACTGCCGTCATACAATACTGGGACTGCTCCCAAAAGCATGTTAGCTTGTAGAAAATTCCACATCATCCATCCTGTGGTCGAGAACCAGAAGAAATTCTCTCCTCGCTTGACATCGTTGTGTAAGGATAGGTACTTGAGATGTTCTAATAGTACACCGCCATGAGAATGTGTGATCGCCTTAGGCTTACCAGTAGTACCAGAAGAATAGAGTACCCATATCGGATGACTAAATTCTACAGGCGTAAATGTTAGGTGTTTATCTCCTCTATCGCTTTTATATATATCATTAATATTGACACTGTTAGGTAGTTTTGCGTCAGAATCGAGATATGGAATAAGAACGAGTGTTTCTATACTGGAAATATTATTTCTGATGTATTCAGTGGCTTCTAATTTGTCGTAATGCTTTGTATTATATTGATACCCATCTACTGCGAATAATAACTTAGGTTCGATCTGAGAGAATCGATCTACGACTGTCTCTACACCAAAATCTGGCGAGCAGCACGACCACACAGCGCCTATAGAATTAGCGGCTAAGAAACATATGATAGCATCTGGAATATTAGGGATGAATCCCGCCACACGATCTCCTTTTCTGATTCCATTAGAGATTAGGAATTGCTGTATGGCATATACCTTATCTTCTAGTATACTCCATGACATTCTATCACAAGAAGTTTCATTTTGAAATATGAGTGCTGGATGGTCTACAGTTCTGTTTCGGAATACATGCTCTGCATAATTAATCATAGAACCACAGAACCAGTCAGAGCCAGGCATCTGCTCATTCGCTAACACGCTTTCATAAGAGCCGTGATCTATGACTTTATGGTATTGCCATATCGACTCCCAGAAGTCACTTATATTTTCTATAGACCATTGCCATATATGATGGTGATTATGGAAGTCTAAGCCTTTGTTAGCTGATAGCCATAGCTGGTATTGCTGCATATTAGAGCTCAGTAAGAACTCAGAACTTGGTTGCCATAGTTTTTGGTGATGTTTAGTCATTTGCTTAGAATTTAGTATAATGATGAATTACGAAAATATAATCATCTCCTTATATATGAAGTGTCTGTAACATGGGCTTCACAAATAATATATAAGACACCAATATAAATCTTATTCATATCTTGTTAAAAATATCTGCATCAGTGGATATAGAAACATTTACAACATACAGAATATATAGAACACTATTCAAACAAACCCAGCAAGTCATCCTTTCCTAATGACTTAAATATATTCTCATCACTGGCAATGATATCTTTTGCAATTTTTTTCTTTTTCACTTGTAGTTCCACGATTTTTTCTTCTATGGTATCCTTACATATCATCTTGTAGGCAAATATATTCTTATCCTGACCTATACGGTGTGTACGGTCTATCGCCTGAGCCTCTACCGCAGGATTCCACCACGGGTCTACTATGTATACATAGTCTGCCTTCACGAGATTCAGACCAGTATTTCCTGCTTTTAGACTGAGTAAGAAAATTTTTATATCGTCATTATCTTGGAACTTCTCTACTGCCGATTTTCGATCTCTTGTCTGACCATCAAGATATGCATAAGGGATATTTTGATCATCTAAGGCTTGCCTGATAAGGGCGAGCATACTTGTAAATTGTGAGAATACTAAGGCATTGTGATTGCTTAGTTCATTAGCAAGAGTATTTACAAGTGTATCTATTTTTACAGATTTGGATTGGTCAGGCGTCAGTGTCTTATTCAGCAGTAGAGGTGAGTTGCATATCTGGCGTAGCCTTAATAGACCTTCTAATATTTTAAACTTTGATTTAGCAATTCCATTGTCGCTTACACTTGCTTTGATATCACTGGCAATTCTATTCTTAAGTTCTTCATACATTTTTCTTTGCTCAGTACCCATGTCGCAGTAGATGACACTTTCAGTTCTTTCTGGCAAATCCTTAGCTACCAGTTCTTTAGTTCTTCTTAGCAAGAAGGGGTGTATGATTTTCTTTAGTTGTATCGCAGATTCAGCATCTCCTTCTTTGTCTATAGGTGTAGAGAATCTATCTTTAAAGTGAGATTGCCCACCGAAGATTCCAGGATTGATGAAACTGAATTGTGCATAGAGATCAAATGTATTATTCTCTATGGGTGTACCTGTCATGACAAATTTGTTCTTAGATCGCAGGACTCGCATCGCTTTGTATCTCTTTGAGTTTGGATTTTTGATCGCTTGAGATTCGTCTAAGATGATGTAATTAAATGTAATGTCCTTAAGATATTCTATATCTACTGTCGCGGTATCATAAGTTGTAACTACAAGGTCATATTTTTCTATGCCGATAATCTTGCGGTCTCTCTTAGGTCCATGATGTATGTAGTAACTGAGGGTAGGACAGAATTTTTCGATCTCAGCGACCCAATTAAATAATAAACTTCTAGGTACGATTACTAAGCTGTAACCTCTCTCAAGCTCTTTCTGGTATGCGAGTAGTGATATCATCTGTATCGTCTTACCAAGACCCATATCATCTGCTAAGCATCCACCAAATCCTATCTGATCTAATGTACATAACCACTGGTAACCCTCCATCTGATATGGTCTAAGCTCTGCTGTAATAGAATCAGGTAAAGTGAATTTTTGACTAAAATTTGCTTCCTTAATTTTTTCAAATTTTGTCCTTAATTCGATATAACTTTCATCCTCAGAAACCTCATCAAATAATTCCTCTACAACACCGTACTTGAAGTGGTTAATCTTAAGACCATCCTTTTCGTTATCACTTATCTGATAGAGGGTCTTTATTTTTTCAAACCACTCATCAGGCAAGAGTCCCATGGTTCCGTCTCCTAATTTGACAAATTTCTCATCATTTTTGATCGCTTCTATCCATGATTTATAGGCCACTTTCTCATCGCCGAAACTGAGATCTACATCTACCTCAAACCAATCGATGCCAGATGCAATAGTCGTAGAAACTTGAGCTTTATTAGAATTAAACTTAAAATTGTTAAGATTTTCTTGTCCAAATATTTCTATATCATTCTCTCTGCAGGATTCATAGAAATTAAGAAACCATGCATCTTTTATAAAGTCCTTAGCAGATATATAGAATTGGCCTGTAGCCTGATAGCTCTCACTGAAATGTTCGTTGACTTCTACCAAGTGATTGATAAAGTCATTTTTTTCTTGATGATTTATTGTTACAAGCAGATTATTCTCATCTATGTTCTGAGGGACATATTCATCTGGGGTAAGTATATCATATAATTGCCCATCGTAACTTAACTTAGGTGTAAATACAATATAGTTACCCGCTTCACTTAGATAGATGTGCTTCTCACCACCTGATAATTCTCTGGTTGCTTGCTGGAAACTTTCTGGATAATCGACTGTGATCTGACCATTTATCTTAGAAAAAAGGTTGAGTAAGTGTATCCGATCTTTTTCTTTTATGATGATTGGTTTTTCCGTCCAGAAAGATAGTAGAGAGTGGACTTGGTTAGAGTCGTATAGGTACGCTACTTTCTCATTGTTATAACAGAATATCGGCCACATATTCCAGTTATCTACCGGACTTATTTCTTTTTCTGCGAGAAATAATCTGGTTTTGAGTAGATAATATCCATCATCTTCCTGCACCTCCATTGACATAGTGATCCTGTCATTTCGAAAAGAGATCAGATGTAGATCAGACTTTCTCGGTGTAGCGTAATCACTTATATGTTGGTTAGTGACATAATGTATGTCTCGATTCAGTTGATCTAAGTTGTCTTGAAGGAAAGCAAGGAAATTTTGAGCATTATTGTGATTTGCATTTGCAGTAGCTATGTGTTTCTCTGTCAGTTCATTATACCAATCTAATCGATCACTAGAAAAATATCGAGGCGTTTCTTCGATGTTGATTTTAGACCCTAACTTATTATTGGCTTTGACAGATTTACCTTTTAGAATATGTAAGCCTGGTATCTGCTGTTTTTTATAATTTAGGTTCCATAAGTAAGCATTCGCCCAATTTTCGCTTTCAAGTTTCGATTTATTTTCTAATAGATGGTGTAGGCCATCTTTACTTATTTGATTGTTGCTTATTTGATTTTGGACGGTTAGGATTTCGTCGGTCGATATCATGACCTCTTCCACCTCGGTGGCATAATAATTTGCTCCCTTAAGCTCCAATGTATAAGCTATATCAAATAGCTTTTGGCTCATTTCTAATTTTTCCATAAAGTGCTGAGAAACCACTTGGTAGCTTAATTTTTTATTGTTGGCTAAGATCCTGTGGACGCTGTTATCTTTTAATGCTGCAAGTTGATGTTTACAGAGTAGTGCACTTGTTTCTCCACAAGTATTACATTTTATGGAATATTTATCTTCTTCTTTCTTTATATATACGATTGGATTTTCTTCTTTCTTTCCATGGTATCCCCATCTTGGAGCCGCTAATTGGATTTCTAATTCTGAAGACTTATTGAGTTGAATGGCTGTAACTTCATATTTGACAAAATATTGATTCTTTGTTTTCGTAAATAATCCATCCCATATTAGATTGCTTACCCCATTGCTTATATGTGGCAGTATCCTATAGTGAGTATACGGTGCTCTTGCGATTTCGAGAATAGGCTGCTCCACCACTTCGAATTTGACTCTATTCTGTAGAATTCTGCTATCTGGAGTATTGAGCAGGAGATATAATGCTGCCACTACATGTACACAGTCATCAGGCTCAGTATTATCACACGTACATACTAATGTCGAGATCGTATTAGATGGGTCATATCCCACAATAGCTTCTTCTCCAGCTATATAACACTTAATTAGTCGCTGGTCAGCATCATTTTGGAATTCGAGAGTTTCAATATTTTGACTAAGAGACTTAGCTAATTTAAATTTTTTGAAACTGACATCACTATTGAGATATTGGGATATTGTCTTAGTAAGAAACATAGAAATTATTAGGCTATAGTATGACGTTTTACAGCCTATAAAGTTCTTAATTATATAAGGAAAAGGGTGGAAATAAGGATATCATTTTGTGCTTATCAACTAAAATGTACATAATCCCTCGTATTGGTTGATGAAAATAGACAATTGTTGTACCAATTGTATGCTGAATAGTAATCTACTCTTCTTGATTAGGCAAATTCTTATCCGTCAGAGAATGCAAAAAGTTAACTAAATCAGCCTTCTGTCTGTCGGATAGCTTAAGTGGTTCTATCATCAAGGAATCCGTATTAATGGGTGCTTCCACAAAATCATAAGGATTACTATAGTAATCCATAACCTCTTCTAAAGTTTCCATCATACCATTATGCATATATGGAGCTGTTAGGCCCACATTCCTTAAGCCTGGGACTTTGAATTTACCGAGATCTGTAGAGTCTTTTGTGATATCATATCGACCTTTGTCCACTAAAGTCTCTCCGTCATATAATCCAATATTCCTAAATTCATCCCCTGTAAAATCTGGACCAAAATGACAATCGAAACATCTAAAATCATCAGAGATAAACATGTCTCTACCTCTCTGTTGAGAAGCACTCATGGCTGATGTATCTTGTCCATTTAACCATAGGTCATGAGGGGCACTGCCATTGCTTTCGAGACTACGCTGGAATTCTGCGAGGGCATTAGCGATGTTAAATGAATCGGGATTTGATTGATATACTTTTTTAAATAAGATTTGATAATCCTCGCTAAATTGAATTCTATCTACTGCAATGTCATAGGGAAGATTCATTTCGATAGGACTTTCGATAGGTGTGATCACCTGATCCTCAAGTGTTGCTGCTCTCCCGTCATAGAAAAAATAAGGTCTGCTTAGCATATTCATAATAGATGGTGCATTCCTAGTGCCGATGCTGTCATCCATCCCTAAAGAAAAACTTCTATTATCAGCAAATGCAAACTCTGGTTTGTGACAACTGGCACATGATATAGATTTGTCTTTGGATAGAATAGGATCGAAAAATAGCTTTTGACCTAAGTCAGATTTACTATCGATAACATAAATATCATCCTTTTCCTCATTCATAAAAGAGGTCGCTATTGCGCAAATAACAAATAGGGTGAATAATATGGAAAAGTATTGTTTCAACGAAGACGATTTTATTTACTAACGTGAAATTAGTGAATATGATTTCAATGTGTTTATTTACTTTCTCTCTATCAAAGGTCCCTTTCATCTCGACCTTGCGGAGAGATCTTCAGCAATGGAAAGTCACTCTTAAGTTATCTGAAGATTTCTCCATTCCGCTGCGCTGCAGTCGAAAAGAAAAAGTGTAGATAAATTGTTGCCTGATCTCAGCGAGATCAAAATAATTTAGAGAAATCAAATAGGACTCGTTGTTAACCTCAGAGAGGTCATACTTAGCAAATTAAAGTGTGACCTCTCTGAGGTCAAACGGCTGTAATGTAATTGAATAAAATAGTATAATCGCTCTGCGATTAATTATGCATTCGACAGTAGAAAAACTCAGCGAGGCATTACAAATTTAGAAAATTTGATTTGTAACAATTTTATAAAATTTTATCGATGTCATATTAATTTAGATGAAGTACATTGAGTCCGACCCTGATCTCAGCGAGATCAAACTATTATAGCAAAATACGTTACGTCCTCTACTGACCTCATAGAGGTCATACTAAAATTGAGATAATGTTATTCATCAAAGAACTTAAATACATACTCATCTTTATAATCTATTTTATATTTTCCTAATAAGGATTGATATTCATTTTTAAATGATCTTTTTTGATGATGCATATCTTGATTACGTATATAATTTATAACCGTCGAAACTTCTTTCCAGCCCACAGAAAAAATACCATATCCAAGTTGCCATTCAAAATGATGACGGGTAAATTTTTCGTCCTTAATATATTTAGAACTTGATTTTTTAATTTCTCTTACAAGGTCTGGAATCAACTCATTCAGATTGTATTCTATTAAAATATGAATATGATCATGATAGCCATTAACTGCCAATGGATATTGTCCTCTTTCTTTTAGAATGCCTGAGATATAAGCAAACACTTTCGCTCTCCAAGATTTATCTAAAATAGCTTGTCGATTCTTTACGGCAAAAACTATATGCAATTGAACTTTTTTATATGTATTTGCCATTTTAGGTTACAAATTTGTAGAACATCTCTGAGGTCAGATGCTCATGTAAATAAAAATCTAAATTAGTATAGTCCCTATGGTATTAGCAATGTATAATAACATTAGATACCAACTCTACATAACCTCTCACATATTAGAGTATTTGAGGCAGAACAAAAAGCAACAATATTTGATAGCGAGTAAAGACTCAGTATTTAGAAGGATATCATTCTTCTATGCAAGACTCAGATCTGACAGGTTTCTAAAACCTGTTAAATCTATCTAAACTCTCGCCCACTTATCAGAACTCATTTTCATCTCGACCTTGCGGAGAGATCTTCAGCAATAATAACTACTCTTAAGATATCTGAAGATTTCTCCATTTCGCTGCTCTGCAGTCGAAATGAAAAAAGTGTGGTAGACTGGATGGAAGTGATCATTAAGCGTAGTTTGTGAAAAACAAAAGTGTTTGTATAATCAGAATCGAGACTTAGTCTTTAGAAGGATATCGTGCTTCTATGCAAGACTCAGATTTGACAGGTTTCTAAAACCTGTTAAATCTCGCTTAGTAATTATAACAACCAAATAAATGAATAAAACCAGAACCCATTTTCATCTCGACCTTGCGGAGAGATCTTCAGCAATGAAAATTCACTCTTTATTCTATCTGAAGATTTCTCCATTCCGCTTCGCTGCAGTCGAAAAGAAAAAGTGTGGTAGATTGGAAGTGAAGTAATCGTTAAGCGTAGTTTTCGAAAAGACAAAAGCAAATATTATTGATAGAGAATCGATACTCGCTAAGCTCTCACTCACTTACCAGAACCATTTTCATCTCGACCCTGCGGAGAGATCTTCAGTAATGAAAATTCACTCTTTATTCTATCTGAAGATTTCTCCATTTCGCTGCGCTACAGTCGAAATGAAAAAAGTGTGGTAGACTGGATGGAAGTGATCATTAAGCTTAGTTTGTGAAAAACAAAAGTGTTTGTATAATCAGAATCGAGACTTAGTCTTTAAAAGGGTATCGTGCTTCTATGCGAGACTCATATTTGACAGGTTTCTAAAACCTGTTAAATCTCGCTTAGTAATTATAACAACCAGTTAAATGAATAAAACCAGAACCCATTTTCATCTCGACCCTGTGGAGAGATCTTCAGCAATGAAAATTCACTCTTTATTCTATCTGAAGATTTCTCCATTCCGCTTCGCTGCAGTCGAAAAGAAAAAGTGTGGTAGACTGGAAGTGAAGTAATCGTTAAGCGTAGTTTTCGAAAAGACAAAAACAAAAATTTTTGATAGAGAATCGATACTCGCTAAGCTTTCACTCACTTATCAGAACCATTTTCATCTCGACCCTGCGGAGAGATCTTCAGCAATGAAAATTCACTTTTAAGTCATATTAAGAATTTTCTATTCCGATGTGATGCAGTCGAAAACAAAATGTGTGGTAGGCTGAATGAGAAGTGATCGTTAAGCAAAGTTTGTGAAAAGACACAAGAGAATATGCATAATCAGAATCGAAACTGAATTTTGCTAAACTTTCGCCCATTTAATAGAACCTTTTTACATCTCGATAATATATTATCAGATAATGGGATTGCTACAATTTAATTTGCTTGTGAAGTTTTGATTATGATTAAATTTTATGATCATGAAAAACTTGGAAAATGATACTGTCTATTCAAGAATGAAATTTGCAAAATATAGAGTAAGACAAAAAAAACTGTATAACACCAACGGTTATCCTATGTTAAGATTATTACTACGTCAATTTATTTGAGAAACTCCAAGGGTGACTTTTAATATAGTATGTGGTATATCTTATTTATATTTGATATCAAACTAACCATCAAAAATTCCATTAATGAAATTATTCAAGAATACAATTCTTTCCTTTATAGTCATTCTTCTAATAACTGTTAATGCTAATGCTCAGCAAATTTTAGAATCTAAGGCAGGAATAGCTTCAGATAATTTTGGGTGGGCTATGGGTATGAGTGGGGATGGTAACTGGTTAGCATTAAGTAAGCATCCTGGAGCTAATTTTCCTGCTCTATTCGAAATATATAAGAGATCCGGTAATACATTTGTAATCTTTCAAGTTGTTACAACACAACAGAATATTTCCTTTGATGGTTTTGAGTTTTCCACTGACGGAAATAGACTAGCCGTCATAAAAGGAGCCGGCTTCCAGAGGCAAGGAGAAGCATTAGTGTATGAGCTCCAAGGCAGTGAATTCGTGAAAATTGGCAATTCTATTCGTGAAGAAAATCGACTTGAGTCCTTTGGTAATTCAGGAGCTGCTTTCAGCTTTTCTGATGATGGGAGCACATTAGCGATTGGTACCAGAGATTATGACCTAACTGAAGATAATGGACTGATTGAGATATACGAGTATAACGGTACAGACTGGGTAGATAAAGGCTCAAGAGTGTATGGGGAAGACAATCAAAGAATAGGTAGAGATGTTGCACTATCTGCTGATGGAAACAAACTTGTAGTTTCTAATTCGCCAGCATCCGCTTCTGTAATTAGAATGACAAATATTTATGAATTTGAAAATGGGGACTGGCAATTGATAGGAGAGGTAGAGGATTGTGGTGGACCTGTTAGAATTACTGGAGATGGTAATAGAGTTATTACAATCTGTGATGGAGAATCACACTTCTTAGAACTTATAGACAACGAATGGCAAGAGACCCTTCCTCGTATTAATCATGCGGAAGTAATTCCTTTTAGTACTGGACCTTTAGAAACGGACATGACACCTGATGGTCATCATTTCCTGTTCTCTAATGGAGATGGAACAGTATACATGTTTGAATTGATACAAGGTAATTGGGTACAGAATGCTGGAGTTTACCTAAACACGCAGCAAAAATTATTATTTGGTTCTGGCTTACAACTTGATGATGACGCATCTCGCATGGTAATAGGACAAGCACAATATAATGATCTCGGAGGAAGAGTTTTTCATATGATACCAGGAGAACAAAGAGGAGTACAGATTAGACCTTTCTTGGATAAAAATCTAAATGGAATAAAGGACGATGTCGAACCATATATTATAGAAGTCACACTAACAGTGGATGAAGCTTATACACTATTACCTACACCGTTTGGATATTTATTAACTGGTTCCGATGGTCTACATAGAGTTAGCCTATCCATTGGTAGTGAGTTTGACCTTGGCGAAGAATTCATCGAAATTCAGTTGGGGGCATTTGGTTCTTATGATCTACCTCTACAAATCTCAGAAATAGGTCCGGAATTTGAATTTAGAGCTTATTCATCAAATTATATTTGTAACTCTTTTGCGAAATTCCTTTTTGACATACCTACTTGGTTAGGAAATGCTAGAAGATTAGTAATAGAATTACATGATAAAGATTTGGCTGAAGGTGGTAATGTTATAGAATCGTGGGATGAAGAATTGCTTAGCTGCGAGTCTCTTATTTTGAGTACTTTGGTACAATTACCAGATGAGACAGCTACTGGTGATATTTTGAATTTTGCCTTTGTGGTAAAAGAATATGATTTGGCTACAGGTGATTTTTTAGAGACATATATTAAGGATTTAGCTGGAATCCTTTTATGTGCAGTAGATCCTAATGATAAGCTCGTCACGCCTATAGGAAGAGAACCTAATGACCTGACTCATAAGGACGAAACTTTAAATTATAGAATCAGATTTCAGAATACAGGTAATTTGCCAGCAACGAATATCTACCTATTAGATAAGATCGACGAAAACTTAGATATCAAAAGCTTCAAAGTGATAGACGCAAGTCATGAACTAACAGCTGTAGAGATGGATGATGATAGACTTGTAAAATTCTATTTTGATAATATTAATCTGCCTGACTCGATCAACAATGAACCTGAAAGTCACGGGTATGTAGAATTCATGATAAAGCCATATCCAGATCTACCAGAACTTACAGAGATAAATAATCAAGCAGAAATATATTTTGACCTTAATGAACCCATCGTCACTAATGAGACGAGAAGTGTATTGACTACATTTCCAAGAACAACTTTAACGGACGAAAACATAGAATGGACAGACTTTATGATCTCTCCAAATCCAACAAATGATAGGTTACTATGGAGCCAAGATCTAAATATTCTTTCTTACAAAGTCTTCGATAGTGTAGGACGCATATACATGGAAGAAAGTGGATTAGATAATTATTCAATATCTGTCAGTCATCTCCCTACTCAACTTTATTGGATAACATTAGAAACTAAAGAAGGCTATTATAAGTCGAGCTTTGTTAAGCAATAAAAACACGATTGATTAGAACCGAGACTTACTTTTTCTAATCCAACGCCCACCTAACAAAAACTCTTTTTAATCTCGACCCTTAAGAGTGATATTCAGCGATGAAGACCACTCTAAAGATGTTTGAAGATTTTTCCATTCCGCTGCGCTGCAGTCGAAAAGAAAAAGTGTGGTAGATTGGAAGTGAAGTAATCGTTAAGCATAGTTTTCGAAAAGACAAATACAAATATGTTTGTTACAGAATCGAGACTAAGTCTTGATAATCTTCCGCCCATTTAACGAATCCCATTTTCATCTCGACCTTGCGGAGAGATCTTTAGCAATGAAAATTCACTCTTTATTCTATCTGAAGATTTCTCCATTTCGCTGCGCTACAGTCGAAATGAAAAAAGTGTGGTAGACTGGATGGAAGTGATCATTAAGCCTATTTGCGAAAAACAAAAGTGTTTGTATAATCAGAATCGAGACTCAGTCTTTAGAAGGATATCGTGCTTCTATGCAAGACTCAGATTTGACAGGTTTCTAAAACCTGTTAAATCTCGCTTAGTAATTATAACAACCAAATAAATGAATAAAACCAGAACCCATTTTCATCTCGACCCTGCGGAGAGATCTTCAGAAATGAAAATTCACTCTTTATTCTATCTGAAGATTTCTCCATTTCGCTGCGCTACAGTCGAAATGAAAAAAGTGTGGTAGACTGGAAGTGAAGTAATCGTTAAGCATAGTTTTCGAAAAGACAAATATGTTTGATTACAGAATCGAGACGGCGTACTAAGCACTGTCTTCTGTTTAGCCAAGATTCAGATTTAACAGGTTTTTTAATAACTACTCTTAAGATATCTGAAGATTTCTCCATTTCGCTGCGCTGCAGTCGAAAAGAAAAAGTGTGGTAGATTGGAAGTGAAGTAATAGTTAAGCATAGTTTTCGAAAAGACAAATACAAATATGTTTGTTACAGAATCGAGACTAAGTCTTGATAATCTTCCGCCCATTTAACGAAACCCATTTCATCTCGACCCTCCGGAGATATCTTCAGCAATAGAAAGTCACTCTTAAGATATCTGAAGATTTCTCCATTTCGCTGCGCTACAGTCGAAATGAAAAAAGTGTGGTAGACTGGATGGAAGTGATCATTAAGCTTAGTTTGTGAAAAACAAAAGTGTTTGTATAATCAGAATCGAGACTTAGTCTTAAGAAAGATATGATGCTTCTATGTTAGACTCATATTTGACAGGTTTCTAAAACCTGTTAAACCTCGCTAAGCTCTCGCTCACTATCAGAACCCATTTTCATCTCGACCCTGTGGAGAGATCTTCAGCAATGAAAATTCACTCTTTATTCTATCTGAAGATTTTTCCATTCCGCTGCGCTGCAGTCGAAAAGAAAAAGTGTGGTAGATTGGAAGTGAAGTAATCGTTAAGCATAGTTTTCGAAAAGACAAAAGAGTCGTATGATCAGAATCGAGACTAAATCTCGCTAAGCTTTCGCCCATTTAACAAATCCCATTTCATCTCGACCCTCCGGAGATATCTTCAGCAATAGAAAGTCACTCTTAAGATATCTGAAGATTTCTCCATTTCGCTGCGCTACAGTCGAAATGAAAAAAGTGTGGTAGACTGGATGGAAGTGATCATTAAGCTTAGTTTGTGAAAAACAAAAGTGTTTGTATAATCAGAATCGAGACTTAGTCTT
>Ga0209831_1003046_pt1 | contig 14133 bp, 15 predicted proteins | sample Maine_Asex4_meta_FD_187451 | JGI IMG/M metagenome (GOLD analysis project Ga0209831, IMG submission 187451) | Marine algal microbial communities from Maine, USA - Maine_Asex4_metaG (SPAdes) (version 2) | ecosystem: Host-associated > Algae > Red algae > Unclassified | place: Maine, USA | collected...
TCGGGCAACCGCAACTTCGAGGGCCGCGTCAACCCCGACGTGCGCGCCAACTACCTCGCCTCGCCCCCCCTCGTGGTCGCCTATTCGATCCTCGGCACCATGACCAAGGACATCACGACCGAAGCGCTCGGACAGGATCAGGACGGCAACGACGTCTTCCTGAAAGACATCTGGCCGACCCAGGCCGAGATCAACAAGCTGGTAGACGAGACGGTCACGCGCGAGGCGTTCCAGTCACAATACGCCGACGTCTTCGCCGGTGACGACAAGTGGCAGGGCATCGACACCGAGGGCGGCGACACCTACGGCTGGCCCTCCGGTTCGACCTACGTCCAGAACCCGCCCTATTTCGAGGGCATCACCCCCGAAGTCGGCGAGATCCGGAACGTCGAGAAGGCGCGCATCCTCGCGCTCTTGGGCGATTCGATCACGACCGACCACATCTCGCCCGCAGGCTCCATCGCCAAGACCTCCCCGGCGGCGGATTACCTCCAGGAGCGTCAGGTCGGCGTGCGCGACTTCAACTCCTACGGCGCGCGGCGCGGCAACCATCAGGTGATGATGCGCGGCACCTTCGGCAATATCCGCATCCGCAACCTGATGGCGCCGGGCACCGAAGGGGGCGTCACGAAGCACATTCCGTCCGGCGAGGTGATGCCCATCTTCGACGCGGCGATGAAGTACAAGGCGGAGAACACCCCCCTCGTCATCATCGGCGGCAAGGAATACGGCACCGGCTCGTCCCGCGACTGGGCGGCAAAGGGCACGGCGCTCCTGGGCGTCAGCGCCGTCATCACCGAAAGCTTCGAGCGCATCCACCGCTCGAACCTCGTCGGCATGGGCGTCGTTCCGCTCCAGTTCACGGGCGGCGACAACCGCGAATCGCTCGGCCTGACGGGCGAGGAAACCGTCACGGTCCACGACCTCGCCACCGTCACCCCGCGCGCGACGGTCAAGGCGACGATCGACTACCCGAACGGCGACACGAAGGAGATCGACCTCCTCTGCCGCATCGATACGGCGACGGAGATCGACTACGTCAGGAACGGCGGCGTCCTGCATTACGTGCTGCGCGATCTGGCCGGCGACGAGAAGATCGCGGCGCAGTAACGCTCCGCGCGCCGCGAAACCCCCGGAAAGGCCCCGTACCGGCATGGTGCGGGGCCTTTCCCGTTCTGAAACGATTTTCCCGGTTCTGCGGGGGATTTTCTGGAACAAATCCCCCGTCCGTTTCTTGATGGGCCAGAAGCGCGGCGCAGTCGTCGCGCTTGTCTGACTGAAACGACCAGGAGGTCACCCCATGAAACGGATTCTCGCATCCAGCGCCCTCGCCCTCATGATGAGCACGACCGGTGCCTTCGCCGACGCCCATGACGAAATATTCATGACGCAGCCCGGCGACATGCAGATTCTCGGCTCCGAGTTCATCGGCGCCCGCGTCTACGTCTCCGAAACCGAGTTCGACGACACCTACGAATACATGGAAGGTGCGGAGAAGGAATGGGACGATGTCGGCGAGATCAACAACATCATCCTCTCGCGTAACGGCGCCGTCAAAGGCGTCGTGATCGGCGTCGGCGGCTTCCTCGGCATCGGCGAGAAGGACGTTGCCGTGAGCATGGACCAGATCAGGTTCATCGCCGACGGCGACAATGCCAACGACTACTTCCTCGTCTTCACCAGCTCGAAGGCCGCCCTCGAAGCCGCCCCCGACTGGGATCGCCGCACGGAGCGCATGCGCGCCGACCGCCTCGAAAAGACCCAGACCGCCGTGCGGACCGAGGCCAATCGCCCCATGACCAACATGGCCGCCCTCAACGGCGTCGAGCGCAAGGGCTATGCCGTGATCGAGGTCGAGGAAGTCGGCAAGATGAAGGCCAGCGACCTGATCGGGACGCGCGTCTACGGGATCGAGAACGAGAACGTGGGCGAAGTGGGTGACATCATCCTGTCGCCGAACGGCACGGGCCGCGTGGCCATCGTCGACGTCGGCGGCTTCATGGGCATTGGCGAGAAGCCCGTCGCCATCCCGATGAAGGAACTGCGCATCATGCGCGAGACCGATGGCGACGACCTGCGCGTCTACATCGACGCGACCGAGCAGCGCCTCGAAACGATGCCGAAATACGAGAACAACAACTGATCGACCCCGATCGCCCGATCTGAAGAGCCGCCGCTTCCCGCCGGAAGCGGCGGCTTTTCGTGTTTCCGATTCGCATTTCGGACGTTCGGCGTAAACGAGTGGATTCCACGCCCCGGTTGCCGTATACGGGGCGGGCCTGGTGCAGCGACGCACTGCCGACTAGAGGTTGGAACCATGACGAACCACGACGCGACGGGCAAGCCCGTCACGCGCCCTGCCGATGCGCGCTTTTCTCCCGGCCCCACCCGCAAGTTCGAGGGCTGGACCCCCGCCCATCTCGCCGGAGCCGCCATCGGCCGCTCCCACCGCTCGGCGGATGGCAAGGCGAAACTGAAATCCGCCATCGACCGCTCCGCCGCCCTGCTCGGCATGCCCGAAGGCTGGCGCCTCGGCATCATCGCCGGGTCCGATACCGGCGCCGTAGAATGCGCGATGTGGAACCTGCTCGGTCCCCGCCCCGTCGACGTGCTGGTCTGGGAAGCGTTCGGCAAGGACTGGGCAATCGACGCGACCGACGAGATGAAGCTGGAGGGGCGCACGCTGCGCGCCGATTTCGGCGATATCCCCGATCTTTCCACCGTCGATTTCAGCCATGACGTCGTCTTCACCTGGAACGGCACCACCTCAGGCGTGCGCGTGCCGGACGGCGACTGGATCCCCGACGACCGCGAGGGGCTGGTGATCGCCGACGCGACCTCCGCCGCCTTCGCGATGGACCTGCCCTGGGACAAGCTCGACGTGGTGACGTGGTCGTGGCAGAAGGTGCTCGGCGGCGAGGCGGCGCACGGCATGCTCGCCCTCGGCCCCCGCGCCGTGGAGCGGATCGAAAGCTTCGAGCCGACGCTGGCCATCCCCAAGATCTACCGCATCCGCAAGGGCGGCAAGCTGAACGAGGGCGTCTTCAAGGGCGAGACGCTCAACACTCCTTCGCTGCTCGCGGTCGAGGATTGCCTCGCCGCGCTGGAATGGGCCGAAGGGCTGGGCGGTCTGCCCGCCATGATCGCCCGCAGCCAGGCGAATTTCGACGTGATGGAGAAGTGGATCGAGCGCACCCCCTGGGCCGATTTCATGGCCACGGATCCCGCGACCCGCTCGACCACCTCGCTTTGCGTCACGATCTCGGACCCCGTGTTCGACGCGCTGGACGAGGACGGACAGCGCGGCTTCGTCAAGCGGATGCTGGCCATGCTCTCGGACGAGGATGCCGCCTACGATATCGGCGGCTATCGCTCGGCCCCGCCCTCCTTCCGCGTCTGGGGCGGCGGGACGGTCGAGGCGTCCGATATCGAGGCGCTGACCCCGTGGCTCGACTGGGCCTTCGCCGCGACGAAGGACGAGCACGCAAAAGCGGCCTGACCTCTCTTTTTCCCCGATAGCGACACCTGAACGACCCCGGATCGAAGTTCCGGGGCGTCCCTCGCTCCATCGAAATTCCGAAGCAGGAACCCTCCCATGACCGCACCCAAAGTCCTCATCTCCGACGCCATGTCCTCCAAGGCCGCCGATATCTTCCGCGCCCGGGGCGTCGATGTCGATGTCACCCCCAAGATGACCCCCGAAGAACTGATGGGCGTCATCGGCCAGTACGATGGCCTGTGCATGCGCTCCTCGACCAAGGTGACGCCCGAGATTCTCGACGCCGCGACGAACCTCAAGGTCATCGGCCGCGCAGGCATCGGCGTCGACAATGTCGATGTGCCCAAAGCCACCCAGAAGGGCGTGATCGTGATGAACACGCCCTTCGGCAACGCCATCACCACCGCCGAACACGCCATCGCCATGATGTTCGCCGTCGCCCGCCAGATCCCCCTCGCCAACGCCTCGACCCACGCGGGCAAGTGGGAGAAATCCAAGTTCATGGGCACCGAGATCACCGGCAAGACGCTGGGCATCATCGGGGTCGGCAATATCGGCACCATCGTCGTGCAGCGGGCGCTGGGCCTGAAAATGCGCGTCGTCGCCTTCGACCCGTTCCTGTCCGAGGAACGCGCCGAACGCCTCGGCATCGCGAAGGTCACGCTCGACGAGTTGTTGGCCCAAGCCGATTTCATGACCATCCACGTCCCGAAGACCAAGGACACCGCCAACCTGCTCGACGCCGCCGCCATCGCCAAGATGAAGCCGGGCATGTTCGTCGTCAACTGCGCCCGCGGCGGCATCGTCGACGAAGCGGCCCTGCGCGAGGCGCTCGATAGCGGCCATGTCGCGGGCGCGGCCTTCGACGTCTTCGCCGAGGAACCGGCCAAGGAGAACCCGCTGTTCGGCCATCCCAACGTCGTCGTCACGCCCCATCTGGGCGCCGCCACGACCGAGGCGCAGGAGAAAGTGGCGCTTCAGGTCGCCGAGCAGATGGCCGACTACCTGCTCGACGGGGCCGTGACCAACGCGCTCAACGCGCCGTCCCTGACCGCCGAGGAAGCCACCAAGCTCGACCCGTATCTGAGCCTCGTCAAGAAACTCGCCTCCTTCGCCGGGCAGGTGACCGAAGACGAAATCCTCGCCATCCGCATCACCTTCGAGGGCGAGGCCGCCGCCCTGCCGCACCCCCCGCTGGTGCAGACGGCGGTGCAGTCGGTGCTGGGGTCGAAACTCGACAGCATCAACATGGTCAACGCGCTGGAGGTGGCGAAGGAACGCGGCATCGACATCGCCTCGACCAAGGCGGAGACGCGCAGCGACTACCAGACGCTGATCTCCATCGAGGTCGAGACCAAATCGCAGACCCGCTCCGTCAAGGGCACGCTGGTCGGCGGCAAGCTGGCCCGCATGGTCGAGGTGAAGGGCATCGCCGTCGAGACGGACCTGAAGGGCGACATGATCTACGTCACCAATCAGGACCAGCCCGGCCTCATCGGCTCCGTCGGCTCGCTGATGGCGCGCGAGGGCATCAACATCGCCACCTTCCACCTCGGCCGCTCCGAAGCGGGGGCCGATGCGGTGGCCATCGTCGGGCTGGACGGCCCCGCGCCGGATGCGGTGGTGAAGGAACTGAAGGGCCTGACCTATATCGACCGCGCGATTCCGCTGCGGTTCGAGTAAGGGGCGAGCGATGCGGCCCCGTGCGTCGTGCGGGGCCGCACCGATGAACTCCGCGTGAGCGGTCTTGCCGATCCGGTGCGAAAAGTATCTCGATGGGGCGAGATATTCTTGTCCCGTCGTCCAACCGTACCGGAGTCACCGCCATGCATCGCCTCGCCCTCCTCGCCGCTCTCTTGCCCCTGCCCGCCCTCGCAGGAGAAGCCGACGTCATCGAGGCGACCGCCGAGCGCAGCGGGTCCGGTTGGCGGATCGAGGCGACGGTACGCCACGCGGATACCGGCTGGGACCATTACGCCGACGGGTTCGAGATCGTCGCACCCGACGGCACCGTGCTGGGCACGCGCGTTCTCTATCACCCGCATGTCGAGGAACAGCCCTTCACCCGCTCGCATACCCTGACCATCCCCGAGGGCATCACCGAAGTGACGGTGCGGGCGCTCGATTCGGTGCATGGGGGCGGGGGCGCGTCGGTCGTGGTCCAGCTTCAGTAGATCACCCGTTCCAGATACAATCCCTGCGGCGGGGCGACGGTGCCGCAGGCGGCGCGGTCGGCGGCGGCCAGCGCTTCGGCCACGCGGTCCGGGTGCCAGCGCCCGGCGCCGACCTGCACCAGCGTTCCGACGAAGCTGCGCACCTGATTGTGCAGGAAGCTGCGCGCGCGGACGTAAAAGCGGAACTCCCCGTCCACCTCCGCGATGTCGAGCGCGTCCAGCGTCTTGACGGGGGAGGCGGACTGGCAATGGACCGAGCGGAAGGTCGTGAAGTCGTGATGCCCGATCAGATGCGCGGCCCCCGCGCGCATCGCGTCGCCGTCGAGCGGCTTGTGGACGTGCCACACCAGCCCGCCGAGCAGGACGGGCCGTGCGGGACGGGCGAGCACGCGATAGCGGTAGTGCCGCGCCCGCGCGTCGAACCGGGCGTGGAAATCGTCCGCCACGCGTTCGGCGGCCACGACGGAGACGGGTTCGGGATCGAGGAAATGGTCGAGCGCGCGGCACAGGCGATGCGCCTCCCACTCGCGCGTCAGGTCGCAATGGACGACCTGTCCGGTCGCGTGCACCCCCGCATCGGTACGGCCCGCCGCGATGATGGGCGGGGCGTCCGGCTCGATCGCGCGGATCGCCTCCTCCACCGCCTGCTGCACGCCGCGCCCGTTATCCTGCCGCTGCCAGCCGCAGAAGGGAGAGCCGTCATATTCGATGGTCAGCTTGTAGCGGGGCATGACGGGGCCATACCCGATCGCCCCCGCGCGCTCAACGCCCGCGTGATCCGGTGGAGAGGATCAGGGTTTCCTCGCCTCGGTCATACCTGTCACGACCTCGCCGTACATGGCGACGTATTCCGCCCGCAACAGTACCAGCGCTCCGATGATGCCGGTCGAAAAGAGAGACGCAATCAACGCGTATTCGATGGCCGTCGCGCCCGTTTCGTCCTCGATGAACTTCCTGAACATACTTTGGCTCCCCGATCCAACGTCGATTATGCACCGGGAAGTTTGACCAAATGCTAACGGGACTGGTGTACTGCTGACGAAGATGTGGAACACTGGAGGCAAGCTTTCCCGGCTTTGCGATGGACTCTCATGGACGACACCGAAGGCACGCACGGCCTCGTCGTGCTGATACACGGACTGGCCCGCACGCAGGCGTCGATGCGCCTGCTGTCGATGCGCCTGCAAAGGGCAGGCTTTCGCACGGCTTTCGCGCGCTACGACTCGCGCCGCATGCGGCTGAACGAAGCGGTCGACGCCGTCGCGCAGCAGATGGAGCAGGTCGCGTCCGGCCAGCCGCTCCACCTCGTCGGCCATTCGCTCGGCGGGGTCGTGGCCCTGCGCGTCAAGCATGAGCGACCCGACCTCGCCGTGCACCGCGTCGTGCAGCTCGGCTCGCCCAATCGCGGCTCGGCCGCGGCGCGGACGCTGAGCGAGATGCGGCTGGCGCGCGAGTTCTTCGGCCCCGTGCTGGCGGAGCTGTCGGGCGACATGAGCATCGAGCACGACCCCGACCCCGACGTCATGGCCATCGCCGGCGCGTCCATGCCGCGCTGGCTGTCGCAGCGATACGGCATCCACGGCACCAATGACGGCCTCGTCAGCGTGCGCTCCGCCTGGGGATGGGCGGCGGGAAAGCGGCTGCGGGTCGAGAGCATCCACGGATGGCTGCCCCTGAGCGCGGAGATAGCGCAGGACGTGGTGACGTTCCTCAAGTCCGGCGAGGCGCCGACGCATCCCGACGTCCTGACCGTCCATGCCGACGATGAGTGACTTCCTGATCGCCCCCGACCCCGCCCTCCCCCGCCTGACCCGCGCGGTCGCGGGCACCGACCACACCGGCGCGGCGGTCGACCTGCGCGTGGTGGAGGAACGGCCTCTCACCATCTTCCTGAACGCGCAGGAGATCGTGACGGCCATGACCATCGGCGACTATCCCGGGGAACTGGCCATCGGCTATCTGCTCAATCAGGGGATGCTGCGCCGGGACGACGTGCTGACGGGCGTGGACTACGACGAGGAACTGGAAGTCGTGGTCGTGCGCACCGAGCGGGCGACCGATTACGAGGAGAAGCTGAAGAAGAAGACCCGCACCAGCGGCTGCGCGGTCGGCACCGTCTTCGGCGACATGATGGAGACGCTCGACGGCCTGACCCTGCCTCCCGCGACGCTCCGCACGAGCTGGCTCTATGCTTTGGCCAAGAAGATCAACACCGTGCCGTCGCTCTATCTGGAGGCCGGGGCCATCCACGGGTCGGTCCTGTGCCGCGGGGATCGCCCGCTGGTCTACATGGAGGATGTCGGGCGCCACAACGCGGTCGACAAGATCGCGGGGTGGATGTTCCGCAATTCGGTCGATCCGGGCGAGCACATCCTCTACACGACCGGGCGCCTGACCTCCGAAATGGTCATCAAGACGGCCGCCATGGGCATCCCCGTCCTCGCCTCGCGCTCCGGCTTCACCGCCTGGGGCGTCGAGATCGCGCGCGACGTGGGGCTGACGCTGATCGGGCGGATGCGGGGGCGGCGGTTCGTGTGCCTCTCGGGCGAGGAACGCCTGATCCGCGACGCCGACCCGGACGCGGTGGAGGAGGAGGGGCCGAAGCACCGGCGCAAGGGGGCGGGGGATTGAAATGGCGCGTCGCCTCGCCATGTGGTTATGCATGGTAAAGGAAGAATCATATGACCCAGGAAGCGACGTACGAATCGATACTGAAGATGCTGCATGAAGTGCTGGAGATGCAGAAGGCTCAACGCCGCGACCTTACCGCTATGGAAAAGAAACTCGATCGTACAGTCAGGCTTCTGCAAGAGAACACGACCATGACGACCGGCCTTGCAGGGATCACCGCCCTTTCCTACGGGAAAAGGCTGAAGACGAAACCGCGCCCGCCCATCGAATAGATTCTCCCCTACTCCTTGTACTTCTCGTTCGCGATCCGCCACGAATACGCTCGCCCGTCGGGATAGATCGCCATGTACAGATCCGCCCCGTCGCCCTCGTCCTCCCCGGCCATGATCGCGGTCGCGCGGCCCGCCTTCAGGTCGGCGAGGATCGCGTCCTCGTCGAAGCAGTCGATCCAGTCGGGCGTGGTCAGGGGCACGGCGTCCGGCGCGGGGACGCCTGCGGCGATGGCCCCGGCGGGGTCGCCCAGGGTAAAGCATCCGCGCAGCTTGAGCGGCGAGGTCGGGCCGTCGGTCCCCTCGTATCCGCTCACGGCGAAATCGCGGCCCTCGATCGTCACGCTCTCGATGCCGGTCACCGTGTCGTAGTAGCTGCGCTGCTGCGCGTACCACATGCCCGCCCCGAACACTGCCGCGACGAGAACCATCCCCCCGGCAACAATTTTTCCGTTCATGGCCATGGCGCTGCTCCGCGAACCCGTGAAAATCCTTCACGCCTCCTACCCCGTTTCGGCGCGCGGTAGAAGCGCCGCGCATCGTTTTTCGCGGGCGCGCGCTTGCATGCGACGACTGGACACCCCGCCCCCGCGCATCGCATGGTGGCGCGAACGACCATCAGCGGAAACACAAGACATGAAATACGACCCGACCCTCCCGTGGCGCCCCGTGACGGGCGGCGGCTTCAACGACCTCATCGGGCCGGTCAGCTTCGCGCAGGTCGGCGAGGGCGACTACCGCTTCGCGCTCATGCTCGAAGAGCGTCACATGAATTCGACCGGCGTCTGCCACGGCGGCGCGCTGATGAGCCTCGCCGATACCGGCATGGGAACCAGCGCCTTCACCGCCGCAGGGCACAAACCCGTCGCGACCATCGATTTCGAGTGCGACTTCCTCGCCCCCGGCAAGCTGGGCCAGATGCTGCACGGCAAGGCGATGGTGGTGCGCAAGGCGCGCGAATTCCTGTTCATGCAGGGCGACCTCTACGCCGATGCCCGCCACGTCCTGCGCACCAGCGGCATCTGGGTGATCCGGTCGGGGGGCGGCGCGTCGTGAAGCACCTGCCCAAACTCTTCGCGAAGACGATCCGGAAGGGGACGCTGACCCTGATCGGGCCGGACGGCGCGCGGCACGAGGCGGGGGGCGGCGAACCCGGGCCGCACGTGACGCTCAAGGTCCACGATCCGTCCCTCGACTGGAAGATCTTCTCCAACCCCGAACTGAGGGCCGCCGAAGCCTTCATGGACGGGACGCTCACGGTCGAAAGCCCCGCCGAACACGGGACGGGGGCATGGGAACTGCTCGAACTGTTCTTCGTCAACAAGCGCCATTTCGACCTGACCCCGAACCAGATATTCTGGCGCGGCCTTGCCCGCGCCGCACGCCGCTCGGCCCAGAACAACCCGGTCGCCCGCGCCCGCGCCAACGTGCGCCATCATTACGACCTCGGGAACGATCTCTACCGCCGGTTCCTCTGCGACGACCTCCAGTATTCCTGCGCCTATTACGAGACGGGCGCCGAAACGCTGGACGAGGCGCAGACGGCCAAGAAGCGCCATATCGCCGCGAAACTGTGCTTGCAGCCCGGCCAGCGGGTGCTCGATATCGGCTGCGGCTGGGGCGGGATGGCGCTGTACCTCGCCCATGCGGCGGACGTGCACGTCACGGGCGTCACGTTGTCGGAGGAGCAGCTCGCCGTCGCGCGCAGGCGGGCCGAGGTACTGGGCGTGGCCGACCGGGTCGAGTTCCGGCTTCAGGACTATCGCGACGTGCCCGAAACCTTCGACCGGGTGGTCAGCGTCGGGATGCTGGAGCATGTCGGCATCACGCAACTGACCGCCTATTACCTGAAAGTGCGCGATTTCCTCGGGCCGGGCGGGGTTGCGCTGATCCATTCGATCTCGTCGAAAGCGCCCCCCGGCGTGACCTCGCCGTTCCTGCGCAAATACATCTTTCCCGGCGGTTATGCGCCCTCCCTGTCCGAAGCCGCTTCCAGCCTGGAGAAATCGGGGCTGTGGCTGGCCGATTGCGAGATATGGCGGGTGCATTACGCGCGCACCCTGCTGGAATGGCGCAAGCGGTTCGAGGCGGACCGCGCGGCCATCGAGGCGATGTACGACGAGCAATTCGGGCGGATGTGGGAATTCTACCTCGCCGCCTGCGAGGGCGCGTTCCATTACGGCGCATCCAACGTCTTCCAGATGCAGCTTGCGCGCGAGCGCGACGACGTGCCCCTGACCCGCGACTACATCGGCGAGGCGAAAGCGGCCCTGCGCGAGCGGGAGGCGACGTTCATGCCCGCCATCCTCGCCTCGACGGGGCAGGCGCTGTGACGGGCGCGGAGAAATCGGTCCTCCTCGTCATCGGCGGGGGGGTGGCGGCGTACAAGTCGTTGCTGCTGATCCGCCTGCTCAAGGGCGCGGGAATCGGCGTGCGCGCGGTGCTGACCAAGGGGGGGACCGAGTTCGTGACGCCCCTGTCGGTCGGGGCCTTGTCGGGGGAGCGCGTCTTCACCGACCTCTTCGACCTGACCGACGAGGCGGAGATGGGGCATATCCAGCTCTCGCGCGCCGCCGATCTGGTCGTCGTCGCCCCCGCCACCGCCGGGCTGATGGCCAAGATGACCGCCGGGATGGCCGACGATCTGGCGACCACGCTGATGCTCGCCACCGACAAGCCCGTCATGATCGCCCCGGCGATGAACGTGCGGATGTGGGAGCATGCGGCGACGCAGGCCAATCTCGCCACCCTGCGCGCGCGCGGCATCGCGGTGGTCGGGCCGGATGCGGGCGACATGGCCTGCGGCGAGTACGGGCCGGGGCGCATGGCGGAACCCGAAGCAATCTTTGCCGCGATCCGGGATGCGCTGGCTCCGGTGCCGCGCGATCTGGCCGGGCGGCGCATCGTCGTCACCTCCGGCCCGACGCACGAACCCATCGACCCCGTGCGCTACATCGCCAACCGCTCGTCGGGCAAGCAGGGGCAGGCGGTGGCGTCTGCGCTCGCCGCGCGGGGGGCCGAGGTGGTGCTGGTCAGCGGTCCCGTCCGCCTCGCCCCGCCCGCCGGGGTGACGGTGCGCGGCGTGGAGACGGCGCGCGAGATGCTGGCAGAGACGCTGGCCGCCCTGCCCGCCGATGCGGTCGTCTGCGCGGCGGCGGTGGCCGATTACCGCGTCGAGGGAGAGGCGCAGCACAAGCTGAAGAAGAGCGAGGGCGCCGGGCGCACCCTCACGCTGGTCGAGAATCCCGACATCCTCGCCACCGTCTCGGCCCTCCCCCCGGGCGAGCGGCCCCGGCTGGTCGTGGGTTTCGCGGCGGAGACGCGCGACGTGTTCGCCTATGCGGGGGCCAAGCGGGAGCGCAAGGGGTGCGACTGGATCGTGGCGAACGACGTGTCGCAGGGCGTCTTCGGCGGCGACGACAACCGCGTGACGGTGATCGACGCGGGCGGCGCCGAGGATTGGCCCCAGATGAGCAAGGCGGAGGTCGCCGCGCGGCTGGCAGAGCGGATCGCGGGGGCGCTGGTGTCGCGAGATCATGCGCTGCCCCGCACCTGATGCGGGGCCTCCTACGACGAAGCGACGCCCTTCCCGCTACAGGTTCCACCCCGCCAGTACCGTCCGCCCCTCGTTGCGCCAGACCAGCGCGCGGCGGCCCCACTGGATCTCGAACGCCATGCTCCGCGCGGGGGTCGAGCCGGTGACATGGGCGGCGATGAGGCGCAGCGGCCCGCCATGCGACACGACGACGAGGGGCGAATCCGTGATCTCGACACCCTCCCACCAGTCCATCACCCGCGCATGGACCGCCTCGACCGACTCGCCCCCCGGCGGAGCATAGCCGCCCACATCCGCCGCCCAGGCGTCGATCTCGTCCCGGGGCAAGTCCGCCCACAGCCGCCCTTCCCATTCGCCGAAATCCATCTCGACCAGCCGCGCGTCGGTCTCGACCGGCCCTCCCGCGAGTGCCTCGGCCAGCGCCCGCGCGCGGCGTTGCGGGCTGCACACGAAGCGCGCATTGGGCGGGAGGATAGCGGCATTGCGCCCGGTATCGGCGGCGAGGCGCTCGGGCGATGCCTCCAGATCGAGCGCGCCGTAGCAGGTGCCCCCCGGCGCGACGGTCTTGGGGTGGCGGATCAGGTGGATATCCATGCGCTCGCTCCGATGAGGAAGGCGGTTTCGGTCAGTTGCTGCTGCGCGCCCAGGGCGTCCCCCGTCCAACCGCCCAACCGCGCCCGCATCGCGCGGAAGGTGGCCAGCGCGGCGAGGGCGGCGAGGGCCAGCGCGAAGGGGGCGGATGGCACGAGGAGCGCGGCGGGGGCCAGGGTCAGGAGCGCGAAGGCCAGCGTCCGCCCCCACTCGCCGCGCCTCACCGCGCGCGAGATCGGCGCGACCTTCGCTTCCCCTTCGTCCCGCGCGTAGTCCAGCGCCTTGATCGACGGGTAGAGCAGCGCGCGGGAAAGCCCGTGCGCGGCGATCAGGGCGGCGATCCCGACCGACGGCGGCATGGCCGACAGCGCCGCGACCTTCAGCGCCAGCACGACGATCAGCGCGAGGACGCCGAACGCCCCGACCCGGCTGTCCTTCATGATCGCCAGCATCCGCCCCCGGTCCCGCGCGCCCAGACCGTCGGCGAAATCGGCCAGCCCGTCCTCGTGCAGCGCGCCCGTCAGCATCATGCCCGTGGCCAGCGCGAGGAGCGCGGCGACGGGGGGCGCAAAAGCCATGCCCGCAAGCAGGAAGACCCCGCCGCACGCCGCTCCGACGACCCCGCCGACCAGCGCGAAATGCGGCGCGGCCCGGTCGAGCCGCCCGTCTTCCCACCCCGTCCAGGCGGGCGTCGGCAGGCGGGTGAGGAACTGAACGGCGGAGAAGAAGGCCTGCGCCTCTTTCAGGGCCGAAGCCTTCACCGGGGGTAGTCCGCGATATCCGTGAGGATCGCCGCCGCCGCGCGCACTATCGGGATGGCCAGCGCCGCCCCCGACCCCTCGCCGAGGCGCAGGCCCAGATCGAGCAGCGGGTCGGCATCCAGCGCATCGAGGATCGCCCGCGCCCCCGGTTCGGCGGAGCGATGCGCGAAGACCATGCGTTCCCGTGCCGCCGGAGCGATGCGCGCGGCGACGAGGGCGGCGGCTCCGGCAATGAAGCCGTCGACGATGACGATGCGGTTCTCGGCCGCGCCGCCCAGCATGAACCCGGCCATCATCGCGATCTCGAACCCGCCGAACTCGGCCAGCACGTCGAGCGGATCGGTCGTGTCGGTCCGCGCGGTCGCCGTGACCAATGCCGCGCGCTTGCGGCTCAGGCCCGCATCGTCCAGCCCGGCCCCGCGCCCGATCACGTCGCCCAGCGGGGCGGGGGCGAGGCGGTGGACGATGAGGCTCGCGCTCGCGGTATTGCCGATGCCCATCTCGCCGGGGGCGAGGATGTCGACGCCGTCGGCCACCGCCTCCCGGGCCAGCGCGATGCCCCGTTCCAGCGCCGCGTCGCGTTGCTCGAGCGTCATCGCGGGTTCGGTGGCGGCATTGCGCGTGCCGGGGGCGATCTTGGCGTCGGTCAGGT